>JAEEGI010008002.1_pt1 | contig 23473 bp, 15 predicted proteins | sample 8958751 | NCBI WGS metagenome assembly JAEEGI01 (sample SAMN16246545, study PRJNA631951) | gut metagenome | biome: gut microbiome; feature: rumen; material: KS-attached | host: Bos | place: Iran: Karaj | collected 2018-10 | reverse complement strand
CGTGGCATCCACCATCCGCAAGGACAACAACATAGACACCGAGAAGGACTTCCCGCCCATCCGCGTGTTCGGTACCATCGGCTTTAGCGGCACGATGTGGTTTGTCAACTGTGCTGTGCTTGAGGGAGGCAGCTTCGGCTTCACCCTGGGCGAGAGTGCCAGCAAGTTCCAGTACACCTACATGCAGTTTGTGGTTTCGGGCCTGTTGAGCATCGTGCTGTTCCTGTATTGCATGACCTTGCCGCAGTGCAAGCTCATCAAGAAGGAGTCCCAGTCGCTGGCCGAGCAGCTGGGCTTGAGCGCCTTCAAGCTGTTCAAGACCAAGAAGATGGCGATGTTCTTCATCTTCTCGGCGATGCTGGGTATGTCGCTGCAGGTGACCAACGGCTTTGCCACCCCCTACCTGACTCACTTCAAAAGTGATTCCACGATGGCCGACACCTTCGGCGCCAACAACGCCACCATGCTCGTGTCGCTCTCGCAGATTGCCGAGGCGTTGTGTATCCTGCTGATTCCGTTCTTCCTGAAACGTTACGGTATCAAGGTGGTGATGTTGATTGCCATGTTCGCCTGGGTTCTGAGGTTCGGCTTCTTCGGTGCCGGCAACCCCGCCTTCCCCGGTGTGATCCTCATCGTGATGTCGTGCCTGGTTTACGGTGTTGCCTTTGACTTCTTCAATGTCTCGGGCGGTATCTTCGTCGACAAGGAGTGCGCCCCCGATGTCAAGGCTTCGGCTCAGGGCCTGTTCATGCTGATGACCAACGGTCTGGGTGCCACCATCGGTACGCTGGCCGCAGGCAAGATTGTCAACAGCCTGTGTCACTGGACCGAGGACGGCTTCCTGGTGGGCAACACCTCGACCAGCTGGAGCACGGCATGGTACATCTTCGCCGGCTTTGCCCTGGTGGTTGCCGTGTCGTTCATGTTCCTGTTCAAGTACAAGCATGTGCGTGAGCCCCAGCAGCTCAAGAAGTAACCAGACAGCATGCACCGTTTCTATTGTCCTGACATAGCCGACACGTTGACGCTGGGTGAGGAGGATTCCAAGCACTGCGTCAAGGTGTTGCGCATGGGCGAGGGCGACACCATCGAGGTGGTGGACGGGAACGGGACATTATACACCTGCCGCATCACGATGGCGCATCCCAAGCGCTGCGCTGTCGAGGTGGTGGAGCGCGTCGAACAACTCCCGCATTGGGGCTGCCGCATTGTGCTGGGCATCGCCCCCACCAAGAACCTGGACCGCATGGAATGGCTCGTGGAGAAATGTGTGGAGATGGGTGTGGACCGCATCATCCCCCTGCGCTGCCGCAACAGCGAGCGCACGGTGTTGAAGACCGAGCGCCTCAGGAAAATCATGGTCTCGGCCATGAAGCAGTCGCTCAAGGCAACGCTGCCGCAGCTCGACGAGATGACTGCAGTGGAGCAGGTGCTTGTCGAGCCGTTCGACGGCACGCGCTGCATTGCCTACTGCGACGCGTTGCTGCCGCGTGAGGCGCGACAAACGCTCGCAGGGGTGTATCAGGCTGGCGGCGACGTGATGGTGCTCATCGGCCCTGAGGGCGACTTCAGCCCCGAGGAGGTTCAAGCCGCAAGGGCCGCGGGTTTCCTGCCCGTGACCTTGGGCGAGAGCCGCTTGCGCACCGAGACCGCCGGCATGATGGCAGTGGCTTCGGTTCACACGTTGAATTCAACGCGTGAAACCATCAAAAGATAGATTACAATATTTAACCGATAATCAATTATAACACTATGAATACAAGAAAGTTCATCCTCTCGATTATCGCTGCCGCATGTGCGATGACCGCCATGTCACAAAGCAGTGACCAAGTTTTCCGGGACAAGGTGACCGATGCAGTGATGAAGGTCTATGACGACCATCTCGCTCAGAATCCCAACGACTACAACGTGTTGTATGCCCGTGCTCATCAGCACTTTTACAATGGCGAGTATAATGCGGCGATTGCCGATGTCAACCAGGCCTTGCTGCTCACCCCCAAGACCGACAACGAGTTGCGGTTTGACGAGTACATCCTGCGTGCCCGCATCAGCGACGCGCGTCAGGACTATGCCAGCGAGCTTGCCGACTTGCGCATGGCTCAGGAGTTGGAGCCCAAGTCGTTGGCCTGCACCGACCTTATCGCCAAGGCTAACCTCAAGTTAGGCAATCTGGATGCCGCCGAGAAGGCGTTCAAAACCATCTTGCGTGCCGAGTCCATGAACTATGACGCGATGTATGGCCTCGCCCTTGTGGAGCAAGCCCGCGGCAATGCAAAGGCAGCGCTCGAACAAGTGAACAAGGCTGTGGAACTTTTCCGTGCCGAGCCTCAGGTGTTTGTGAACCGTGCCGACATCTATGCGCGCCAGAACAATATCGAGGCGGCCGTGCATGACCTGATTCAGGGTATGCTGGTGGGTGATGGCGGCAATGCCGCAAGCAGTCTGTTCGACTTGAGCGACACACACTATGACGATGTGATGCGTGCGCTCTCGGACATGGCCGACAAGTCGCCCAACGATGACGGTGTGCTGCGCTATCTGCGTGCCAACCTCGCTATGGATCACCTGCACTACGGCCAGGCGTTGCGTGACCTCAACTATGTGAAGCGCAACGGCATGTACACCGGTGCCGGCGTGAACTACCTGATTGCCGACTGCCAGCTGCAACTGGCCCGCTATGACGAGGCCCTGCTGAACATCGACCAGGCTCTGTCTGCCGACCCGTCAAAGCCGGAATACTATATCGTGAAGGCACTTGCCGAGTATAACGTGGGCGAGGGTGGCCATTTCGATGCCGCCATGGAAGCGTTGAACCGCTGCTCGGCACTCAATCCGCAGTATGTCCCCATGTTGCTGAACAAAGCGGCGCTGCTGATGTCTCAAGGCCGTGACAATGATGCATTGGGCTACCTGAATGCCGCTGTCGCCAACGAGCCCGACAATGCCGAGGCTCTGCTCACTCGCGGATTGCTGTTGAAGAAACTCGACAACTTGCGTGCCGCCGTCAACGACTTCAATGTTTTGACGAGATTGAGCGATAACGTGCAGGACCTGAAGGGCTTTGGCTTGAGTGAACTGGGCCGTGACAACGACGCCCTGTCGTGGCTGGGCCGCATCGCCAACCGCAGTGTGCCTGGTGGCGAAAATTACTACTATGCCGCACTCTTCATGGCCATGCGTGGCGACAATTATCGTGCGATGGAGTTCCTGCAGAAGGCCATGGACAACGGCTACGGCAGTCTGTACAAGCTGCAGTATGATGAGTTGTCACCCATCAGCCTGAAGCCGTTGCGCACCGAGCAGGGCTTTGACCTGCTTGTCCAGAAGGCTCAGCGCAACTTCGCCGAGACTTATTGATGGCCATTGTGGCTGTGACAGGAGTCACAGCATGGCAGACCTGGACAACCGAAAACTGGAATTGTGAACCGGCTGGTTTATAGGATATTGACATGCATCGTCATGGCATGGATGGCCATGGCGGTGTTGTCGTCATGTTCCTCGACCAAACACGTGCCTCAGGGCAAATTGCTGCTCGACAAGGTCAAGATCAACGTGAGTGACCCGCATGAGCAGGTCGAGAAGAACCAGTTGGCCAACTACCTGCGCCAGTCACCCAACCACCGCGTGTTGGGTGGCTTGAAGCTGCAACTGGCGTTTTACAACCTGTCGGGCCGTGATTCCACCAAGTGGTTCAACCGCTGGATTCAGCGTGTGGGCACCCCTCCTGTCATCTATGACAGCGCCCTCACCGTTGCCAGTGCCGAACAGCTTCACACGGCATTGAGCAACCGCGGCTTCATGAACAACCAGGTGACCTACACCGTCGATGCCGACAGTGCCAAGCGCAAGGCCCGCGTGGAGTATGACATCACGTTGGGCGAGCCCTACTACATCCGCTCCATTGGCTACGACATCCCCGATGAGGACCTTAAGGAGCTCATTCTTGCCGATTCGGCCCACTTCAACGTCCACACGGGCGACCTGCTCGACTACAACCACCTGGACGAGTGGCGGCAGAGCATCACCGAGAACCTGCGCAATCATGGCTACTATGCCTTCAACAAGGAGTACATCACTTTCCTTGCCGACACGGCAGTCAACTCTCGCGCTGTTGACCTGACGCTCTACAGCCGTGACCCCTACCACAACGACCGGATGCCCTATTACACCGATCACGAGCCTTTCTACGTGCGCGACGTGACCTATGTCATCGACTATGACCCCGTGCTGATGCACGACGGTTATTGGGGCGAGGACACGGTGGCGCTGCGCAGTGGCGTCAAGGTGCTCCAACCCCGTGACTACCAGTTGCGCCCCGGCGTGATTGACGAGTGCAACCACATCGAGCCCGGTTCGCTTTACAACGCCGAGTCCATCAACCGCACCTATCGTTCCCTGAGCCGTTTGAACACCCTCAAGCAGATCAACATCGACGTGCGTCCGGTGGGCGAGGTCGATGGCGTGCTCATGGTCGATGCATTCGTCCTGCTGCAGCTCGACAACCCGCAGACGGTGTCGGTATCGCTCGAGGGCACGAACAGCGAGGGTGACCTGGGATTCGGCGTCGGTTTGGACTACCAGCACCGCAACATCTTCAGGGGAGCCGAGGTGTTCAACGTCAAGGGCAAGGTGTCCTACGAGAGCCTCTCGGGTAAAGTGGGCGGCCTCATCAACAACAATTACAGCGAGTACTCCGTGGAGACGGGACTGACGTTCCCCAAGTTCATGTTCCCCTTCCTCAAGCGCTCGTTCAAGCGCAAGATACAGGCTTCTACCGCCTTTACCGTCAACTTTGATTATCAGGCACGTCCCGAGTACACGCGCGTCATTGCCGGCGGTGCGTGGCGTTACCAGTGGACCGAGCGCAGCCGCCGTCTGGCCCACACCATCACGCTGTTTGACTTGAGCGTCATCAGCGTGCCCCAGAAAAAGAAGGAGTTCATCGACAGCATCAACGTGCTGCTGCGCAACAGTTATCAGGACCACTTGATCATGCGAATGGGCTACAACTTCTACCGCACCAACAAGGCCGAGATGAGTGTGCAGCAGATGGGACGCTTCCAGCAGGACGTGTACACCATCCGTGCCAGTGCCGAGACGGCAGGCAACCTGCTCTACGGCTTGTCGCACCTCACGGGCCAGAAGCCCTCGGGCGAGGACGGCAGCTTCAATGCGCTGGGAATCCGCTATGCGCAGTATTTCAAGGTCGATGCCGACTATGCGCTGACCCATTATTTCGACCGTCGCCAGAGCATTGCCTTCCATGTGGGAGCCGGTGTGGCGGTCCCCTACGGCAACAGCGATGCGTTGCCCTTTGAGAAAAGATTCTACAGCGGTGGTGCCAACAGTGTGCGCGGCTGGGGCGTGCGAACTTTGGGCCCTGGCAGCTTCAACAGCAACAAGGACCTGTCCAATTTCATCTATCAGTGCGGCGACATCCGCTTCGACATCAACCTGGAGTATCGTGCAAAGCTGTTCTGGGTCGTCGAGTTAGGCCTGTTTGTCGATGCGGGCAACATCTGGACCATCCGCGACTATAAGAACCAGGAAGGCGGTGTGTTCAAGTTCAACAAATTCTATGAGCAGATTGCGGCATCCTATGGTGCGGGCATCCGCTTGGATTTCAAGTATTTCCTTATACGAGTGGACATGGGTATGAAAGCACACAATCCCGCCAGCGGCCAGGAGCATTGGCCCATGTTCAAACCCGACTTCAAGCGCGACAGCGAGTTCCACTTCTCGGTCGGCTACCCGTTCTGATTCATTATCTCCAAGAATTGTTGTGCGATCAGTTCATGCTATGAACTAATACTCGATTTTGGGTTCACCTTCACGTATGTTCTTAAATTTTTTCCATTGTGAATGTGATCTGTATTTATTACCAGAACCAACTGGAACAAAAAGAATAACGTCCCTAAGAGTGCGGTCATCAAAGGTGGAATAATCTAACTCGGGAGGCGTAGTGCTGCGGCAAACGATGTACTGTAAATTAGGACAATTTTTAAATGCAGACCACCATATTTTTTTAATGCCTTTACCTAGGTATGCTATTTTTAGATTCGTGCAACCGGTACAAAAAGATTTGATCAATTCAACGCTATTGGGTACCTCGATTTGTGTGAGGGATGTGCATTTGTCAAAGGCGAAATCATTGATTAGTTGCAAACCTTCATTAAGGATTATGTTTTTTAGGTTAGTGCACTCAGAGAATGCATGGGTCCCGATTGTTTTAACATTGCTCGGAATTTCAATGCTTTCTAATTGATCACACTCCGAAAATGTTCCATTTGCAATCGTTTCAATTCCCCTACCCAAGTGAACTGAAGTAAGGTAGTTACAATTGCGGAATGCGCCACCATCTATTTCCTTCACATTATCAGGGATGACGATTGAACGGATTCCAGATTGAGCAAAGGCATCACTACCTATTTCTTCCACGTTGCCACCAATCGTTACGCCGGTTAATTCCTTATCCTCGAAAAAAGCATTCCATTGAATTTCAGTTACAGGAACAGTTACGGTTTTTAATTCAAAATCTACTGACCATTCATAAGATACCACGTCAGGGATTGTGATGTGTCCTTTATAACCACTGCCGTACTCAAAAACTACTTCTGCATGATTGGCGCTTCTTTGATAACGGATCCCGTTAATTACGTCTCCCTCTACAGCATAGCTAATATTGATGCCAGAGATGAGGCATATTAACAGGACTGTAAGCTTTGTGATTCGTTTCATGAGAATGAGGAAATTATTGATTCGTCTGATGTTGATGTTATAATTAGGAGCTATGGTAACGCATTGATGTTCTAGGCGACGGCGAATATGATGATCAGTTCGGCGATGAGGACGCGCATGAACATCGTCAAGGGATAGACCGTGGCATAGGCTACGGCGGGAGCGTCGTTGCCGGCGGTGTTGTTGGCATAGCCCAGTGCGGGCGGGTCGGTGGTGGCACCTGAGACGAGGCCCATGATGGTGCAGTAGTTGAGGTGGAGTTTGCCTCGCGCCACGACAACGGCAATTATCAGCGGGATGATGGTGATGAGGAAGCCGTAGAGCACCCATGTCAGACCATTGGCGCTCAAGATGGTCTCGACGAAGCGGCCACCTGCAGCGATGCCCACCGAGGCGAGGAACAGGCACAGTCCCAACTCGCGCAGCATGAGGCTGGCGGCATTGCTTGTGTAGGTGACGAGCTTGGCCTTGTAGCCAGAGCGCCCGATGAGAATGGCGACGATGAGCGGGCCACCAGCGAGACCGAGTTTCATGGGCACCGACATGCCGGGTAACATGATGGGAATGCTTCCCACGATGATACCCAGCACGATGCCGATGAACATCGTGAACAGGTTGGGGTGATCCAGTCGCTTGTAGGAGTTGCCCATGCGCTTGCCCAAGCGGTCGACATCCTCTTCACGGCCAACGACAGTGAGGCGGTCGCCCACCTGCAGCGACAGGTTGGGGCTGGCGAGCAGCTCGACACCGGCACGGTAGACGCGTGTGACATTGACCTTGTAGCCCTCGTGCAGGCGTATGGAGCCGATTTTGCGGCCGTTGAGCTCGTTGTTGGTGATGATGATGCGCTTGCTCACGATGCCCTTGGGTTCGGTTTCCAGTTGCCAGTCAAAGTCCACGTGGGGCCCGATGATGGCATCGAAGATGTCCTGGTCGTGGGCGCTCATGACGATGCGCAGCACATCGTCCTTGCGGATGATGGTCTCGCCCTGCGGAATCTCCACGGTGCCGTCCTCGCGTTTCATTCGCGAGATGGTGAAGTTGTGGTCGATGATGGCATGCAGGCGTGTCACTGGGATGTCATAGATGAGTTTGTTGGTCACCTGATAGGTGATGACGTGGGGCTTGAGTTGGCTGTCCTCCTTCTCGCGCTCGATGTCCTCGGCCTCCTTGTCAACATTGATTTTGAAGATGGCCTTGAGGAGCACCATCGACAGGATGATGCCCACGACACCCAGGGGATAGGCCGCGGCATATCCTAACGACATCGACTCGTTGAGGTCGCTGGCGCGATCGCCCACGGTCTCGATGAGGGCCTGTTGGGCGGCACCCAGTCCGGGCGTGTTGGTCACGGCACCGCTCATCACGCCGACAAGGTCGGTGATGGAGATGTTGCCCGCAATGAAGTAGATGGCGAACGCCACCACGACGTTGAGCGTCACGATGAGCATGGCGATGCCATTGAGCTGAAGCCCCTCCTGCTTGAACGAGGAGAAAAAGCTGGGACCTACCTGCAAACCGATCGAGAAGATGAACAGGATGAGGCCGAACTCCTGAATGAACTTGAGTGTGGCGCCATCGACGGTCACACCCAGATGGCCGATGAGAATGCCGCAAAACAGCACAAAAGTCGCTCCCAGCGAGATGCCGAAGATCTTGACCTTGCCCAGCATGACACCCATCGCGATGACGATGGCATATATCAGAATGGTGTGGGCCACACCGTTACCAATCCATAATTCAGAGAACCAGTTCATATGCTTTAGCTTAGATATTAGACCGTTAGGAAATGCGGATTCCGTTCTCGACGATGTCGAGGATATCGACCGGGTTGTTCACGATGGCGTTGGCATAGTATTCCACCAGCTCCTTCTTGCTGCGGAATCCCCAAGTGACGCCCACCGAGTCGACGCACGCGCGGCGTGCTGTCTCCATGTCCACGCCACTGTCGCCCACGTAGAGGGTGTCGGCCTTGGCAACGCCCGCCTTGGCCAGGATGGCAAAGAGCACGCTGGGGTCGGGCTTGACGTTCACGCCCTCGCGATGTCCCTCGACGGCGATGAAGTTGATGTCGGGATAGAAGTGGGGGATGATTTTGTCGACGGCCTTCTGGTACTTGTTGCTGGCCACCGCCATTGCCACGCCCATGTCGCGCAGGTCCTGCAGCAGCTCGGGCATGCCGTTGTAAGGCTTGGTGAAGTCGGTGCAGTGCTCGTCATAGAACTCCAGGAAATCGCCCAGCACGCGGTCCACCGTCTCGTCGTCACGGGCATCCTCGGGCAAGACGCGGGTCATCAGTCGCCTGACGCCGTTGCCCACAAAATAGGGGTAACTTGCCATGCTGTGTGTGGCATAGCCGTTGCGCTCCAGCGCATAGTTTGCCGCCTGCCCCAAGTCCTCGATGGTGTTGAGCAGCGTGCCGTCCAAGTCAAAAATCACCAGCTTCTTCATGTCTCACTTGATATCTTGCCGCAAAGATAATGCTTTTCCCGTAAAGACGCAAAAATGCCGCGCCTTTACGGGAAAGCTTAGTGATTTAACTCTCACCAGTGATTCTATGACTTGTTTTAGGTGAGTTAAAGGCCTAATAACTTGTCGATGAGTGCAGTGATGTCATCAATGTTCACGAGGCCGTCATCGTCGATGTCGCAATAGGGCGGCAGTTCCTCGCCGCTCAGCAGCATGTCAATCAAACTTGTGACGTCATCGATGCCTACCTGTCCATCACCGTCAATGTCACCAAACTCAACGATTTTAGCGAAGTAACTGCTCCAGTTTTCATCGTTTTGATAGCCATCCAAGGTGCCCATGGGAACATACAGTGTTCGTCGGGAGTAGATGCTGCTGTAAGCGGCCTGAGCGTAAAAGGCTTTCTCTTTTATTGTCAATTGATACAGGTCGCTGATGCGACAATACACATTGGCCAAGGCGGCGCAGTCATGGAATGCATATTCGTCAATGAAGGTGACTGTGCTGGGAATCTTGACACTTGCCAACGCCTTGCATTGATAAAACGCATTGCGGCCAAATGATGTGAGGCCGTCGGGTATGTTGATGGCTTTTAGAGCTTTGCAGTTGAAGAATGCTTCACTCCCGATGGCGGTGATTGTGTTAGGGAGTGTAATGTCGGGCAGCCTTTCGCAGCTGACGAACGTGCCTGAAGGAATCTCAGTAAGGTTGAGGGGGAGGTTGATGGATTTCAGCCTGCGGCAGTAATAGAACAGGTGGTTGCCGATTGAAGTGATGGTGTCGGGGAGGGTGATACTGACTAAGTAGTCACACCAGCCGAAAGAGTAATTGCCGATTTTGGTCACCGAGTTGGGGACAACGAGTTCGGTAATGTTCAGGCAATTGAAAAAAGAATAATCGCCGATTTGGGTCACTGAGTTGGGGATGGTGATGTTTCCTGTTCCCGTTCCCCAAAAAGCGTAATCGCCGATGGACGTGACGGTGTTGGGGATGATGGTGCCTGTACAGCCTACCAGCAATTTGTTGGAAGCCGTCTCGATGATGGCATTACAATCGTCACGAGAGTCAAATTTCGGGTTATTGCTATCCACCGTGATGCTGGCCAAACTGATACAGCCATTGAAGGCATAGGTGCCAACGAAGTTGACTGAGGCGGGAATGTGTATGCTGGTCAGGCCTTGACGTCCCTTGAAGGAATAACCGCCAACGGTAACAACCGTGTTGGGGATGATGGTGTTGTTGCTGCCTTCAAACAAAGAGTTGCTTTGCGTCTTGATGATGGCATTGCAGTTGTCGCGTGAATCGTAATAAGGATTGTCTTCAGCCACGCGAATGCTGTCCAGGCTGTTGCAGTCTTCCAGTATCTCCACACCGATATCGATGACTGTAGCAGGGATGAAGATACTCTTCAGGCTATAGCATTTGCGGAATGCGTAGTTGCCGATGGACGTAACGGAATTGCTCATCGTGACATCGGTCATTTTGCTGCATTCATAGAAGGCCTCACTACCAATGGAAGTGACCGAATTGGGGATGACGATTTGCTGCAAGCGGCTGCAAAACATAAATGCGCTGCCGCCGATGGATGTAATCGAATTGCCCATGCTCACGTTAAGCAAGTTGTTGCAGCCGTAGAATGCCTGAGGACCGATAGCCGTGACAGGATAGGTGACGCCTTCCCAAGTCACGGTATCGGGAATGGTCAAGTTACCGCTGTAGGCTGAATTGCTCGACCCTTTTGTCACGACGGCTTCATCGCCATTGAGGTTGTAGAAAATGCCGTCCACTTCAAAGTCGTAGGCGGCAGCAATAGCTGGCAGCAGGATAGCCAACAGCATCAAGGAGGTTTTGTAAAACTGTTTCATAGCTGATTTGATTTTATAATAATTAATGCGTAATCATTAGCAAAGGTAGCATATTCCTGTGATAAATCAAAGCGTTATCGTGAAAAAATGGACTTCAATTCAAAAAAAGTCAAAATTATTGGTCGAAGGCTGTTATCTGGCGTCAGACGTCGGCAAAAATCTCATGATATAGGGCGTGCAATCGTTTGCGTTGATTTTTGAAGTGTGTAGTGTGACAATGTGTGTTGTAACTTAATAATAATCACTAACTTTGGGGACAGCAAAGCACATGGGGCCCATTGCCCATGACCATCGAAGTAACCAAAAATCACATCATCATTAAATAGAATAGGGATATGAAAAAGACATTTACATTCTTTCTTGCGCTTGTGGTGTCGTTGCTGACACTGCAAGCCAGCGCCCAGATGTATATTGTGGGCGACTGGCCGTTCGGCGGATGGAACCCTGCCGCCGGTGTTTCGATGACCGGTAGGCCCGACGGGACGTACACCTACACGGCCACGGTGAGTGGCAAGGTGTATTTTGTGTTTGCCGATCACCTTGTGGCGGCATCGGATGACTGGGAGACGTTCAACAACAACTACCGTTATGGCCCCAATGGCACTGACCAGGTGGTTGCTGTCAACGGCAACTGGATGAATACCCAGAAGAGTACTTCCGGTGCATACTACTTCACGGGCAACGGCTCGCAGTATATCTTCAAGTTTGACACGATTAACAAGCGTTTCAGGGTTGAAACTGAGGGCGATCCCATCAATCCCATCACCGGACATCTCTACATCCTGGGCGAGGCCGAAGGCAACAGCTGGGATGCCGGCACTGGCGTGGAGATGAGCACCACCGACGGCAACGTCTTCACCTCGCAGGTGACCTTTAACGGCGAGTGGTCGGAGGAGGATGCCAACGTGAGCTACTTCTCGTTCACCAGCAAGCTGGCCGGTGAGGGCGAAGACTGGAGTGACATCGCCTCTTACCGCATCACCCCCAGTAGCGAGGGCAATTACTGGGTGACCTCGGCAGCGCTGGGCCAGTTGATTCCGTTGAATCCCTTTGGCGAGGATGTGGATGTGTCATTCCGTATTCCCGCTGGCACCTACAACATCACCGTCAATGTGAACAACCGCACGTGTGTCATCACCCGCGAGGGCGGCAGCACTCCTGTTGCCGGCAAGGGTTGGCCCGGCATGTATGGCGGCGTGATGCTGCAGGGCTTCTATTGGGACAGTTACAAGGCCACGCGCTGGACCACGCTGACCGACAATGTTCAGGAACTGGGCCAGTATTTCGACATCGTGTGGGTGCCCAACTCGGGCAGCATCGATGCCGGCGGCACAGCCGAGGGCATGGGCTACATGCCTGTTTACTGGCTGAAGCACAACTCGTGTTTCGGCACCGAGTCGCAGCTGCGCGGCATGATCAACACCTTCCATGCCCACAACACCAGCGTGCTGATGGATATGGTCATCAACCACAAGAGCGGCAAGACCGGTTGGGTGGACTTCGCTGACGAGACCGTGACCGGTCCTGTCACCGGCGAGACCTACAGCATGACCTGGTCGCTGGCCGACATCTGCCGCAACGACGAGTGCGTGGCTTCGGGCTATGCACCCACGGGCGCCTACGACGAGGGCGAGAACTTTGACGGCAGCCGTGACCTGGACCACACCAGCGCCAATGTGCAGAAGAACGTCAAGACCTATCAGCAGTACCTGTTGAAGGAACTGGGCTATGACGGTTTCCGCTATGACATGTGCAAGGGCTATGCGGGCTACTATGTGGGTCTGTATAACCAGGCCAGCGAGCCTGCCTTCTCGGTGGGTGAGTATTGGGACGGCAATGCCGAGACCCTGCGCTGGTGGCTGAACGAGACCAAGCGCGACGACCGCATCCAGACCGCCGTGTTCGACTTTGCGCTGAAGTACCCGCTGCAGAGCGCCTTTGCTGCAGGCAACTGGAGCGCCCTCAATGACAAGGGCCTGGCTGCCGACAAGAATTATCAGCGCTACTCGGTGACCTTTGTCGATAACCATGACACGGGTCAAAACACCAACTATGACTGCTTGAAGAACAACGTCATGCCGGCCAACGCCTTTATCCTGACGATGCCTGGCACACCGTGTATCTTCTACAAGCACTACCTGGTTTACACCGACGAAATCAACAACTGCATCAAGGCACGCCGTGCCGCAGGTGTCCACAACCAGAGTGATATCCTCACGCAGCAGGAGAGCAGTGGCGGATACATCCTGGAGACCGAGGGCACGCGCGGCAACCTGTACCTGCAGGTGGGCGGCGCCGTGTTCAACGGCACTCCCGCAGGTTACACCCTGGTGCAGGGTGGCGAAGGCTACAACCTGTTCATCAGCAACGGCATCGATTGGAAGCACGTGGGTAAGGACGGCAGCATTCTGGGCTATCCCGTGGTGAGCAAGGCCGCCGGCAACTATGTGGGCACCGTGAACCTCACCGTGGCTCCCAGCAAGAGCGGCACGAAGCTCGTCTATACCACCGACGGCAGCACGCCCACCATTACCAGTGCCACCATCACCGCTTCGACATCGCTGACCTTCACCGAGAACACCACCCTCAAGGTGGGCGTGGTCAACGGCGACCAGGTCGAGAATATCGAGGACTATGTCTACACCATCACCGACGAGGCCACCACGGGCATCAACGTGTATGTGAAGACTTCGCTGAGCAATGCCTGCGTCTGGGCTTGGACCAGCGAGGGCAGCGTGACCGGCAACAGTTGGCCCGGCAAGGCCATCAGCAGCCTGGACAAGGTGACCATCAACGACCTTGAGTGGTATTGCCTGCATGTGGATGACGACGAGGTATCGCTGATTTTCAACAATGGCGAGTATGGCTTCGAGAATCAGACCTCGACCATCACCGTCACACGTGATTCCTACTTCATCTATCCCAACAGCGACTTGTCCACATTCAAGTACTCTGCTGCCGACACCTATATCGACGTGACCGAGAGGTATGCCGGCGCCGGTGCCGCAAGCTTCGAGAAAGTGTATGTGATGGGTAACATCAACCGGACCGGTTGGGCCGCTAACAACGGTCATGCGATGACGACGACCAACGGCGAGAAATATACCGCTACCATCGACTTCGTTGAGCCCTATGGCGCTCAAGGCTTCAGCTACTTCAGCTTCAGCACCGCCCTGGGTAACACTTGGGCCGACATCGCTGGCTGCCGCATGGGTGCCACCAGCAACAACTACCTCATCAGCGAGGAGCGCCTGGGCACCAATCTGACCGTTATTGCCGGAGAGAATGCCTTCAAGATCGCCACGGGCAAGTACAACCTGACGCTCTACCTGAGCCAGGGCATCCTCGTGGTCGAGAAGTGGACCGAGCCCGTTGAGGTCCTGCGTGGTGATGTCAATCAGGACGGAAATGTCACCATCGACGACGTCACGGCCCTCATCGACTATCTGCTCACCGACAACGCATCTGCGGTCAACCTTGACAACGCAGACTGCAACCAGAGCGGCACAGTCACGATTGACGACGTCACAAGACTCATCGATTATCTGCTGCAGGATAGCTGGTAATCGGTCAGTGGCAACTGATTAAGCCGGGGACGGCCCGTGTGAGCAAGAACGCAAGTCGTTCAGGACACGCGGGCCGTCCTCCGTTTTTTTGTGTTTGGGATTTATCGGCGTGCTGTGGCAAGGCTCGCTCAGGTCATCAGCATTCTCAGCCTCTTCATCCTGTTCGTCTTCGTAGAAGTCTTCACTGTACTCAAAGTTCTCGCCCTCGTCGTTCAGGAACTGGCTGTTTAATCTTCATTCGGATCCGTCTCCAGACGTACCACTTCGCCCTTCATGGGTTCCTTGGCCATCGGCTGGTTGTCAAAGTCTATTGTTACCTTTTTCTTCTCCATTTTTAAGATAGTTTTAATTCAGCAGTAATCTGGCTTGTATAGTTTGTTGCGTTGCTGGCGCGACGGTAAACTTCGCGCTACATCTGGTCTCAGAATACAGTACTCTTGGCCAGGCCAACAACGCCTTCCTTCCCCATGTTATGGTAACTCACGAACAGAATGCCTAGCAGGTCGCTATCTTCGGATGAGGGTGTGAAGGTAGGGTAGACCCAGTCCCAGAGCGAAACTGATGATGAGATTGGCTGTGCCGGTGACGGTCAAGCCGTGCTGTTGCAGCATGGGGCTGATGACAAAGGCAATCAGATAGGATGTGAGCGTGTGGTAACACAGTATGAGCAGGGTGTTGCGGCCAATCCAAGTAAAAACGCCTTTCAGGCATCGGGGCGTTTTGCCGGCGATGAGCCAGGTGGTGTAGGTCCCGACAAAGGCCGCCAGCATCGAAATCGGGTACCAGCTGCACTCAAACAGGGCCAGGTCAACACGCGCCTGCCAGACACAGACAGCCCAGATGACGATGCCAGCCGCCAAGACGAGTTTGTTGACCGGGGCGCTCATCTTGTTTTTCCAGTAATCGCCCATCGCGTAGAAGATCATGCCGCAGCAGCCCGTGAGGATGCCCAGAGGCAGATTCAACACGAACTTGCCGACGAACAGTGCCACGGTAGTAATGATGAAAGAGATGAGCAAGGTCTTGTCGGTGAGCCGCTTGAGACCGGCATAGAAGATTCTGCACCAAAACAGTGCAAGCAGGAACCAGATGGCCCCGATCATCGGCAACTTGGCGCCAATCAGCTCGTAGGGGCAGCCGCCATTGGACATGAGGGTGCCGATTGCGGCTTGCCGGGCGGCATCGGTCGACGCGGCCAGGCAAACCAGGATGCATGCCAGCGAGGTGAACAGGTAGGGTTTCACCAGCCGTTTAAGGCCTGTGGCGGCAATGCGGCCGATGGGCTGTGGCTTGAAAAAGTAACCCGAGAGGATGAAAAACAGCGGCACATGGAAACTGAAGATGAATTTGTGCAGCAGCAATGGCAGACCATTGCAATGCCCCAAAATCATCAACAGGATGCCAATTGCCTTGGCGATGTCTATGGCATCATCACGTCTTTTCATCACAGGGATAGGGTAGCGGCAGAGGCTACCGTGGCGCAAAGATAGTAAAGTTTTGACATCTGACTCCCCTCTGAACAGGAAAACACTTGAAAAAACGTTGACGAGGAAAGGCCAAGCAGAAACTTATTTATTACCTTTGCAGGCAGGAAAATGGAGAAGCAGTACGAGAATATCATCATCGGCATCGACCCGGGCACCAACGTCATGGGTTATGCCCTGCTGGGGTTGAACGGCAAGAAGCCGGAGCTCATCGTCATGGGCGTGCTGCGGCTGAACCGCATGGAGGACCACTACTTGCGACTGCGGCACATCTATGAGCGCGTGAGCGGGGTCATCGAGGCCTATTTGCCCGACGAGATGGCCATCGAGGCGCCGTTCTACGGCAAGAACGTGCAGTCGATGCTCAAGTTGGGCCGTGCCCAAGGCGTGGCAATGGTCGCTGCCCTGAACCGCGAGATTCCCATCACCGAGTATGAACCGAGGAAGATAAAGATGGCTATCACGGGCAATGGCGCCGCCAGCAAGGAGCAGGTGGCCCTGATGCTGCAACGCACCCTGAACATCGACGAGACCCAAATGCCTGACTTGCTCGACGCGACCGATGCACTGGCTGCCGCTCTGTGCCATTTCTACGAGCGCAACAAGCCCTTCACGGGCAAGGGAACCAAGTCGTGGAAATCCTTCATCGCCCAGCATCCCGACCGCGTGAAGAAATAATCTACCGCAACAACTGAACAATCTGAATCTTCTGAGGGTATCCGCATCGTTTTTTAATGCGAATTTCGCGAATCAAACGAATTTAATTGATTGATATTCGTGCGATTAGAGTCATTCGCGTGATTCGCGTTAGTCCCGCAGGGCATGAGGATATCCGCATTCTCTTTTTTTAATGCGAATTTCGTGAATTGTGCGAATTTAAATGATTGATATTCGTGCAATTCGCGTTAGTCCCGCAGGGTATGAGGGCATCCGCATTCTCTCTTTTTTAATGCGAATTTCGCGAATTGTGCGAATTTAAATGATTGATATTCGTGTAATTAGAGCCATTCGCGTGATTCGCGTTAGCCCCGTAGGGGTTAACGGTCAAGAAATCAAGTAATATGATATGCAAAAAGGCGGCCCGGGGTGGGTCGCCTTTTTGTGTTTAGGGCCTGAGGTTTTTACTTGATGACCTTGGTGGCTGTGGTGGTGCCGTCGGTGTAGGTGGTCACCTGGATGGTCATGCCGCTGGGCTGAGCCATCTCCTGGCCGGCCACATTGAAGTAGCGTACACTCTCAACACTCTTGCCGGCATTCACCTCATTCACACCGCTGTGGTGCGGATAAACCTCGAGGTAAACGATGTCGGACTTGTTGGTGATGCCCTCGACAGTGTAGGTCAACTGGATACCGATGCGCCATGTGAACATGGGATTGTCGCCCGTGTTGGTGCGGTAGAAGTAAACGCGGCGCAGGTAGAAGTCAAAACCGCTGTAGCCGTAAGGAATCTCGGTCATGTCGGTGTCGAAACCGTTCTTCGGTCCGTACGTCTCGTAGTCGAAGGTGAACAGCTCATCGTTGTCGGTGAAGATGCTGTAGGTCAGGCAGTCGGGATCGATCGGGTTGCCGTCAACATCAAACAGATTGATGTTGAAGTCGAAGCGGGTGTAGCCCTCCTCGCTGCCGCTGTCAAAGAAGTCAATAGCCTCGGGATTAGCGGGCACTGCGGGAACGGCATCGCCGAGCATGGTCCAGGTTGAGCCCCACTCGATGGTGGCCACCGAGCCGTCGTCACTCCACACGCCGGCAAGACCTGTTGCCTCGCAGTTGTAGGGGTAGGGGTTGTCCACACTGCCCTCGCTGTCGAGCAGCGTGATGGTGCCATCTTCGGGGTCAATGGCATAGGTCACCGCTTCTCTGGTCTCGTCGGCATAGAAGTCGAGCCAGTAGAAGTCGTCACCCAAGTCGAGGACCATCGTCGAGCCCCATGCCAGAACCAAGCCATAGCCGTATTCCTCGTTCCAGGAAACATACTGTCCCAGGGGCACATTGATGGTTGAGCCGTCGTCGCTCAACTGGCCGTAAACCCATGCGCCGACGCCCTCGCCATAGCACAGGGGATCCTTGATGTAAACCGTCTGGCCGTCGTCGGCATAAACCACCTTGACGCGACCTGTCTGGTAAGTGGCCTCATAGCCGTAGAGGCTCACCGTCATGAACTCGCCGTCGCGGGCATAGGTCACCTCGGTGCCCTCGGGCTGCTCGGTGATGATGTCCACCTGGCTCGGGGCCTTGAGTGTTGAGGCATGCGTCATCTTGTCCATCGGACGATAGGCATTGCCCTTTGAGTTCACTCCTGCCGACGCACTGACAGCGACGGCCACACACATGATAAGTAATGCTAATTTCTTCATACGCTTAAAAGTTTATGTTTGAATAATAAATACTCCCATGTTTTGTTGGGTTCAGTTGAATGATCAACAATGATGCAAAAATAGCGAATTATTTCAAAATAATTGCCCAATTTGATAAAAAACATTAGTTTTGCCGTCGAGAAGAATAACATTTAAACCAATAAAACTGAATTGACAATGAAACATCAGATCAAGACATCCTTATTGTTATTGGCATTTTGCCTGCCTCTGGCGGCTGCAGCCTACGATTTTGAAGTTGGCGGTGTGTACTACATTACAGACTTGTGGGGTGATTATGCCATGGTCTGTGACCAGGGCGAGGATGGAGACCATTACAGTGGAATCGTGTCGATACCTGCCGTGGTCCCTGTTGGCGATGAGACCCTTCCCGTCACCAAGATCAACGCTTATGCCTTCAGCAACTGTTCAGGACTGACCGGTGTGTCGATCCCTGAATCGGTTAATGAAATCGGCGACCATTCGTTTGAGAACTGCACAGGGCTATCGTCGATAGTAATTCCCGACGCTGTCACCGAGATTGGCGCTGCGGCTTTTGATGGTTGCACTGGCTTCACCCGTATCGACATCCCTGCCGGTGTCACTAAAATTGGAGTCTTTGCCTTCAGTAACTGCACCAACCTGACCGACGTGTATTGCCACATTGCGGACCCGTCGCAGGTAGACCTCAGTGTGAGCTTTGGTCTTGAAGACGAGGACTACGCCAAACGCACGCTTCATGTGCCCGCAGGCTCGGCAGCCGCTTACAAGAACTCATCATGGTGGAGTGACTACTTCGGCAAAATCGTCGAAATGTAATCCATCACGCAAGAATTCATCAGGACGCTGTGTCATAATCCACGACCCAATTTTATGGTCGCGCTTCGCGCGAGAAATTAAACAAAATTATTAATAAAATTAAATAAAAATTTTTGCTTAATTTCTCGGCCGCAAGGCCGATCAAAGTTCTAGGCGTGGATTATGACACAGCTGCTTTTTGTTGATAAGTGCGGGGGTGTTGCCGTGGAAAACCGAAAAACTTGAAACGAAAAGGCTGTGACATTAAACTAAATTCGTATATTTGCACTTTCAACCTTAGAACAATCGAATTTTGATGGAAGCCTTAAATACTTTTTTTGAAACTTTGAGCGGCTACCTGTGGGGGTGGCCCATGATCATATTGCTGCTGGGTACACACATTTTCCTCACCTTCAGGTTGGGTGTCCCGCAGCGCAAACTGTTGACCGCTATCAAGTTGTCCATCAGCAAAGATAAAGGCTCAACGGGAGATGTGTCGCAGTTCGGCGCGCTGGCGACGGCGCTGGCAGCAACCATTGGCACGGGTAACATCGTGGGCGTGGCGACCGCTGTGGCACTGGGTGGCCCCGGTGCGGTGCTGTGGTGCTGGCTGTCGGGCGTGTTCGGCATGGCCACAAAATATGGCGAGGGACTGCTCGCCATCAAATACCGCGTCAAGACCAAGGACGGCCGCATGCTGGGTGGTCCGATGTATGCCCTGGAGCGCGGATTGGGCTGGAAATGGCTTGCCGTGTTGTTCGCCCTGTTCACGGCGCTGGCGTCCTTCGGCATCGGCAACACCGTGCAGGCTAACGCCATCTCGACCATCGCACAGGAATCCTACGGCATTCCCGTGTGGCTCACCGGCGGCGGAGTCTGCCTGCTGACGGCGCTTGTCCTGTTGGGCGGCATCAAGAGCATCGCCCGCGTGTGCAGCGCGCTGGTGCCTTTCATGGCGTTCTTCTACGTCATCGGTTGCATCTATATCCTGTTTGCCAACGGTCAGTACGTCTGGCCGGCCATCAAGCTCATCTGTGAATCGGCCTTCACGCCACAGGCAGCCGGAGGCGGTTTCATTGGCACGACGGTCATCATCGCGGCACGCATGGGTATCGCCCGCGGTCTGTTCAGCAACGAGTCCGGTTTGGGCTCCGCGCCCATCGTCGCCGCAGCGGCCCAGACGCGCAACCCGGTGCGACAGGCGCTTGTCTCGTCGACGGGCACCTTTTGGGACACGGTGGTCATCTGCGCCTTCACGGGCCTGGTCATCGTCAGTTCCATCCTTGCCCATCCTGACATCAGTGCCAGCGACGGTGCAGCGCTCACCAAGGCGGCCTTCTCCAAGATCCCCTATGTGGGCACACCGCTGCTGTCCTTCGGCCTGCTGACGTTTGCCTTCACCACCATCCTGGGCTGGTGCTACTATGGCGAGCGCGCCGTGGAATACCTCAAGGGCAAGCGCTGGATGCTCGTCTACCGCATCTTGTTTGTGGTTATGGTGTTCGTGGGCAGCATCATCAGTCTTGACATCGTGTGGAACGCTGCCGACTGCATGAACGCGCTGATGGCTATCCCCAACCTTGTCGCACTGCTGCTGCTGAGCAATGTCATTGCCCGCGAGACCAAGCACTACCTGTACGGGAACCGTCTGGACCATCACGCTCCCGAACAAGAGAACCAGGCGTGAAAGGGTAGGGCAGCAGTCAAGTGACCGCAACAGGCGACAGGCTCCATGCCGCCTATTTGGCACATATCCAACAAGTTATGAAACGTTGAGAAATATTTTCCTGAAAAAGGCTTGCCAGTTCGGGAAAAAGCAGTACTTTTGCAGCCGGGTAAGTCCTACACGGCCAGCTCCCTCCCAATCCCCCAGGCCTTGACCGGAGCAAGGGTAACGAGGTTGTAGCGGCGCGCTGTAGCTCACTTGCCCTTTTTTTGTACCCCTACTTTTCCTCCATGAAGTTTTTGATTTTCTCGTAGTAGCCGTTGCTGCCAACGAACTCGTAGCCGATGTAGTCGGCACTGTTGTTGCCCTCGATGAGCTGCACCTGGTCTTTGCAGATGGCGACGTCCCAGCCGACGAGAGCGACATGGGGCAGGCGCCGGGCGGCCTCGATACACGTCTTGACGACTTGGTCCCACAGGGGCACCTTGAATCCCAGCATGACGATGTCGGTCTGCGGGTGGATGAACACCAGGTCTCCGTCTTTAGAAGTTCCGCCCGAGCAGACGATGCCCGTCGGCAAGTCAACCTCATAGTAATAGCCTCCCGTGGCGGTGTTGTCAACCAATGTGTCTCCGACTCCCGCCCTCAAGAAAGCCTTCATGATGCGTGCCGTGCCGTCGGGGCGGCAAGCGGTGAGCACACGGATGGTGTTGACCGACGTGTTGCCGAACACCATGTCGGGGTGCTGGACTATCAACTCCTCAATCAGTACATCTTCCTCGACCAGCGCATCGAACCGGCGGCGCAACTCGGTATCATCCTGGGTGGTGTATTCCAGCTTGCGGATGCCGTCGCCCTGCTTGCCGTCCATCGGCTTGACAATGACCTGGCCATAGCGCTCCAAGAATGTCTTGAAGTCCTCAAACGTCGCATCGCGCACCCACAGCCAACCGCGGTGCACAAAATCCTTGAAGAACTGGTTGAATTCGGGTTTGATTTTGAAGTAATGGACATCGGCGGGGTTGTTATACTTCTTTTCGAGCGCCAGGCGGCGGAAGTGCGTCAGGCACTTGCCGCGCATGGGATTACTGTATTGCCAGAACTTGCCTGCCGTGTATTGCTCGATGTGGGCGCCATGGCGCACGAGGGTCGTGAGATAGTCCCACATGTGATAGAAGCGGTTGTGACCGGTGATGGGCGGCAGTTGAGACACCTCGCTCCAGATTCTCTTCAGATAGTCAATAGCAACGCGTGGATTCATATCCAGTGAACCTTATTATTTGGTTTTTCGTGCAAAAATAAAACAAGTTGGGCACAAATACAAAAAAAACTTGTTATTGTGCCCAACTTGTGATGGCTTGTAAAGGGAAACTAACGCAGCATGTCGGCGACCTCGTCGAGCGTGCCGTCGTTGGGTGACGGATTGACGCCAAGCAGATGGCAAAGCAGGGGATAGATGCACACGTTGCGAAAGCGGTCAGGCTTTTCGTAACCCACCTTGAAGTCAGGGCCCACGGCACGGAAACCCACCTGCATGTCGGCCGCTGTGTGGTCAAAGCCGTGGCTGCCGCGCTGTTTCTTCGATGGCTTGTCGGCAAAGAGCCAGCCCACGTCGGGCATCACCACCACGTCGCCCATGTTCTTGTTGGTGCCATAACCCAGATAGGCGGGCACGTCGGCCTTCTTCCAGGCGCGGATGTGGTCCACACCCTGCAGGGCGTCACAGATGGAGTCGATGTACTGCGGTGCGCTGGCATAGATGAGCGTGGGATAATCGTTGCAGAAGCGTTCATACCAACGCTTGGGCAGCACATCGTCGATGTCCACAAAGCGCTTGGGATCCACGCTGGTCATGCCGTGGTCGCCGGTGACGATGAAGTTCACCTTGTCGGCGATGGGCAACAGCTGGATGCGTGCCCACAGGTTACTCAATAACAGGTCCATGTCCTCCATCGCACGACGCGTGATGCGGTGCATGGGGCCATAGTCGTGTCCGCTGCGGTCGGGCTCCTCAAAGTAGGCCATCACCAGGTGGGGGCGCTTGTCCTCGGGCAGGCTCAGCAACCTGATGACCTCATTGACGCGACCGGGATAGTCGAGCTGATCGCCCTGATAGTCGAGCCAGTAGGTGGGATGATCGCCCTGGATAGCGACATCACTGCCCACCCAGTAGACTGTTGCCGTCGGGACACCCTGACGCTTGGCAGTGAGCCACACGGGGTCGCCGCCGTAGTAGTAGCCCTTGCTGCGCGTGTCCTTGTTGCTCAGCGAGAATTCCACACCACGCTCCCGGTCCCAGAAGATGTTGGTGATGATGCCGTGGTGATCGGGCGTGAGGCCCGTCGCCAGCGTGTAGTGGTTGGGGAACGTCTTGCTTGGAAACGATGGCTGCATCACAGCCTTGACGCCCTCACGCGCCATCTGGTTGAGGAAAGGCACGTCGTAGGCATCCAGATAGTCCCAGCGCAGCCCGTCGAGCGAGATAATCACCGTGTAGTTGTCACGTCCTGCCGCCCATGAGGTCATCGACACCGAG
>JAEEGI010007998.1_pt1 | contig 23486 bp, 18 predicted proteins | sample 8958751 | NCBI WGS metagenome assembly JAEEGI01 (sample SAMN16246545, study PRJNA631951) | gut metagenome | biome: gut microbiome; feature: rumen; material: KS-attached | host: Bos | place: Iran: Karaj | collected 2018-10 | reverse complement strand
CGCAAACTCATTGTCAAGTAGTTTTGCATGACAACTACGTTTTGATGCCACGGGGTGACGCACTCAGCGCCACCCCTTGTGGCTTTTATAAATTGAAAATTGAAAATTGTTCGGGTGCGGCAGCAACTTTCAATTTTCAACTTTCAATTATCAAACATCCGCTCTGCAAACTTCGTGGCGTCGTAGTAACGTCGTCATTTATTCGATCTGTTTCCCTTTTGTTTCCCTTTTGTTTTCCTTTCCGGAGGGGAAAACGAAGGGATAGAAATATGATAGAAGGTGCATAAAGGACGGCACGACAGTGGTTTGACGGCATAGTTGAGATTTGAGAGTTGAAAGCTGGGAGTTGTGGGTTCGTTGGTTCGTGGGCATGGGAATAACGGGGAACTAAAAGCCTGTAAAGTCGGTTTGACGACTCTTATTGGTATTTTTACGAATGTCGAGGCGGGTTGAGGTAGGATTATGCGCCGGACAATAACAAGATGTGTAATTTTGCAGCGGGATGAGAGTTGAAAGTTGAGAGTTGCTGCCGCACCCGGATAATTCTCAATTCTCAACTTTCAACTGCTCCGGTCTGGCCGATGTATTTTTCCAGAGCGTGGCGGAGCTGGACGGGGGTGACGTCGTGGTGTATTTCCCCCTCGAGGGCATAGGAGATGGCACCGGTTTCTTCGGAGACGATGACGCTGATGACATCCAGCTGTTCCGTCACGCCGATGGCGCTGCGGTGGCGCAGGCCCAGGTTGGGGTCGATATCGGTGCGCGAGGTGACGGGTAGTATGCAGCGGGCGGCCAAAATCTCGTTGCCGCTGACGATGACGGCGCCATCGTGCAGGGGTGAGTTCTTGAAGAAGAGCGTTTCGAGCAATGCCGAGGAGGCCTTGGCATTCACCACTTCGCCCGTGCGCACCAGCTCCTCCACTTCGTTGGCGCGCTTGAAGATGATGAGGGCGCCGGTCTTGCTCTGCGACATGTGCATGCAGGCTTGGATGTAGGGCTCGAAATCGACTCCTTTGTGTTTGTCGACATCGCTGCGCCAGAACCGCAGCCGTTTGGCCAGGGTGTCGCCTGTGAGTTGTGTCTTGGTGCCCACCATGAGGAGGAACTTGCGGATTTCGGGCTGGAAGACGATGACCAGAGCGATGAGCCCGATGCTCATGATGCCGCCGAGTATCTGGCTGCAGAACCGCATGTTGAGCATGTCGAATATGCGCCAGGCAATGTACATGATCAGCAGTGCCCAGAAAATGCGTATGATGTTGGTGCCCCGCAGCATGCGGTACAGCTCGTAGACGAGCAGGGCGACAAGGAAAATGTCTAAAATATCTACAAAGCGGATTTCAGGAAATGGGAACATGGGGGGATGTTTGATTGTTTGATTGTCTGATTGTTTGAATGTTTGAGAATTGAAAATTGAAAGTTGCTGCCGCACCACAGGTCAACAAATATTCACTTTTCACTTTTTCAATTTAAATGGTAACGTGTCGTTGCTGTTTTTATTGTCGTTTGTGTTAATTTATTTGTTAATCGGAGCCGTACAGCAGCTGGATGGCGACGCGTGTGGGGCGCGGGGAGTGGACGCGGAGGATGGAGGCTCCGCCCATGAGTGCGACGGTGTTGAGGGCGAGAGTGCCCAGCTCGGAGTCGGGTAGGAGGGGGGACGGCTCTTCGGGAAACTGGTTTTGGAAGGGGGCGAGCCGCTTGGTTATCATCGATTTGTTGGAGAGGGCCACCAGCATGGGGTGCTCCGGGAAGCGGGCGATGAGTTCAGGCAGGCGGTGCAGCAGCTCGTGGTTCTGCTCCACTGTTTTGGCAAAGCCGAGACCCGGGTCGAGCCACACATCGGCGGCACCGAGACGGTGGAGGGTGTCGAGCTTTTCGTCGAAGTAGCGTGAAAGGTCGTCGACGATGTCGTTGTAGCGGGTGTTTTCGGGCAGTTGCATGGTGGCGGGTGTGCCACGCATGTGCATGAGGATGTAGGGCACACGGAGCGAGGCCGCCGTGGGGAGCATGTCGGGGTCGAGCTGTCCGCCGGAGATGTCGTTGATGATGTCGGCGCCGGCCTCCACGGCTCCTGCGGCGGCGAGGCTGCGGCAGGTGTCAACAGAGAGGATGGCGTCGGGCAGTTCGCTCCGCAGTAGTTTCACGAGGGGTACGAGGCGGGCGGTCTCTTCCTGCGGGGTGGGCATGGAGGCTCCCGGGCGGGACGACATGACGCCGAGGTCGAGCAGGTCGGCCCCTTCGGAGAGGAGCTGGCGGGCGTGGGCCAGCAGGGCATCGGGTGTGTTGTATCTGCCGCCGTCGTAGAACGAGTCGTCCGTGGCGTTGAGAATGCCCATCACCAGAGGGCGACGAAAGACTGTCTGCCGTCCCCTGCAGGACAGGGTGAGAGGCGAAAAGGTGAGCGGATAATTCATATATTGAAAAAAAAATGTATCTTTGCAGTTTGGACATAAAAACGCATTTTTGTTTTTTTAATTGTGTTACAACAATAAAAAAGCATAAAGTGCGTTTAGATTGAAAATTGAAAAGTGAAAAGTGAAAACTGAAAGGTTTTAGGGGAGAAAGGTTTTAGTGTGTTATTGTATGCCGTTGATAAGTTGATAAGTTTATACGGCTCGCATCATATCAACATATCAACGTATCAACATATAAACCCTCAAACCCTTTAACCTTCAAACCCTCAATCCAATTCTCAATAACTGGAATAAACAATACTGAATGGAGAATATAACAACAACAGAACAGTCAGCCCGCACGGCTGAAGAATTCAGGGTCGAGATAGCCCGTTGCCGGGAGATTTTCGAGAAGAAGACCCGTGACTACGGCACGTCGTGGCGGGTGTTGAGACTGCCGTCGCTGACCGACCAGATATATATCAAGGCCAACCGAATCCGCAGCATCCAGGAGAGCGGCGAGAACCGGGTGGGCGACGGTGTGGAACCGGAGTTTGTGGCAATGGTGAACTATGCTGTCATGGCACTGATACAGCAGGAACTGGGACCCGACGAAGAACAGGATCTGACTGTGGAGCGCGCCCTGGAACTGTATGACAAGCATATCAACCGCGCCGCCCAGCTGATGATGGACAAGAACCACGACTACGGCGAGGCTTGGCGTATGATGCGGGTGAGCAGCATGGTAGATTTGATTTTGATGAAACTTCGCCGCATCAAACAGATTGAAGACCATCAGGGACAGACCCTTATCTCCGAAGGGGTGGAAGGCGGCTACACCGACATCATCAACTATTCGCTGTTCTGCCTGATAAGACTGGAAAATTGAAAATTGAAAGTTGAAAATTGAAAGTTGCTGCCGCATTTATCGTTGTCCGTTGATAAGTTGATAAGTTTATACGGCTCGCATCATATCAACATATCAACAAAAACACAATCAAGCAATCAAACAATACAAAAATAAAAATTATGTCTTGCAAAGTAAAGGATACTAATCTTAATTGGACTTTGAACGTGATAGCCCGCATCGTGGTGGGTGTGGTGTTCCTTTTTTCGAGTTTCGTGAAGGGCGTGGACCCGCTGGGCACTTCGTATAAGATAACCGAGTACCTGACCACATGGACGTTCCTCGGAATCAGCTTCGACTGGTTGGTGCCGATGGCTACTCTCATGGCCATGTTTTTGATTGTGGCTGAGTTTTTGGTGGGTGTGCTGATGATTACGGGTGCGTTCCGCAAATTCGGCGCCTGGCTGTTGCTGCTGATGATGGTCTTCTTCACCTTTACCACACTGTTTGACGCCATCACCAACGAGGTGACGGACTGCGGCTGTTTCGGCGACGCCATCAAGCTGACCAATTGGCAGACTTTCTGGAAGAATATTGCACTGGATGTGCCCACGGTGTGGATTTTCATGACGCGCGCCCTGCGTTACCGCCGCCGTTTTGAACGGGATATGCTCATATCCATCTTCGCCGTTGTCGCCATGGTGATTTTCGGCCTGTTCAATGTTTATAACGAGCCTTGCATCGATTTCCGCGCCTGGAAGGTGGGAAACCAGATGATTGACATGGACGAGAGTCTGCAGGTGAAGAGCTATGTCACCTACCGCAACAAGACCACGGGCGAGACGGACGAGTTCTTGTCGGAAGAGCTGGTGAAGAAGATGGAAGACCCGGCATGGGAAGAGGCTTGGGAATGGGAGAGCAGCCGTGTGGTTGACCCGCATGAGATCAGGGCTGCCGGATTCTCCATGCTTGACTACGAGATGAACGACCATGCCAAGGAGCTGATAGGCTCGGAGGACTATGTGCTTATCGCCACGATACACCACTTGGAAAAAGTGAACGAGCAGGGCGTGAGCAGCCTGCGCTGGGCAGCGGAGTATGCCAAGGAGAACAACATCCAGATGGTGGTGCTGGTTTCGGCATTGCCGGAGGAGATAGACTCTTTCAGAGAGACTCTCGGCGCCGACGAGCTGGAGTTCTATTTTGCCGACGCCACCGCAATCGAGACGATGATGCGTTCCAACCCCGGTTTCGTGCTGATGAAAGCGGGCAAGGTGCTGGGCAAATGGCATCACCGCCGTGTCCGCAACATGTCCGATATGGTTTTGGATTAAATGACATTTTTCAATACACAAATTACACATCACTAAACTTATGATACAAAGAAAACAAACCCTGTTCCTGCTTCTGGCCGCTGTGTTGATGGCCGTGTGTTTCATGTTCCCTGTTGCCAGTTTCAAGGCAGTCGCCCCGCTGGGCGTGCCGGTGTCGGGCAGTTTGACCCTTGTGGCCAAGGATGTGCCCGAGACGATGTCGCAGATATTGAACGGCGAGCCCGTGGTGATGGGTCAGCGCGGGTATGTGAAGACATGGCCGCTCATCCTGGTCACGGTTGCCGTGGCAGCCATCGCATTGGTGAGCATCTTCCTGTATAAGAAAAGAGTGCTGCAGATGCGCGTGGTGGCTGTGGGGTTCCTGCTGAGTGTGCTGAACGTGTTTCTTGTCTTCATCTGGGCAGTGGATGCCTTCGTCGACAAGGCTACGGCGGCTATGGCCTGCACCGACGTGCAGGTGACCTACGGCGTCTCCACTTGGGCAATGATTGCTGCGGCAGTGCTGATGCTGCTCGCCCAGCGGTCCATTAAAAAGGACGAAGAGAAAGTGCGTGCCGCCGACAGATTGAGATAGGTATGACGGTTGAAGTCCATAGCACGGAACAACTGCCCGAAGTGGCACGGAAATTGCTGGAGGAATATCCGGACGAGCGTTTCTTTGCATTCTTCGGGAAAATGGGCGTGGGCAAGACCACGCTGATAAAGGCAGTGTGCGAGCGGCTGGGTGTGGAGGACAATGTGTGCAGCCCCACTTTCGCCATCATCAACGTGTACCGGACGGGCGATGGAGCACCAGTCTACCACTTTGATTTCTACCGCCTGAAGCATGCCGAGGAGGCTTACGACATCGGTTACGAGGAGTATTTCTACAGCGGTGAATACTGTTTCACGGAGTGGACTGAAAAGGTCGAAGAACTGCTCCCCGAACACTATGTCAGGGTCGAAATAAATGAAAACAACGGAATAAGAACGATAATAGCAAAAACAATAGATGACTGAATCGGAAATTTTGGCAAAGCTTGCCGCACGGGCATTGGAGGAGAAGAAGGCTACGGATGTGCAGATTCTGGACATGCGCGGTTTAGCCACCCCGCCGGCGGCGTTTTTTGTGATTGCCTCGGGCAATGTGCCGTCACATGTGGGTGCCCTGAGCGACCACGTGTTTGAGACGGTGAAGAAGGCCACGGGTCTGACCCCTTCCAAGGTGGAGGGCTATGCCAACTCGGAGTGGGTTCTGATGGACTACTTCGACGTGGTGGTGCACGTCTTCCAGCAGGAGCGGCGCGCTTTCTACCGCTTGGAGCAGCTGTGGGCCGACGCAGAGCGGGTCAATGTTTAAAAACACTACATTTTACTACTTTTACTATATGGCAGAAATGAATAACAGAAAACAGGATGGCGGCAGGACTCCCAATCCGATGGGCTCGAACAACGGACAGAAGCCCAAGAAGAACTGGATTGTCTATGCAATATACGCAGTCATCCTGATGTCGTTGGGTTATATGCTGCTGAACCAGGACGGTGCCGGCAAGCCCCAACCCATCAAGTGGGCCAAGCTCGAGACCATCTTGGAAAAGCACGACTATTCACGGATTGTCGTCGTGAATCAGGAGTATGCTGAGGTGTACATCAAGAGCGAGGCGCTGAAAACGGATACCGCCTACAAGGACTTGTTGGGTCGCAATATGCTGAACCAGCAGGTGCCGGAGAACGGATTCTACCGCTATGAGTTTGTCACCTTCGAGAGCTTTGAGAAAGACTTGGAGAAGGTGGAGGAGCGCACGGGCGAGAGGATTGACCTCACCCCGGAAAAGCGCACCAGCATGTGGCGCGAAGTGCTTGTCATCTTCGGTCCCTTCCTTATCCTGATACTCTTCTTCGTCATCATGAGCCGTGTGTCGCAGAAGCAGATGGGCGGTGGCGGCGGCATTTTCGGCGTAGGCAAGAGCAAGGCCAAGGTCTACGACGGCAAGACCCCCACCAATGTCACCTTCAAGGATGTGGCCGGACTGGCCGGAGCCAAGGAAGAGGTGATGGAGGTGGTGGACTTCCTCAAGAACCCGCAAAAGTACACCGACCTGGGCGGCAAAATCCCCAAGGGTGTCCTGCTCGTTGGCCCTCCGGGCACCGGCAAGACCCTGCTGGCAAAAGCCGTGGCAGGCGAGGCCAATGTGCCGTTCTTCTCCATGTCGGGTTCCGACTTTGTGGAGATGTTTGTCGGCGTGGGCGCCTCGCGTGTGCGCGACCTCTTCGATGAGGCCAAAAAGAAAGCCCCCTGCATCATCTTCATCGACGAAATCGACGCTGTAGGCCGTGCCCGCGGCCACGCCGGTTTGAGCAATGCCAACGACGAGCGCGAGAACACCCTGAACCAGTTGTTGACCGAGATGGACGGTTTCAGCAGCGGCACCAATGTGATTGTGTTGGCTGCCACCAACCGTGCCGACGTGTTGGACAAGGCCCTGCTGCGTGCAGGCCGTTTCGACCGTCAAATATATGTGGAACTCCCCGACTTGGAGGAGCGCAAAGCCATCTTCGACGTGCACATGCGCAACCTGAAGCTGAACGAGCAGGCGGGCGACGAAGGCTGCGTGGACAGGGATTTCCTGGCCAAGCAGACCCCCGGCTTCTCGGGCGCCGACATCGCCAACGTGTGCAACGAGGCAGCCCTGTGTGCCGCCCGCAAGGGAAAGAAACTGATAGAACGGCAGGACTTCCTCGATGCCATCGACCGCATTGTGGGTGGCCTGGAGAAACGCACCAAGGTGCTGACAGAGCACGAGAAGAGGGTGGTGTCGTACCACGAGAGCGGCCACGCCTCGGTGAGCTGGCTGCTGCGCTGGGCAAACCCGCTCATTAAAGTGACGATAGTGCCTCGCGGCAACTCGCTGGGCGCGGCCTGGTACCTGCCCGACGAGCGTCACCTGACCACCTACGCCCAGATGTTCGACGAGATGACCAGCCTCATGGCCGGACGTGCCGCCGAGGAGGTGGTGTTCGGCGAAGTGGGCACCGGCGCCCTGAACGACATGGAGCGCGCCACCAAGATGGCGCAGTCGATGGTGGTGTACTACGGCATGAGCCCCAAGATCGGCAACATCAGCTTCTACGACTCCTCCGGACAGACTGACTACGGCTTCACCAAGCCCTTCAGCGACAAGACCGCCGAGGTGATTGACTCGGAGGTGAACCGCATCGTCGAGGAGGCCTACGCCCGTGCCAAGGAGATAATCAACAGCCACCGTGCCCAGCTGGACGAGCTCGCCGGGCAGCTGTACGAGAAAGAGGTGCTGTTCCGCGACGACCTGGAGCGCATCTATGGCCCTCGTGTGGCAGACTTGGAGGCCAAGAAAGCCTTGGAGGAAAAAGCGGCACAGACGGCTCAGGTCGAGTCTGGCGAAGAGCTCAAGGAGATACCTGAAACAAATAATAATACCGAAGCATGAAGACATTCTGGATACGCACTGCCAGTGCAACGGTTTACGCCCTGCTCTTCCTCGGCTCCATCTACAGCGGACGACTGGTGGGGAAGCTGTGGGGTACGGTCATTTTGTCAGCCTTTGCCCTGTTTGTGGCCGTGGGGTGTGCCTTTGAGTACTACCGCATGGCAGAGAAACAGGGTGCCAGGCCCCTCAAACCGTTGGGCTATGCCTACTGCGCGCTGATGATTGCCGTATGGACATTGAATGAGCTAATTTATTCAGGTGGTTTTTTGGTGGAAATCGTGGGATGGATAGTTGTACTTTCTATAGTTGTCACACTGGGTGTACATCTGTGGCGCAAGACGGAGCAACCCTTTGCCGACGCCCTGCACACCCTGCTGCCCATGTTCTATGCGGCACTGCCGTTGGCCATGATGCCGTATTTGCATTACGAAATGAATGTGTTGGTGATGTGCATCATCATGGTGTGGGTGAATGATTCATTTGCCTATATGGGAGGCTCGCTTGTGGGCAGGCACAAGATGTGGCCACGCCACTCCCCCGGCAAGACGTGGGAAGGCACCGCCATCGGTGTGGCTGCCGCCGTGGCCACGGGAGTGCTGGTCGGTCCTCTTTTCCACACCGTCCTGTCGTGGCACGACTGGGTGGTGCTGGCGCTGGTGTGCAGCATTGTGGGAACGCTGGGTGACCTGACAGAGTCGATGCTTAAACGCTCCGTGGGGCTGAAGGATTCGGGCAACATCATGCCTGGGCATGGCGGTTTTCTTGACCGTTTCGACAGCCTGCTGTTCATCCTGCCCGTGGTGTGTGCCTATTGTTTTTTCTTAGGTTGGGAATAATAAACTGTATCTGATATGTATATACATAGAGAAGGACGTAAGTTGATAATGTGGATGCTGGTGGTCGTGCTGGTAATCTACGCTGCCATGATATTCTTTGTCCAGCACTGGACATTCTTCCATTTCCTGTTTATCACCATCCTTTTGGTGCTATGGGTTATGGTGTCCCTTTTCTTCCGCATCCCACGGCGGATTTTCACTTCTGACGACAAGCGTCTGATAGCTCCGGCCGACGGCACGGTGGTGACCATTGAAGAAACCTATGAAAAGGAGTATATCAAGAGTGATTGCATCCAAGTGAGCATCTTCATGTATGGCACCGATGTGCACGTGAACCGATACCCCTGCGATGGTACAGTGGAGTATTGCAAATTCCATCGGGGCAACTACTTCGTAGCCTCCTATCCCAAGTCGAGCGTGCTCAACGAGCACTACTCCATAGGCCTACGCCTGCCCGACGGGCAGAAAATCCTCATCCGACAGGTGGCCGGCACCATGGCACGCCGCATCGTCTGCTACGCCCGCGAGGGCGAGAGCGTGCGGCAGAACCAGGAGCTGGGCTTCATCAAGTTCGGCTCGCGGGTTGACCTGTTCGTACCCAAGCACTTCATTATGGATGTCGACCTTCAGGATGTGGTTCGCAATGCGGTGTCACCCATCTGCACCATCCAGCCCGAGCCGTCGGAACCCCAACAGCAGGAACAGTCATGACCATTGCCGGGCAGATACTCTACGAAGACAATCACCTGATTGCCCTCAACAAATTGCCCGGACAGATAGTCCAGGGCGACAAGACGGGCGACGTGTGCCTGGCCGACGAGGTCAAGGCCTTCCTCAAAGAGCGCGACGCCAAGCCCGGCAACGTCTTCTGCGGAGTCATCCACCGGCTCGACCGGCCGGTCAGCGGCGTCGTCCTGTTCGCCAAGACCGGCAAAGCCCTCAGCCGCATGAATGCAATGGTGAAAGACCGCTCGTTCAAAAAACAGTACCGCGCACTCGTCAAGAACATGCCTCCCCAGAGCGAGGGGCATCTGGAAGACTACCTCGTCCGCAACGAAAAGCAGAACAAAAGCTACGTGGTGGACAGCAAAGAGCGCACCGGCGCCAAGCTGGCCGTGCTCGACTATCGCCTGATAGGAACCACACAGGGAGGGTACCACCGCCTTGAAATAGACCTCCACACCGGGCGGCACCACCAAATTCGCTGCCAGTTGGCCCACATGGGCTGTCCCGTCAAAGGCGACCTCAAGTACGGCGCCCAGCGTTCCAACCCCGACGGCAGCATCTCGCTCCACGCCTACAGGGTGGAATTCCTCCATCCCGTGCGCCGCGAGCCCGTCGTCGTCACCGCCCCCGAGCCCTGGCCGACAGATTAATTTCGAATTTTGAATTTTGAATTTCGAATTTCAAATTTCAACTTTCAAAATTTCTCAAACAGTCAAGCAATCACTAAAGCAATCAAACAATCAAACAATCAAGCAATAATAAAACATGACAAAGAAAACCCTCCTCGCAGCCGTATTGATGGCACTCGTTGTGCTGGCCCCCGTGGCGGTCACAGCCCAGACCCTCTCGGTGGTATCCACAGACAACACTGGAGCCACCCTCGCCTACGCCACCCCCGAACCCACCGTGAACATCCAGGAAGTGCAGGGCGAGCCCTACACCGTGGTCACCTTCCCGGGGTCCGTACCCTCCACCGCGTTGGGTGCCCCCAACCTCCCGGTATTCTCTAAACTGATAGAGATACCCCTGTGCGGCGAAGTGACCGTAAAAGTCTCCCACATGCGCTTTCGGCAGCTGGACAACCTCAAGTACCCCCTCATGCCCGTACAGCCTGTCCCCTCCAAGTCCGACCGCACACCGCTCCCCTTCGTCATCGACAGCGCCCTCTACGCCACCAATGGCTACTACGAGCTGCCCCCGGCCACCGTCGAGAAAATCGGCGTGGCGCGCGACCGCAACCTCGCCTGCCTGCGCATATCCCCCCTGGCCTACAACCCCGTCACCGGCGAGATGCTGATGGTCACCTCCATGACCGTCACCCTTCAGTACCACGATGCCGACCTCGCCGCCACCGAGCGGATGCACCTTCGCTACCACTCGCCCGACTTCTCCGTGGGGCACAACGTCCTGCAGGCCTACTCCTCCCGCAAGGCCGTCCGTCGCGACGCCCCGCTGCACTACCTCATCGTGTCGCACAGCAGCTTCCGGGGAGCGCTCGACTCCATCGTCGAGTGGAAAAAGCGCCAGGGCATGCTCGTCACCGTCGCCTACACCGGTGACAACGGCGTGGGCACCACCGCCGCCGACATCGCCAGCTACATCAAAGGCTACTACACCCAAGCCACCGACGACCTTCCCGCGCCCACCTACCTCCTCCTCGTGGGCGACGTCCAGCAGATACCCGTCTTCAACTCCCGCTGCACCTCGCCCGCCAGCGACCACATCACCGACCTCTACTACACCACCTGGACCGAAGGCGACAACCTCCCCGACTGCTACTGGGGTCGCCTCTCCGCGCGCAACCTCGCCGAGCTCACGCCCCAGATAGAGAAAACCCTCCTCTATGAGCAATACGGCTTTGCCGACGACAGCTACCTCCGTCGCGCAGTCCTCATAGCTGGCGAAGACCGCGGCGTCAGCGGCGACAACGCCTACCGCTACGCCGACCCCGCCATGGACTACATCGCCGCCTACTACGTCAACGCCGCCCACGGCTACACCGACGTCCGCTACTACAAAAACAACACCACCTTCGCCCCCGACGGAGTCACCGTCACCGGCAGCTCCCAGGGCAACGCCGCATCCGCCGCCTTGCGCACCCTCTACAACCAGGGCTGCGGCCTCGTCAACTACAGCGCCCACGGCTACGACAACGAATGGTCCACGCCCAATTTCTCCACCTCCCACGCCGACGCCATGACCAACGTCGGCAAACCCTCCGTCATGATCGGCAACTGCTGCCTCTCCGGCAAATTCAACACCTCCTACTCCGACGCCTGCCTGGGCGAGGCCCTGCTGCGCAAGGGCAACAACGCCGGAGCCGTCACCTACATCGGCGGCACCAACTCCACCTACTGGCCCCACGACTTCTGCTGGTCCGTGGGCGTGCGCAACAACATCAGCGCCACCATGCAGCCCGCCTACGCCGCCGACCACCTGGGCATGTACGACCGCCTCTTCCACACCCACGGCGAAGCCCCCTCCGCCTGGCACATCACCGCAGGCTCCATCGTCTATGCCGGCAACACCGCAGTGCAGGAATACGGCAACGCCGGCTACGCCCTCTACTATTGGGAAATCTACCAGCTCTTCGGCGACCCCTCCCTTATGCCCTGGCTGGGGACGGCACGCGACATGGATGTGCAGGCCGACGAAACCATAAGCATGGGAGCGGAGACCTATGCCGTCACCGCTCCCCCTCATGCCTACGTGGCACTCGTCCAAATCGAAAACAACACCCTCGTTGCCGCTGCTTTTACCGACAACAACGGATTGGCCGTGCTGACCCTCCCTGCTGATTTCGCAGTCGGCGCCTACCGGCTGGCCGTAACGGCGCAGAACTACAAACCCTATTTCCAGCAGGTCGATGCCGTCGTGCTTGACGGTCCCTACGTCACAGTGTGCGACATAAAACCCACCAACGGCGACCTGAAACCCGGACAAATCACCACCTTCGACATCGCCATCACCAACCTCGGTACCCAGCTCCCCTCCGTCGGACGCATCAACCTCGTGTCTCAAACCCCCGGCATCATCCCCTTCCAGCCCGTGGCTCGTTACGGTGGTGTCGAACCGGGCGACACCGTCCGGCTCCGTGGTGTCTGGCCTACCTACGTCTCCGAAGACCTCCCCGACGGTGTGAAAGCCAAATTCGTCGCCACCGTCGAATTCGGTGGCGGCACGGCCACCAAGCGTGCGCAATACACCGTTGTAGCCCCCTCGCTGGCCGTCGTCGACCCCTGGATAAGTCCTGAGCTCATGGGCGACAGCACCTCCGTCATCACCTGCCGCCTCTTCAACCAAGGGCACGACACCACCGACAACATCACCGTCACCATGCCCAACCTCTTCGGCCTCATGACCGGCGACGCCCAGCCGCAGCAAGTGGGGCGCCTTGCGCCCGGCTCCGCTGTCGACCTCGCCTTCCCCGTCACCATGGTCCGCGTGCTGCCCAACACCTCTATACCCTTCCACCTCTACGTCACAGACAGCTGCGGAACCCGCCTGCTCCAAGTCCTCTCCTTCCGTGCCGGCGGCAGCGAGATGGAAGACTTCGAGACCGGGACCCTCACAAAGTTCAACTGGATGTCCAACAGCAATCCGTGGGAAATCACCTCCGCCAACCCCTATGCCGGAACCTTCTGCGCCCGCAGCAAGACCAACCAGTCCGACCGCTCCGAGTCGCGCATGTCCATCTCCTGGACCTCCACACTCCCCGACTCCATCACATTCTTCTACAAAGTGTCGAGCGAGCAAGGCTACGACATGTTCCATTTCATCATGGACGGCAACGACCTCATCACCGCCTCCGGCGAAGAGGGCTGGACACGTGCCTCCTTCCCCGTGCGTCCCGGCACCCACATGTTCAGCTTCAGCTACGTCAAAGACCGCTACACCGTCTCCGGAAGCGACTGCGCATGGATTGACAACATCAAGCTGCCCTTCTCCGGACAAATCAGCAGCTTCGTCGCCGACACCGTCTGCCAGGGCAGCGAGTACCTGTTCGACACACTTCCTGTCCCCACTGACCAAACTGGGCAATACCTCTACTCCGACACCTCCTCCGGCCAAATCAGCTTCCTCTCCCTGCTCGTCGTCGAGCCGCCGCAAGTCGCCATCCAGATGGTTGGCCATCCCGCCGTCGGCAACTGCGTCATGCTCAAGGCCACCGGAGCCGACACCTACCTCTGGAACACCGGCGACAGCGCCGCATGCATCGTCGTCTGCCCCCAGGCCGACGGCGAGGAATACTCCGTCACCGGATTCCGTGCCGGATGCTGCAGCCCCGCGTCCATCACCATCCAGGGCGTCGCCGTCCCCAACTCTCAACTCTCAACTCTCAACGCTCAACCCTCATTATTCCCCAACCCCGCCCGCGACCGCGTCACCGTCCAGGCCGGGCACATGCGCAGCGTCGAGATAGTCAACCTCGTCGGACAGACACTCCTCCGTCGCACAGTCAACGCCCCTGCCGTCACACTCGACCTGCAAAAGCTGCCAAAAGGCATCTACTTCGTCAAAGTGGAGACCCCGGACAGAGTCGCCACGCAAAAACTTGTGCTGCAATAGCAGTTTCTATACCACTATGAATCAGCCGGAAAGTAATCCGGCTGATTTTTTTTTATTGTAAAAAAGTCCATTTATCCGTAAAAAAACGTACCTTTGCAGTCCAATCCAATCAACTCGGATAGTAAATTTTTAAGCAAACCAACTCAGACGGATGAAAAATAAATACTACGATCTGGTCGACCAGACCTTCGATTTTCCGCAGGATGAATTCCGCACGGAAGACGGCCAACTCTACTTCCACGACATACCCCTCATGGAAGTCATCAAGCAGTATGGGACACCCCTCAAGATAACCTATCTGCCCAAAATAACCTCGCAGATACAGCGTGCCAAGCGCATGTTCAACGTCGCCATAGCCAAGACCGACTACAAAGGCACCTACAACTACTGCTACTGCACCAAGTCCAGCCACTTCAGCTTCGTCCTCGAAGAAGCCCTCAAAAACGACATCAACCTCGAGACCTCCTCGGCATTCGATATCAACCTCATCCAGGAGCTCCACGCCCAGGGGCTTGTCACCAAAGACATCTTCATCGTCTGCAACGGCTACAAACGCCAGCAATACATCGACAACATCGTCGGCCTCTTCAACGAAGGCTTCGCCAACGTCGTGCCCGTCCTCGACAACAAAAACGAATACTTCGCCCTCACTTCCGCCCTCGGCCATCCTGACCAGCCCATGCAGCTCGGCATCCGCATCGCCTCCGAAGAAGAGCCCAAGTTCGACTTCTACACCTCCCGCCTCGGCATGCGCTACAGCGACATCGTCAGCTTCTACGAAGAGCACGTCAAGCCCAACCGGCAGTTCAGCCTCAAAATGCTCCACTTCTTCATCAACACCGGCATCCGCGACACCGCCTATTACTGGAACGAGCTCTCCAAATGCGTCAACGTCTACTGCGACCTCAAGCGCGTCTGTCCCGAACTCGACTCCCTCAACATCGGCGGCGGCTTCCCCTGCAAAACCTCCCTCGCTGCCACCTACGATTACGAGTACATGGCCGAAGAAGTCCTCGCGCAAATCAAAAACATCTGCACCAACCGCGAAGTCGACGAACCCAACATCTTCACCGAATTCGGCAGCTTCACCGTCGGCGAGAGTGGCGCCACCCTCTACAGCATCCTCGACCAAAAACAGCAAAACGACCGCGAAATGTGGTACATGATCGACAGCTCCTTCATCACCACCCTCCCCGACACCTGGGGCATCAACCAGCGGTTCATCATGCTGCCCATCAACCACTGGGATTGCGAATACCAGCGCGTATTCCTCGGCGGCCTCACCTGCGACAGCGAAGACTACTACAACGCCGACTCCCACGCCAACGCCATCTTCCTCCCCAAGCTGCAGAAAGACGACCCCCTCTACATCGGCTTCTTCCACACCGGCGCCTACCAGGAAAGCCTCGGCGGCTACGGCGGCATACAGCACTGCCTCATCCCCGCACCCAAGCACATCATCATCGACAAAGACGAGGACGGCGAATACGTCACCAAACTCTTCGCCAAGGAGCAAAGCCACAAATCCATGCTCAAAATCCTCGGCTACTGACCTCCACCTCCGCCAACTAAAGGGAGTTGAGAGTTAAGAACTAAGAACCAAGATATTGTTGTGGCAGACAAATCTTTGTCTTAGTTCTTACTTCTTAGTTTCACCACAACGTCGTCATTTATTCGCTCGTTATTCGCTCGATATTCGATCGTTTTCCCTTTCCGGAAGGGAAAACGATGGGAAACAAATATGACACAAAATACATAAAGAACGACACGACAACGACTTAGTGGCAAAAGGCAAAAGATGGACGAAATGAAGAGAATGCGTGGGAAAATCTGAGAACAAAAAGCCTGTAAAGACAGTTTAACGCCCCTTATTGGTAATTATAAGAAAGGCGAGGCAGAGTTAAGGTAAAATAACGATCCGGACAAAAACAAAGTGAGTACTTTTGCAGCGGCTTTATTTGTCTATTCTCCTGCCATTCTTTCTTTGTTCTTTCTTTCTGCGAGGAAAAACAATAGAAGAACTGAGGCGAATGGTGCGAAGAAAGAGTATCGCAACGGTGGTTCTTCGATGTAGGTATGTATATGAAATTGTACGAGGGAGGTGAGTAAGAAATAATGTGGAGAGAAAACAAAAACATTATAATCCGGATAGTTTCTCTTTCGCTTGCTCGTTCCCTTGGTCTGCGGCCAGGCGGTACCATTTGACCGCTTCGGTATAGGACTTTGTCACACCGAGACCATTTTCGTAACATATTCCGAGGCCATATTGTGCAGCATGAAAACCCTGATTAGCAGAAAGACGAAACCATTTTACTGCTTCGGGGTAAGACTTTGAAACGCAACGTCCATCTAAGTATAGGAAACCAAGATTGCATTGTGCCAAATAGTTCCCATTGTTGGCAGCCATACGATACCATTTGACGGCTTCTGTACAGGACTGTGAGACGCCATTACCATCAATATAGCACACGCCAAGATTGTTTTGAGCCCAATCATCCCCCTGTTCCGCTGCCAATAGAAACCATTTTACTGCAATTGAATAGGATTGAACAACACCGCGTCCATGGAGGTAACATACTCCAAGATTGTATTGGGCTTTTGCGTAGCCCTGTTCTGCGGCGAGACGATACCATTTTTCTGCTTGGGTGTATGATTGGGGAACACCGTATCCTTTTTCATAGCAAAAGCCAAGTCCATTTTGTCCCTCGGGATTCTCTCCTTCGGCAGCTATTCTGAATAGCCTTACGGCTTCTTCGTAATTCTTTTTGTCGGATTGTTCATGTCCTCTTTTTGCATATTCCTCTAATAGCTCTGCTGTGTATGTGGCCCTTTGTGTTTGGATGCCATCGTAATTTGATGTGTTTTGGATTTTTGTTGATTGAGGTTTGCAACTTTTGCAGAAGCAGAAGTTATATCCGCCACCGAGTGAGGTACGGGGAGTTTGGGATTCATTGGTACTTCTGCTCACTTCTTTCCGAATGGAAAAAAAGTCTTCATCAATATCATTTCCGGATTGTCCTATACCATTGATAAAGGCGGTGGCAAAGGGGCTGTTTCCTTTGCCCGCGTCGGCATCCATTGCCACTTCACCTGAAGAGGTGGATTGGAGGATAGCGGTGCCTTTTTTTGCCTCGATAGTACGGTAGTCACCTGCTGTGGCGAAGCCGGCTCGGTCGCGGCAAGCATCGATGACGAATATCATCACCTTGCCGTTGCTTTTCCATTTCTCGCTTTCAACGACTAAGTAGTCTAATGAGCATTCGTCTTTAATGCTTAGGTTGCCTCTGTCGACGGAGAGGAGGTAGTCTTTGCCCTCGTAGCGGATGCCGTGTCCCGCAAAGTAGATGAGCGCCACTTGGTAGCTCTGTGCTACTTGGAAGAATGTGTTGACGGTGGTTTGCATGTCGTTGATGTCACCGTCGTATAATGTTACCACGTCAAAGCCTAACTGTTTCAGACGGTCGGAGACATCGCGGGCATCGTTAATGGCGTTGGGCAGTATGTCCAGTTCTTGATAGTTGCCGTTGCCGATTACAAGGGCGATACGTCTTTCGGGAAATTTGACGGCATCATATTTACCCTGCATGACGGCAGGTACGTTGCCAGACAGACCTCGGGCGGAACCTTTGGTCTTGTTGTAGTCGTTGGCAAAATAGTCTTTCAGCGTCTTGGACTTTTTGGCCTCCATGGAGGCTTTGTTGAAATAGTATATCTTTTTTGACCCTTTCTTCTGAGCTCTGAAACTTTGTCTGTAGTTGGCAAAGTCTATTTGGCTGGGGTCCTTGAAAGTATCACCGACTTTCTTCATACGGTTGCCGATGGAGATGCTTTCGGCATTGTAGATGCGCAGGATTTCGTAGGTATCCTGCCCCATGACATGGGTTGAGGCTGTCAGCATCAGGAATAGGGTAATGCAGGGTAAAATGTGTTTCATGTGGTGTTCCTCATTCTTTTGAATTGTACATAATTGCTAAGTAGGGCAAAGCAAAAGGACGGTATCATGACATTGTATGCTATGTCGCAGAGCAGATAGAGCAGGGCAGAGAGCAGGAAGAGTATGAAAGTGTAGCCCAAGAGGGAGCAGAGGAAGTGGAGCAGGGGTCGTTGGGCTATCCATTGGAAAGGTCGCCAGCGGGTGTCCTCTTTCCTCAGTCCTTGCAGGGTGGTGTAGCTGATGAAGAAGTAGACGAGCAGCAGGAGAAGCACGTACCACCACCGGACGATGTGCTTGCCGTTTGTTAGGGATTTGAAACCTAAGTAGTGGAGGTAGGCACCGGGTTGGGCGTGGGCATAGGTGTCGTGCAGGTCCTCTTTCATGTCGCCCATGATTAGGTATTTACCACTTATGTCGTCGCGGAAGCTGTTCCAGTACAGGCTGTCGAAGAGCAGTTCTGGCAGGTGCCAGTAGTTTTGCTCGTAGTCGTCTTGGCATTCGTTTTCCATGCTGGTGTGGATGGTGAGGAAACGGGCATTCTGACATAGTTTACAGCCATCGAAGTATAGCGGTCCGTGCCGGGTGATGCTTCGTGCTGTTTCGTGCCGGTACATCTCCAATGCGATGGAGTTGCCGCCGTTTTGTAGGTACCGGTATTTGTAGAATCCTGCATTGCTCCTTGAATTATCGAAGTCGCAGTAGAAGCCGAGAGGCTCCATGCGGCTGTCGGTCATGGGGTAGGGACGGTTGCTGTCCATGTCCCAGTGCTTGGCTATTGCTGCATCGCGCATTTTGAGCAGTTGTTCGGTCAGTGCGGAATCGTAGGGGGAGCATTCGTTCTGCTCGAAGCGTATGTCGATGAACAGGTAGCGGTAGTTGGTGTTCTCCACTTTCTTCAGGAAGTCAAGTAGTCGCTTGCGGTCGGTGATGGCACGCTTGCGGTTGGTGTCGGGGACTTCTACGGTGTCGGTGATGAGCATCTTGTCGTATGACACGTTGACAAAGACAGCATCATCGAGGTTGGCGCTGGTGTTGTGGGTGGCCCGGTAGAAGGGTTCGAGAATGGAGTATTTGGTGGTGGAGAGCAGCGGAGAGTAGGCTATGTTGTTGAAGAGATAGCAGAGGCAAAGGATGACAACGGCCACGGCGAGGCTTACCCAGACGTGGGTGTTGTGGAGGATGACTTTCAGCTTCGCTCTGCTATGCTCTTTGGATTCCATGGACGGTTAGTCGTTGTAGATTTCGTGGAGTTCGACTTCGTAGGAGACGGGGGTGTAGGGGGGGATGCCGTTGGCACCGGCGACGAGGCGGTAGGGGAAGTAGAAGCGGTATTTGCTGCCGGCGTTCATGAGCTGGATGCCGGAGAGGAGGCCTTGGAACATGGGTTTGCCGAGCACGTGGACGACTGATTCGCGCTTGCCGTAGGTCTGCTCGATGAGCTGGTTGTTGACGAGGTTGACGCCTTTGAAGTCGAAGCGGATGCGCTGGCCGACGGTGGCTTTGGGGCCGTGGCCTTGGCGGAGGACTTGGTAGTAGTAGCCGTCGGGGGATTTCTGGAGGTCGGGGTTCTCTTTGGTGAGTTTGGCGAAGAGGGCTTCTTCGGCCTGGTCGGCGGTCTGCGCCTGGGACTGGGCGTTCTGCCGGTTTTTCATGGTGACGAGGAAGGAGATGTATTCGACGGCGTCGTTGTAGTCCTGCTGGGTGAGGGGTTGTTTCTCGCCGCGGATGCAGCTTTCGAAGGCTTTGACGACGAGTTCTTTGTCGAAGTTGTAGAAGCCGCCGTCGGCGGTCTGGGCGAGGCTCATGCCCATGGCCCAGCTGAGGGTGTCCTGCTGGGTGCGGAGGACGGGGGTTTCGGTTTTGCCGCCGCAGGAGACGAGGGTCAGGGCGAGGAGAAGTGTGAATGCTTGAATGCTTGAATGTTTGAATGCTTTAGTGAATGCTTGTTTGAAAGTTGAAAGTTGAAAATTGAAAATTGAAATTTTCTTGACTGCTTTTGTGTTTGCTTGGTTGTTCATGATGATGTTGATTGTTGATACGTTGATATGTTGATATGTTTTGCGTTGATATGTTGATATGATGCTGAAAATTGAAAATTGAAAGTTGTTTGGGAATTGAAAATTGAAAGTTGAAAGTTGCTGCCGCACCCGGATAATTCTCAATTCTCAATTCTCAATTCTTAATTCTATTTTCCGCGGCCTTGGAAGATGATGCCGACGGTGTAGATGAGTATTTTGATGTCGGTGGTGATGGACATGTTTTCCATGTAGAGGAGGTCGTATTTGAGGCGTTCGCACATTTCGTCGACGGTGGTGGCGTAGCCGTATTTGACTTGCCCCCAGGAGGTGATGCCGGGTTTGATGCGCTGGAGGAGGAGGTATTCGGGGCAGCGTTTGACGATTTGGTCGATGTAGAACTGCCGCTCGGGCCGGTAGCCGACGATGGACATGGTGCCTTTGAGGACGTTGTACAACTGGGGGATTTCGTCGAGGCGCACTTTGCGCATGAAGCGGCCGAAGGGGGTGATGCGGGGGTCGTCGTCGCGCGAGAGTGCGGGGCCGCAGGCTTCGGCGTCGGTGTACATGCTGCGGAATTTGTGCATTTTGAAGGGTTTGCCTTTGTAGCCGATGCGTTCCTGGGCGTAGAAGACGGGTCCGGGGCTGGTGGTTTTGACGAGGATGGCGGTGATGAGGAAGAGGGGGCTGAGGAGGATGAGTGCGAGGATGGAGAGGAGGATGTCGCAGAGGCGTTTGACGCTGTATTGCCATTCTTCCATGAGGCGGGTGTTGATGGTGATGAGTGGGGAGTGGAAGATGCTGTCGATGCGCACCATGCCGAGGATGATGTCGCGGGCGTCGGGGGTGATTTTGATGATGACTTCGCCGCAGCCGTCGAGGGTGCGGAGGATTTGCTGGATTTGGGTTTGCTCGGTGTCTTCCACGGCGATGATGACTTCTTCGACGCGGTGGTCGGCGATGATCTGCCTGATGTCGTCGGTGGTGCCCATGCAGGGCATTACGGCGGCGAGGCGGCTTTCGGCATGGGTGGGGTTGGGGCTGTCGACGGTGACGAAGCCCACGAAGGTGTTGCCGGAGTAGGTTTCCTGGTTTTCGAGGTCGAGGTAGGTTTGGTAGGCTTTGCGGTGGCTGCCTATGAGGAGGGTGGGGAACCCTATCTGGCGGTTGTGGACTTTGCGCACGATGGAGGAGGTCTGCACCAGGCGGCAGGCGTAGGTGAGGGTGAAGTGGATGATGAGGAGGAAGACGAGCGAGAGGTAGTAGTTGTTGTAGGCTCCCACTTGGTCGTCGAGCAGGAGGACGAAGAAGATGACGACGACGCCGATGACTGTGGCGAGGAGGGTTTGCTGGAACTCTTTGAGGCGGGATTTGCGGAGGACGTTTTTGTAGGTTCCCTGCATGGTGTAGAGGGCGAGCCAGCCGAGGGGGACGACGACGATGCCGCGCCAGAAGTTGGTGTCGGAGAAGACGAGGCTGATGTCGCTGGGCTGGAGGTGCTCGAAGCCTATTTTCCGGAAGAGGAACAGCAGGGCCCAGGCTGTCATGGCGCTGAGGATGTCGAGGAGGATGTATCGGATTGTGACTTTTCGGGCGTTCATGTTAATTGAGAATTGAGAATTGAGAGTTGAGAATTGAGAATTGAGAGTTGAGAATTGAGAGTTGAGAATTGAGAGTTGAGAATTGCTTGGGAATTGAAAATTGAAAATTGAAAGTTGAAAGTTGCTGCCGCACCACAGGTCAACAAATTTTCACTTTTCACTTTTCAATTTATATTGTTATGACTTTTACGTTGTCCAGCATTACGCGGCCGCCTTTGTGGTCGGGGTTGGCCACTTGGAAGAAGAGCGTGATGGGTGTGTTGTAGTTGAACTGGCGCCAGGTGCGCCCCAGGTTGATGTAGATTTTCTGCCATTGGCTGTTGGGGTAGAGGGTCATGACGGAGTTGGAGGTGGCTGTGCCCGATGTGGAGAGGGTGAAGCCGAGCATGTTGATGTAGAGGTCGAGGTCGGTTTTGTAGTCCATTTCGAGATAGAGTATCTTGGTGTTGGCGGGGCTGTAGGGGGTGGTGATGGAGAAGTTGGCGACTGTCGCGCTGTCGGGCACCTCTATGAGGCCGTAGCCCTGCCCGGAGCAGGCGTTGTCGGGGTCGTTGCGCACCCAGGTCACGGTGGAGTCGAAGTTGATGGAGAAGCTGGTGGGCTCGAAGTAGTCTTCGGAGAGTATGTCGATGAGGTCGCGCGAGTAGTAGTTGGCCTGCAGGTACCATTGGTTGGCGACGCTGTCGAATCGCCCCAGGCGGGTGACGCTGTCGGGCGCCAGCTTGACGTTGTCCAGCTGGATGACCTGGTAGTAGGGGTAGGCGATGCGGGAGCCGGCAATGCCGTTCTGTTTCACGACGGGGACCACCCGGATGTATTTGGCTGTGCCGTGGCGCAGCACGGGGATGGTGAAGGGCATCTGGTAGACGCCGAGGTTGGTTTCGGACTCGTCGCCCTCGAACCAGCAGACGAGTTGCACGGCATCGACGATGCTGGTGTAGAAGCCGGGCTCTACGGAGGGGGCGTTCTGGGCTTGGGGCACGATGTCAATGCGGTCGAGGTGGAGGTAGGCGGGGATTTCCACGCCGCCTTTGAATTTGTTGCACGAACAGAGGGCTGACACGGTCAGCAGGCATGCAAGGGCTATATGGGAGTGTTTCATTGTCTTGAGAGTTGCTTGGGAATTGAAAATTGAAAATTGAAAATTTAGAATTGAGAATTGAGAGTTAAGAATTGAAATCGTTGGAATAACGAAAGCTAAAATTATTCAAGTATTGCGTCACATTTCCCTTAATTATCAATTATCAAATATCAATTATCAATTTTTCCCTTGAGAATTGACCGATTAAAGTAATATCAACGCCGCTAATTGCCACTTCTTTGGCTCAAAATCAAAATAATACAAAGCCTGGCCCCAGCGGTCTTTCTGTTTCAGGACTTTACCGTCAAGATAATACAAAGCCTGGCCCCAACGGTCTTTCTGACGCACCGTGTTGCCATCGAAGAAGAGCAAGGCGTCACCCCAACGGTCCTTCTGACGCACCGTGTTGCCATCAATGAAAAAGAGCTTCGCTCCCCAGCGGTCCTTCTGATGGACGGTCTGATGCTCGGCATCATACCACACCAGCTTGTCGCCCCAACGGTCCTTTTGCTGCATGGTGTTGTCCAGAAAATAATACAGCTTCGCACCCCAACGGTCTTTCTGATAGACGGTTTGGGAATAAGATGTCATTGTAAAGGAAAGACAAAAAAACAATAAAAAGAGTATCTTATTTAACATGGTGTTCTATATGTAATCGTTGCAGGCTCTTGTGGCCATTTCATCCCAAAGCTGCATACCTC
>JAEEGI010007997.1_pt1 | contig 23486 bp, 17 predicted proteins | sample 8958751 | NCBI WGS metagenome assembly JAEEGI01 (sample SAMN16246545, study PRJNA631951) | gut metagenome | biome: gut microbiome; feature: rumen; material: KS-attached | host: Bos | place: Iran: Karaj | collected 2018-10 | reverse complement strand
GCAAGCTTGGCGCGGATTGCCTCCACGCGCCCGTCCATCATGTCGGAGGGAGCAACCATGTTCGCCCCCGCACGCGCATGCGAAAGCGCAGTCTTCGCCAGCAGTTCGAGCGTCGGGTCGTTATCCACGTCGCCGTCCTTCACGATGCCGCAATGGCCGTGGCTCATATATTCGCAGAGGCACACGTCCGTAATCACGAAGAGGTCGGGAAACTTCGCCTTGATGGAGCGCACCGCACGCTGCACGATGCCATCGTCGTCGTAGGCCGATGTCGCCATGTCGTCCTTGATATTGGGGATGCCGAACAGGAGAATCGACTTGATTCCCGCGATGACGCAGGATTCGAGTTCCTGGAGGATTTCATCGATGGAGAAGCGGTACTGGCCGGGCATCGACGGGATTTCTTCTTTCACACCCTCCCCCTCGACCACGAACATCGGGTACACGAGGGAATCGGGGTTGATTGCAGTTTCCGCAACCATGTTGCGGATGGTTTCATTCTTGCGTAAGCGACGAGGACGGATAATCATAGTGTCATGAATTTAAAAAATCACGTTCAGCCTGTTCGAGGCCCTCGGCCCATTCGGCCTGAATTTTCTGCTTGAGCTTCTTGGCGAGCGAGGGGGCGCGGCCCTGCGTGGAGACGGTCACGGCGATGTTTTCGCCAAAATCCATGCGGGCGGGCACGATAAAGTCGCCGTCGAGGTAATCACAGGCGTTATTGACCAGAATGCGGCGGGCGCGGGCATCGTTTGAAACTTGCGCATTGACGGCAGGCTGGTCGGTGCAGATAAAGACCATGAAGATGCCTCGGAGGTCAAGCGGCTCGTAAGGGCGATTCAGCAGTGAGCACTGAGCTTTGAGCTTTGAGCCCTCATCGCTCATAGCTGACGGCACAAGGCTATGGAATTCTGGGTCGAACTGCGGCGCAACCACGGTGATGCGGGCTCCAGTCGGCAAAAGCGTTTTGACCTTGCGCAGCGCAATGCGGCCACCGCCCACCACGAGGACGTTCTTGCCTTCAAGATTGACTTCGATGGAGAAGAGGTTCGAGGTTCGAGGCTCGAGGCTCGAGGATGATGAAGGGGCGCAAGTGCGCGGCTCCTGTGCATTACGGACACCGGCGACGACCATGTCAGCGAATTCCTTCCAGTCGCCGAGGCAGGGCAACAGCGTTATAGGAATCTGCGGGAATTCCGCCTGCAATTTCGCCACCACGCGCGGCACATCGTTCTTGGAATGCTGACCGTTCAACAGCAAATAAGGCAAGAGAGTCACCGACTCCACATCCTCGCGCAAGAGCGTGCGCAGGTCGTTTTCCAAATCCAGGAGACTCGTGCTCGCCACGCGCGTACCGGGCAAGTCGTGATGCAACTTGTCCAGGATTTCCTCGAAACCCTTGTAGGCCCCGGGCAATATGCAGTGGTGCGCGATAATCAGGATGGCTTTCATTATGCGCCCTCCCCTGCATAGTATTCCGCAATTTTCTTGACGAGCGAATCCATCGTCGTCTCGTCGGAAGTGACGGTATCAAAGCCGTGCTTGCGGGCTGCGGATTCCGTCATGCGGCCGATGCAAAACGAGGTACGGGGTCGCGCCTGCGGCGCTTCGAGGCACGAGGTCGCACCTACGGTGCTTTGAGATAGAAGTTTGACAAAATTATCAACAGCGCTGGTGCTGGCGAACACGACGGCATCGGCGCTGGCAACGGCTTCACGCTTCCATTCAGGGAGTTCCACCACGGGGAGCGTCTCGTAAACCACCCAACGGGTCGCCTGCGGGAGGAGTTTGAGCAAAGTGTCGTCGGCGAGGTTGCCTTGCAGTAGGAGGATGCGAGATTCATCCAAATTCGTGAATTCAGTTCCCTTCGACAAGCTCAGGGAACTTGCTAAAGTCTGCGAATTTGTTGAGCCTCTTTCGTCTTTCGTCTGTAGCGAGTTTACGAGCGTTCTTTCGTCTAAAATGCTTCGAAGAAGCATTCCGAGGCCTTCGCCGGTATGGTCTTCGGGGACGAAATCGCAGCGGATGCCGTATTCGAGCAACTTCTTTTCGGTAATTTTCCCGACGCTCGCAATTTTCTTGCCCGCAAGGATGCGGATGTCGTTGCCCGAGGCGAGCAATAGCTTGAAGAAGCTTTCCACGCCATTTGTGCTGGTGAAAGCGAGTAGGTCGAAATTTGCGAGAGAACTGAAGTCGGCAGGGCTAGATTGCCGCGCCCCTTCGGGGCTCGCAATGACATGCGAGGCGAGTGCAGTGACAGGCTGTTCACAGACAGGCATTGCCGAGCCGATGCTGTCATGCGCTTGCGCCATGACAAGAGGGCGTTCCAAAGTGCGGATTTCGATCATCGGAGTTTCGATGACTTCGGCACCGAGGGCCGTGAGGCGCTCGGTAATCCCGCTGGCCTGCTTTGCGGCACGGGTCACCACGAGGCGCTTTCCCGAAAGCGGCAGATTCTTTTTCCAGGCAAGCGTCTTGCCCAGTTCCACTACGCCACCCATGATCGTAATGGCCGGAGCGGTCACGTTTTCGCGGACGATGGTCTCCCCCGCCGTTTCAAGTGTCGCCATGACGGTGCGCTGGTAAGGTGTCGTACCCTTCTCAATAAAGGCAAGAGGAGTTTTCGGATCCTTGCCGCATTCCATCAAACGCTTGGCAATGAAATCCATGTTGGCGATGCCCATCAAGAAGATGAGCGTGCCGGGGCAATGCGCGAGAGCAGGAAAATCTAGACCTACCGGAGCAGAGGAGATCCCCGCCTGCGCGGGGATGACATCAGTGGGCGCGGGGATGACATTGGAGGAAGATTCCGCTTTCTCATGCCCGGTGATGATATGGAAACTGGTCGCAATGCCACGATGGCTCACGGGAATGCCCGCATAAGCCGGAACCGAAATCGCCGAGGTAATACCCGGAACAACTTCGAATTCTACTCCAGCAGCCACCAATTCCAGAGCCTCTTCGCCTCCACGCCCGAACACGAACGGGTCGCCCCCCTTGAGGCGGGCAATGGTCGCATTCGGCATTTCACTAGCAAATTGCACCAATAGTTTGTTAATTTCGGACTGTTTGACCTTGTGGTGCGTCGGCATCTTGCCCACATCCACCATCTTGGCCTTCGGATTGCAAAACCCGAGAATGGCGGGCGAAACAAGGCGGTCATAAACCACTACGTCTGCCTTTTCGAGCACGGACTTTCCGCGCAACGTCAATAATCCCGGATCGCCCGGCCCGGCGCCAATCAGATATACTTTTCCCGAATTTTCTTTCATCGCCTACAATTTAGAAAAGCGACGCAACAAAACAAACGCTTTGCGCCGCATCAACTGGAACTTTTTTATATTTGGGTCGAATTTGGAAATAGGCGCATCATGAGTGAGAATTACAAGTACGGTTTTGTAACGGATATCGAAAACGAGGCTTTTGAAAAGGGCCTGAACGAAGATATCATCCGCAGGGCATCCGCGCTCCGCGGCGAACCGCAATTCATGCTCGATTTCCGACTGAAAGCGTATGAAAAGCTCAAGACCATGGAGCAGCCCAACTGGGGAGAACTGAGTTTCGCACCGGTGGACCTGCAAGACATCGTCTACTACTCCGCCCCGAAGACCAAGAAGAGTCACGAAAAGATTGAAGACGTGGACCCGGAACTCCTGGCCACCTTCGAAAAGCTGGGCATCCCGCTCGACGAACAGAAGCGACTTGCCAACGTGGCCGTGGACGCAGTTTTTGACTCGGTGAGCATTTACACCAGCCACAAGAAAAAGCTCATGGAAATGGGCATCCTGTTCTGCTCCATCAGCGACGCCATCAAGGAATACCCCGAACTCATCGAGGAATACCTGGGAAGCGTGGTCCCGGCTGGAGACAACTACTTTGCGGCACTCAACAGCGCAGTCTTTGGCGACGGAAGCTTCGTGTACATTCCGCCCGGAGTCAAGTGCCCGATGGATCTTTCCACCTACTTCCGCATCAACAACAAGGAAGCAGGCCAATTCGAACGTACCCTGATCATCGCCGATGAGGGTGCCAGCGTGAGCTACCTGGAAGGCTGCACCGCACCGGAATTCAGCAGCAAGCAGTTGCACAGCGCCATCGTGGAACTGGTGGCAAAGGACAACGCCAGCATTAAATATTCGACAGTCCAAAACTGGTATGCAGGCGACCGCGAGACGGGAGCCGGCGGCGTGTACAACTTCGTGACCAAGCGCGGCAAGTGCGCGGGCAAGAACAGCCGCATCAGCTGGACGCAGGTCGAGACGGGTTCCGCCATCACGTGGAAGTACCCGAGCTGCGTGCTGCTGGGCGACAACTCCGTGGGTGAATTCTACAGCGTGGCCCTTACCAACGGGCACATGCAGGCCGACACCGGCACCAAGATGATCCACATCGGCAAGAACACCAAGAGCACGATTATCAGCAAGGGTATCAGCGCCGACTACAGCAGCAACGCCTACCGCGGCGAAGTCAGCATCCGCAAGTCCGCCACGGGCGCACGCAACTACACGCAGTGCGACAGCATGCTCGTGGGCGACAAGAGCGCGGCCCACACGTTCCCCTACATCACCGTGGCAAACGCCAGCGCCCAGACCGAGCACGAAGCGACCACCAGCCGCATCAGCGAAGACCAGCTCTTCTACTTCGAGAGCCGCGGCATCAAACGTGAAGACGCCATCCAAGCCATGGTCGGCGGTTTCTGCAAGGACGTATTTAAGGAACTTCCCGGTGAATTCGCGACCGAGGCAAGACAACTGCTGACGCTCAAGCTTGAGCACAGCGTCGGGTAAGGATTTAAACAAGGGAAGGAATCATGAGAATATCGACAAAAGGTAGATATGCCCTGCGCGTTATGATTGACCTTGTCCAAAACAGCCCAGACAACTTTACCAAGCTGCAGGATATCGCCGAAAGGCAGAACCTCTCCATCAAGTACCTCGAGGGCATCCTGGGGACACTCGTCAAGGCGAAACTGCTCACGGGCGAACGCGGCAAGGCCGGCGGCTACAAGCTGAATTGCGACCCCAAGACCTGCAGCGTCTACGACATTTTGAAGACAACCGAGACATCGGTCGTGCCGGTATCCTGCCTCGACGAAAAAGCCGGGAAATGCCCGAGAATGGCGGAATGCGAGACCTATCCCGTGTGGGAAGAACTCGACAAGATTATCCAGGGCTACCTCACGAGCGTAACCCTAGACCAGTTCGTCGCATCGCAAGGCGTAAAACGCGGCAAGAGCAAAAACCCGTCCAACTGCGGGCTGTAACTATCTAGCCACGACCTGCTTGCGGATTTTCTCCGAAAGTTCGCGGCCACCCAACTGGGCGATACATTCAAACGCAAATTCTTCGGCAGTGCCAGCGCCACGGCTCGTGACGATATTCCCGTCTACGACCACGCGGTCTTCGGAAAATTCATTGCAGACAAGCTCCGTTTCGCAACCGGGGAAGCATGTAACAGTACGGTCTACAAGAATTCCCGCCTTGCTGAGCACAAGCGGGGCCGCACAAATGGCAAAAATCCACTTGTTCTGGTCGTTGAAATCGCAAACAACCTTCTCGACCTCGGCACTCGCCTTGAGGTTCTGCACTCCCGGACCGCCGCCCGGCAGCAGGATACCATCAAATGCGGCCGTATCGGCACCATTCAGAGCGAAATTGGCGGCAATTTTCAGCCCGTGCGCACCCACAACTTCGGCCTTGCCCGAAACGGAAGCCAAAGCGACCTGGAAACCTGCGCGCTGCAAGTAATCGAACGGAGTCACGAATTCAGTTTCTTCGAAGCCATCAGCCATAAGGAAAAGTATCTGCATAGTTTACCTCTTTTTGAAAGAATGTAATAAAAAGTGGAGAGGTGCGAGGCAAGAGCAATGAGCTATGAGCAATGAGCTATGAGCAATGAGCGATGAGCTATGAGCAATGAGCGGTGAGCGATGAGGTTTTTACTACTCATCGCTAACTGCTCAGAGGGACTTTAGCCCCGACCTCACACCTCAAAGCGAGCTTGCGAGCGATTTCAATGCTCAAATCGACCGAAGGTCGCGACCTCACATCTCATAGCTCAAAGCGCAGCGACCTCAAAGGCGCAACGCGCCGACCTCACACCTTTTTACTATCTTTGTGCCCATGAATTTCAAGGACCGCATCATCCGCGCTACGGGCAAAAAGACGCCCTTCCGCCTGATAGTCGTCGATTTGACCGCGACGATGAACGAAATCGGCAAATTCCACAATGCGCAGGGTTTCGCGTTGAAACTCCTCGCCGAGAACTCCATCGCAAGCATTTTCCTGAGCGCAAGCCTCAAGTTCCCCGGCACGGTGAGCCTGACCACGCGTTTTTCGGGTGAAATCACCCACATCCAGTCGGACTCCACGCCGCAGGGCCTCGTGCGCGCCATGATTCCACAGCCCGAACTCCAGGCCGTCGGTGGGAACGAACCGGCCCTCCTCCCGCAGAGCGTGAGTGTCATAAAGCTGAACGAACTGGGCAAGCGCGTCCACGAAAGCATTATTGAAGCGCCTTCCGTGTCGATGGGCCAGAACCTCGCCACCTACCTGCTGCAGTCCGAGCAAATCCGCTCCGCTGTGGGTATCGAGGCAGCCTTCAATAAGGAAGACCCGAGCAAGCTCGACTACGCTGCCGGTTTCTACATCGAAGCCTTTCCCGACCTTGAAGACAAGGACGTCAACCTGATCGAAGTCATCGTGCAGAACCTGCCGAAGTTCAAGGACATGAACACGCCCGAGGGCTTCAACCTGGACGAACTTTTGGACCAGCTGCGCGGTCCCTACGATATCGACGTCGTCAAGGAAATCGACCCGAAGCCGTTCTGCCCCTGCAGCAAGGAACGCACCGTCGCAACGCTCGCGACCCTCAAGACGGCCGACCTGGAAGACCTCATGAAAGAGGGCAAGGATCTCGAAGTCGTCTGCGATTTCTGCCGCACCAAATACAAGATTACCGTAGAAGATTTGCAAAGCATTATAAACGAGAGAAAGTAAAATGTTCACTAAGCAATGTGTCGTCACCCTGGACCTTGAAGGTGTCCTTGCCCCTGAAATCTGGATTGCCGTCGCCGAAAAAACCGGCATCAAGGACCTCCGCCACACCACCCGCGACATTCCCGACTACGACGTGCTCATGAAGGGCCGCATCGCGATTCTCGACCGCGAGAACATCAAGCTTTCGGACATCCAGAACGTCATCGCGAACCTCGGCTTGCTCGATGGCGCCCGCGACTTCATGGACAAGCTCCGCGACGAAACGCAGGTGATCATCCTCTCGGACACGTTCCAGGAATTCGCCTACCCCATCATGAAGAACCTCGCTTTCCCGACCATTTTCTGTCACAACCTCATCGTGGAAAACGACCGCATCAAGGGTTACCGTCTGCGCATGAGCGACCAGAAGACTCAAGTCGTGAAGCACCTGCAGGCCCTCAACTTCAAGGTGTTCGCAAGCGGCGACTCCTTCAACGACACGGGCATGCTCAAGCAGGCCGAAAAGGGCGTGTTCTTCTGTGCGCCGGATTCCATCGTGGCCCAGTTCCCGCAACTCGAGGCCACCAAGACCTACGACGAGCTTCTCGAGAAGTTCCACCAGTTCCAGTCCACACTGTAACTGAGCCATTTTTTCGATTATTTTAGCCTTTTCAACCATCGCTGCACAACCATAAATGATTCGCAACCAAACGCTCCGGCTTGCGAATGTTCTAAAAAAGTGAAAAAATGTGCAGTGAAACTATTGACATTTGCCCAAGAGTGCACTATATTTATATAAGTCGCTGCTAAAACTGGATTTACGATTAAAATTGCGAATCCGGGCAAGGCAAAACAAACCACTGCGAGGCTAAAAAGCGAGGCAAAAGATGGACAACACGAAGAAAAAGGAACTGACAGACCGTCAAGCGGAAATCTACGAGTACATCAAGAAGTACTCCAAGGAAAACCACATGCCACCCACCGTGCGCGAAATCGGCAACCATTTCGAGATTTCCTCCACGAACGGGGTGCGCTCCATACTTGCCGCCCTCATCAAGAAGGGATATATCAACCGCTCCCCGCGCCTCAGCCGTGGCCTCGAGATTCTCTCGAATGGTAACGACAGCCAGGAACCCGCAGCGAACAACACCATCGAAATTCCTATCGTCGGCCGCGTCGCCGCCGGCCAGCCGATTCTCGCTGTGCAGAACCTCGAAGGCACCGTCACCATCGACCGCGACTTCCTCGCCTGCCGCAGCGACGTTTTCGCACTCCGCGTCAAGGGCGACTCCATGATCAATGCCGGCATCTTTGACGGTGACCTCATTTTCGCCCGCCAGCAGAAGAGCGCCGAACAGGGTGAAATCGTTGTCGCCCAGATCGACAACGAGGCTACGGTCAAGTACTACCATCCGAGCTCCGACCACATCGAGCTGAGAGCCGCAAACCCGAAGTACCGCCCGATTATCGTCAACAACCGCAAGGATTTCTCGATTGCCGGCCGAGTCATCGGCGTGATGCGCAAGGTCAACTAAGCCCGACAGGCGAAACAAAAGCCAGCCCGCATATTTTATACAACATAAAAAGGACCCCGTGGGGTCCTTTTCGTTTTAGACTTGTGCGAACAGTCGACTATTCGAAATCGGCGAATTCTTCTTCGGCGTCCTTGATATCGGCTGCGTCCGGTCCTTCGCCAAACTCGCTATCGTCCTCAGCCTCGTCAAGGGAGTCGCCGCCCATGGCGCCGAGCTGGTATTCGACCTTGCGGGCTTCCTTGGACTGGCCGAGCTTCAGGATGGCGGCGCATTCCTCGCAGTAGCCGAGATGCTTGTCCACCCAGAATTCGGGAGAAACCAGGTTCTTGTTGCAGCGCGTGCAAATCTGGGTAGCCGCCTCACGCGTGAACGCAAGGTTCTGTTCCTCGAGTTCCTTGAGCAGGCGCTCGGTCAGCTCTTCCTGCGTTTCTTCAGCAAGCGAAATCTTGTGACGGATGGCCGAGGTCGGCTTCATGTCGAGGTTCTTCATTTCGGAAGAGACCTTCTTCTTGTTGGCACGTTCCTCGTTCTCGTCTATTTCGAAGAAGAAGATGGACTTGCTCAGTTTCTTGCCGCCTTCGAGCAGGACAGCGTAGGGGATTTCGACCTTTTCCTTGCCGGACTTCTTGCCCTTCGTTTCTTCGGCGACTTCGGCCACAGGCTGCGGTTCAACAGCAGCAGGAGCCTCGACTTCGGCGACCTTCTTGACAACCTTGGCTTCCGGTTCAACGGCATTTGCCTTCTTGGCTGCGGGAGCATTTGCAGCCTTCGGAGCCGGCTTGGCGACCTTGGCAGCAGGCTTTGCAGCAGGCTTCGGTGCGGGCTTAGCGGGCTTTGCAGCCGGTTTTGCCACTGGCTTGGCGGCCGGCTTTTTGGCCGGGGCCTTCGGAGCCGGTTTGGCAGGAGCCTTCGAAGTGGACTTCGCAGCCGGTTTCTGCGGCTTTGCCGCTGGTTTTGCGGCGGGCTTTGCGGATTTGGCAGGAGCCTTCGCCGGTTTCGAAGCAGGCTTTGCGGCAGGCTTCTTTGCAGCAGCCTTCGGAGCCGGCTTGGCCGACTTGGAGGGCTTTGCTACAGGCTTGGCAGCCGGTTTTGCAGCAGACTTCTTTGCAGCAGCCTTCGGAGCCGGCTTGGCCGACTTCGCCGCAGGCTTGGCAGCCGGTTTCTTGGCCGGAGCCTTGGCCGCCGACTTGGCTGCCGGCTTAGCAGCGGGCTTCTTTGCGGCAGGTTTCTTCGCCGGAGCGCTCTTCGCAGCGGATTTTTTCGAAGACACTTTCTTAGAACTCATACTTATTTCTTTTCCACAATTTTGATGTTAATAATCGAATCAAACTGTTCCACGCGGCACACCACGTCATGCCCCTTGGTTACGCGTCCAAACACGGTATGCTTTCCATCCAGGTGGGGCTGGGGCATTTGCGTGATAAAGAACTGGGAACCGGCCGTATTCGGACCGCGGTTCGCCATGGAGATAACCCCATATTCATGACGCAACTTGTTCGGCTCGTCGTCGATTGTGTAGCCGGGGCCACCCGTGCCGTTACCGTCGGGATCGCCACCCTGAATCATGAATCCGTTAATCACACGATGGAATGTAAGACCGTTGTAGAAACCCTTCTCCGCAAGGTCGACAAAATTGGCGACCGTGTTCGGGGCTTCCTTGAAATTCAAATCGATGACGATTTCACCTTCTTCGGTAGTAATCGTAGCCTGGATTTCCTTGATGCCACTATAATCTTTGTTGAAAACTTTCCCTTCGGCAAACACCAAGGAACACAGACCAAAAAAGGCCAAGAATAGAATGATTTTTTTTACCACGTTCAAGACTCTCAATGTTGTGCAGCACAACGCACGGAATGTGCATTCCAAATATACATTTTTTCAAATCAAATATTGCGCAAGGCATGCTGCGGCCCTCGTCAATCGCCTATTTTTCTATATTTACCCCCAAAAAAGACTCACAACGATATTTTTATCGCATCTATGCCGCAAAACGACAACATCAGAAATTTTAGCATCATCGCCCACATCGACCACGGCAAGTCCACCCTCGCCGACCGCATGATCGAACTGACCAAGACCGTGTCGAAGAACGAGATGACGAACCAGCTCCTGGATGACATGGACCTGGAACGCGAAAGGGGCATCACCATCAAGGCCCACGCCATCCGCATGATCTACGAACGTGACGGTAAGGAATACATCCTGAACATGATCGACACGCCGGGGCACGTGGACTTCACCTACGAGGTGAGCCGCTCGCTGGCCGCCTGCGAAGGTGCTATTCTCGTTGTGGATGCTAGCCAAGGTATCGAGGCCCAGACGCTTTCCAACCTCTACCTCGCCCTGGAAAACGACCTTGAAATCATCCCGGTTCTCAACAAGGTGGACCTCCCGGGTGCACAGCCCGACCACATTGCCGAACTCGTGGGCGACCTGCTGGGCTACGATCCCGAAAAAATCCCGCGCATCTCGGCAAAGACGGGCCTGAACGTTGAGCAAGTGCTTGACAAGATTGTCGACGAAATTCCCGCCCCCAAGGGCGACAGCGGCAAACCTCTCAAGGCCCTGATTTTCGACTCCGTCTACGACAGCTACCGCGGCGTCATCAACTACATCCGCATCGTGGAAGGCACAATCAAGGCCGGCATGAAGATCAAGATGATGAAGACCGGCGCCGAGTACATGGTGACCGAAGTCGGCACGTTCAGCATGCGCCGCGACCCGCGCGACGAGCTTTCCGAAGGCATGGTGGGCTACGTGCTTGCGAACGTAAAGACCATCAGCGACGTGAAAATCGGCGACACGCTGACCGACGCGGCAAATCCTGCAGAAGAACCGCTCCCCGGCTATAAAGATATTTTGCCGATGATCTACTCCGGCATCTACCCCATCAACCCGGAAGACTACAAGGACTTGCGCGAAGCTTTGGAAAAGCTCCGCCTGAACGATTCCGCACTGAGCTGGGAACCGGAAACCTCCGATGCGCTCGGCTTCGGATTCCGCACGGGCTTCCTCGGGCTATTGCACATGGAAATCGTGCAAGAACGCCTCGACCGCGAATTCAACGTGGACATCATCACGACCGTGCCGAACGTGGAATACCACGTGTACATGAGCGACGGAACGATGGTGAAAATCGAAAGCCCCTCCAAGCTCCCCGATGCGAGCCGCTACGACCACATCGAAGAACCCTACGTGAAGGCGCAAATCTTTACGCCCAAGGAGTTCGTGGGTGCGCTCATGACGCTCTGCGACGAGAAACGCGGCGAGTTCGAGACGATGGAATATCTCGACGAAGAAAAGGTCATCCTCAAGTACAACCTCCCGCTCGCCGAAATCATGTTCGACTTCTATGACCGTTTAAAGTCGGTAAGCCGCGGCTATGCGGGCCTCGACTACGCTCCGAGCGAATACCGCAGAAACAACCTCGTGAAGCTCGACATCCTGCTGAATGGCGACCCGGTGGACGCGTTCTCCGTGATTATCCACCGCGACAAGGCGCACACTTACGCGAACGCCATCTGCGTGAAGCTCAAGGACCTCATTCCGCGCCAGCAGTTCGACGTGGCCATCCAGGGTGCGATTGGCGGAAAGATTATCAGCCGTTCCACCGTAAAGGCCGTTCGCAAGGACGTGCTCGCCAAGTGCTACGGCGGTGACATCACCCGTAAGCGCAAGCTCCTCGAAAAGCAGAAGGAAGGCAAGAAGCGCATGAAGAGCATCGGCTCGGTCGAAGTGCCGCAGAAGGCGTTCCTCGCCGTGCTTTCGCTTTCGGACAACTCCACCAGCAACGGCGACTAATCTATATTCGAAAGCGATGGCATACCTGGACAGAAAAGTTAGGCGATTGCAGTGGCGGACATCCAAGTCCCGCCTCTTCTTTGCCGTCTTCATCATGCTCATCGCCTTCACCGGAGCACTCGCCATCCGCTACTACGCCATCGAGCCGATACTTCTGCGCGACACGGCCATGCAGCCCCGCATCAAGGAAGGTTCACTGATATGGGTCTGCCGTCTACCGCAATGCATCGACAAGGCCACCTTCGGGGACATCGTCTGGGCCAAGCAGCCGAACGACGAAACGCTCGTCCGCAAAATCATCGGCTGTCCGGGCGACACCATCGAAATTTCGGACAAAGGGCGCATCAAGACCAAGCAAAAGCGCTTCATGTGGCGTGGCGAAGACTCCTTTATCGAGACGCGCAAGTTCTATGTACCCAAGCAGGGCGACACAATCATCCTTTCTGCGCTCAATGACGTGGAAGAGGACTACATTCTCAGGCTGATGAACGAGCAAGGGCTCCCCCTCACCATCAAGTCCACTCTTTGGCAAGGAAACCGCGAAATTTCCGTTGAACGCATCGGATCGACCAAACTGGGACACCGTCTGGTAAGCCTCAAGGAACTGGACGTGCTCCCCTGGCAAGACAGGCGCCTCATCGAAATGCAAATCCGTCAGGCGGAACCCGGCAACTCGCCAATCAAGATCAAGCGCCAATTCTTCATGGAAGGGGATTCCGTCCCGATGGACACCTTCATCGTCGAAAGCGACAACTACTACCTCGCCTGCGAAAAAGGAAACCACTGCGTCGACTCGCGCGAACTCGGCTTTTTCACCAAGGAACGTATTCTCGGACGCTACATCAAGCAGCCCGACATCGCGAAGCAATTTGTCCTAAAGAAGTTGCAGGAATTCCAGAAGACCATCCTCCCCATCAAGAAAAAGGAAAAGCCGAAGGACGCTCCGAAGAAGAATCCCCCAAAAATAAAAGCGGAAGTCCAGGCAATCAATGTGGATGAAAGACCGGACCTCCGTCAGAATGTCAACAAGGGGACGGACGCGCTCAGCGACAACAGGCCCCGCCCCAATGTAAACCGAATCAGGGAAATCAGGAGGCCGCACGCCCCCAAGGCCATCGACCCCAAACCGGCAACGGAACCGGTAAAAAAATAACCCCGGACAGCGAACCATCCGAGGCAAATTCCAACTAAAACAAATTAGTCGAGCGAGTGGACCAGCAGGCCATCGCGCAGCTTGGGTTCAAACCAAGTGCTCTTCGGCGGCATGATTTCGCCGGCGTCGGCGATGTTCATCAGCTGGTCGAGCGTCGTCGGGTACATGGCGAAGGCGCAGGCGCATTCACCGCTATCCACGCGCTTCACGAGCTCGCCGAGACCGCGGATGCCACCGACGAAGTCGATGCGCTTGGAAGTACGCGGGTCGTCGATGTCGAAGAGCGGCTTCAGGATGAGTCTCTGCAACAGGGCAACATCCAGGCTGTCGACCGGGCCAAGGTTCTTGAGGTATTCCGCCTTGAAGCTGCAAGCGTACCACTTGCCGCCCATGTAGAAGTTCACCTGGTTCTGCTTGGCAGGGCTCTGCATGCTATCGAGTTCGACAATATCGAACACCTTCTTCATCTCGGCCATGAGCTGTTCCGGAGTGCGACCGTTCAGGTCCTTGAGCACGCGGTTGTAGTCGAGAATCTTGAGCTGTGTGCTCGGGAAGAGGATGGCGAGGTAACGGTTGTATTCCTCGGCTCCCGTATTGTTCGGGTTCTGCTGGGCGCGGTAGCTGGCAGCGCGGGCACCGGCAGCGCTCCTGTGGTGGCCGTCGGCAATGTAGCTCACCGGCACAGCCTCGAAGGACTTGCGGATAGCTTCGATTTCGGCGTCATCGTCGATAACCCACACCGTGTGTCCAAAGCCATCACCCTTGCTCACGAAGTCGTAGACCGGCGGACGCTTGGTCACGGCGCCGAACACGTCGAACTGGCCCTGGTCACGGTAGGTCAGGAACACCGGACCGGTGTTGGCGTTCGTGGCGAGCACGTGACGCAGACGGTCTTCTTCCTTGTCGGCGCGGGTCAGTTCGTGCTTCTTGATAATGCCGTTGAAGTAGTCGGCGGCAGGAACGCAGCAAACCAGGCCGTACTGTTCGCGGCCGTTCATCGTCTGGCGATAAACATAGAGGCAAGGCTTCTTGTCGTAGGCAATCACGCCGTCGGCAATCATCTTGTCCAGGTTCTCGCGGGCATGCGCATAGACCTTCGGGTCGTAGGCGTCCACGGAGGCGGGCAACTCAAGTTCCGCACGCGTGACGCGAAGGTAGGAGTGCGGGAGCCCTTCGGCCATAGCTTTGGCCTCGGCGCGATTCATCACGTCGTACGGGAGGGCGGAAATAGTTTCGGCTTCGGCCGGGTTGACCGGACGCAAGGCCTTGAACGGATAGATGTGCATCATAGGCTTCTTTCCTTTGTGGGATTCCTTAATTAAAACTTCGTCCTCGGAAATGAGGTTGTGGATGTAGCCGGTCTTGCCGTCAATCCATTTCTTCTTGCGGTAGCTCACCACGAAATACGCAATGGCAAAGAACACGAACGCCGTCGCAGCAGCCATGATGGTAATACCAATCATGAAAGCAATCAAGTGGTCGGCGGCATTCACCCAGAGGTTCTTGAGAATCACGACGCAGTTGCGTATGGACATGCGCTCGAACTCGCCCAAGAAGTCAAAGGAAATGGTGTCCGGATTGTAAATCTTGCAACCGATGTAGTATCCGCCCGGGTAGAAGAACCCGAACTGCGTGACAGGATTCGCGACAAAATCCGCGATAACACCGGGAACCTTGGGGAGCCTGAAAACGGCACAAAGGGCAACAGTGAGAATAATGGCAAAACCAATAGTGGGCCAAACGCCAATAAAGACACCAATAAACACGGACCACGCAACCTTAAGGGCATCCTGGCGGCGCGGGAACATACGATTATAGTAAATACGGCTGAGTCGCTTGTACTTCGACTCATTACGATCAATAGGGGTGTGCTTAAAACGAATCATTGCGTGCCAAATATAGAAAAATATAGAGGCTAGAATCTAGGGGCTAGAGGCTATGAGGTCGGGGCTAAAGCCCCTTTGAGGTGTGAGGTATGAGGAAAGTGGGAAGTAGGAAGTGATTAGGGGTTAGAATCTAGGATCTAGGGAGAAATATCACGGCTTCGCCGTCTGTTATTAACGCACGAAGTGCGTGATTCTTTTCACTAGCCTTTAGTCTCACAAAGACTCACCGCTCACTGTTCGTGCCTCGAGCCTCGCCCCTTTTTATATATTTTACGCTCTATGAAGCATTTGATATCCAAAGAAGGTTTCGAAAAACTCAAGGCCGAATGGGAACACCTCAAGTACGAGGAACGCCCCGCCATGATCAACCAGGTGCAGGCAGCCGCCGCCGAAGGCGACCGCAGCGAAAACGCCGCCTACACCTACGGACGCATGCGCGTCCGCGAGATTGACCGCCGCCTGCGCGAACTGGACCGCATCCTGGACGGAGCAAAGATTGTCGAAAACGTCGCTCCCGAAGACGGTTCCATCAAGTTCGGTGCGACAATCAAAATGGTGGACATCAAGACAAAACGCGAAAAGACATACAGCATCGTCGGTGAAAAGGAAATCGACCCGCTCAAGGGACGCATCAGCATGAAGTCGCCCATCGGCGAAGCTCTGCTCGGCAAGAAGAAAGGCGAAACAGTGCAAGTACAAGCCCCCCGCGGAACGATTACGTACGAAATCTTGGAAGTTACTTATTAGAATCTAGAGAATAGGATCTAGGGGCTAGAGAAAATTTAGACGCATGAAGTGCGTGATTCTTATTCACTAGATCCTAATCTCTAGCCTCTAACCACTAGCATCATGTTCATCGATACTCACTGCCATATTGATTCCTACGAACGGCATGCCGGAGAAAGTTTCGACAGCCTCCTCGCCCGCATCCCGAACGATGCGGACAAACAGGTCTTGTTGCCCGAAGCCTTCATCCACGTAGCCTGCGACCCCGCCGACTTCGATTACGCCCGCGAACTCACCGAGAAATACCCGAACGTCTACGCCGCCTACGGCATCCACCCGGAATATGTCGAAACAGAAACCGCCGAAGACGAAAAGCGCATGATGGAATTTCTCAAGCACCCCAAGTGCGTCGCCTGTGGCGAATTCGGGCTCGACTACCACTACGGCGCAGAAACAAAGTACAAACAAGTTAAGCTATTCGAGCGTCACCTACAACTCGGCATCGAGAGCGGCAAGCCCATAGTGCTACACCTGCGCGAAGCCGACGACGACGCCCTCGCCGTACTCCGGAACGCCGATATCCAGGGCAAAAACATACACGTCCACTGCTTTACAGGCTCTCCCGAATTTTGCGAACAAATGCTCGATCTCGGAAACAAGGGCGCAAACATCTTTATCGGATTCACCGGAATCATCACGTTCAAGAACGCACAGAATGTGCGCGACGCCGCAGCCATTGTCCCCACAAGCCAAATGCTCCTGGAAACGGACTCGCCCTACATGGCCCCCATCCCCTACCGCGGCAAGCCCTGCCATTCCGGGTACATTCCCTACATCGCCCAGGCGCTCGCCACAATAAAAAATGAACCCGTAGAGGCTATCTACGGGCACTGTCGCGAAAATACGCGCCGCTGTTACGGCATCTGAAGCGCCATGGAAACCTGCGAAGAACTCGAATCGGCAGAATAATGCCTGCGCAAGTAGGCCAGCGCAGCCTCGGAGTTCAACGGCTTACTGAAGAAGAATCCCTGGATGAACCGGCAACCTTCGCTCCTAAGGAAGTCAAGCTGGTCCCGCGTCTCGACACCTTCGGCAATGAGTCCCAAGTTCATCGAATTGGCAATGCCAATGACCATGCGCGCAAACGAAGCATCTTCCTCGTCATCCGTCACGTGGTCGACAAACGACTTGTCCATCTTGAGCGTATTCACCGGGAAACGCTTGAGATAAGCCAAACTGCTGTAACCCGTACCAAAGTCATCGATGGAAATCTGCAAGCCCATGCTCGCAAGCGCACGCATCATCTCGATGGTCTTTTCCGATTCACACAGCGCCGTGTATTCCGTAATCTCCAGTTTCAGATTCTTCGGGTTCAGCTTAGTTTCTTGCAAAATGCGGCGGACATCGTCAACCATGTTGTCGAGCGCAAACTGCTTTGCACTGAAATTGACCGACACCTGGATATTCTCGTAGCCCATGTCGACCCAGACCTTTGTCTGTTCACAGGCCATGCGCAGAATCTGGGCGCCCATCGGTACAATCAAGCCCGTCTCCTCGGCAATGGGAATAAACTCACCCGGAGAAATCACACCGCGTTCGCTGTTGTTCCAACGGACAAGCGCCTCGAAGCCCACAATGCGGTCGCCGTTGCTAATATCGACGATGGGCTGGTAGACCAGCATAAATTCCCGTGCCTGGATAGCCCTGCGGATTTCGAATTCCAGCTTGTAGAGGTTCATCGCCTTCTCGCGGATACCTCCCGTAAAGAACTGCACACCGCCATGGTTGCCGCCCTTCTTCATGTCGCGAAGGACTGCATTCGCATTGGCCAGCAGGTCTTCCACGCAATCGCCATCCTTATTAATCACGACAGACATCGAGACGCTGATGTAAAGTTCCTTGCCTTCCAGCTTGAGCGGCATCTTGACCTTGGAATGAAGATTCCGCACAATGGAAATAAGTTCGGAATTCACGTCGTTCCCCTGGACATCCCTAAATATCAGCGCAAAGACATCGGGACCGATACGGGCAATGCAATCTCCCGTACGCGACGAAGCCGTGATGCGGTCTGCGACAATACGCAGAACCTGGTCGCCAACATCAATGGAATAGGAATCGTTAATCGCAGCAAAGCTGTCAATATCCAAAAGGGCGATTGCAAAAATATAGTCCGGACGCCCGGCAGCCTTCTCGACATCCTTCGCCAGCTCATTCAGGAACTCCTGACGGTTGCTGACTCCCGTCAGCGAATCACAGGTCGAGAGGAAATCGTTTTCGCGAACCAGGTCATGCGAATCGGAAATTGCCGAAAGCGAACCAATCACGCGGATCAGCAAGCCAGCATCGTTGCACTGCGGACGGCCTGAAACAACGATTTCTTCGCAGCTGGCATGCTTGTTCAAAAGGCGCATGCGAATCGTAAAGTTACGCTTGTCGTTCAAGCATTCCTGCAGGGACTTACGGAAGGACTCCCAGTCGCTTTCCAGCACACAGCTCTTCACGACATCAAAAGAGTCCCCCAGAGATTCTATCCCGAGAATCTTCCCCACCTTGTTGGACCAGAACACCTTGTCCGAAGAGACATCAAAGGTCCAGAAGCCTTCAGAAGATACGTCGATCATCATTTGGAAAAGGCGGTCCTTCTCCTGCAGGTCGCGCTCGTAATTGCGGATGGGTTCCAGAACGACTTCGTTCACGTTGACATCGCTGCGCATTTTTTTCTGTGCAGACGAAGACGGGAAACGATAGAACAAGGCAAGGTAGACAAGGAACAGAATGCAAATTACGTAGGGAACGAGAATAAGCAGGTGGTCAGAATGGCTGACAAAATCCGGAATAAGCGCAGCAAAAATAAGGCTCGCGATCAACAAAGCGAAACGCAAAACAACATGTTCGTCAAAAGGTCTCATCCGTGCTCCAGAATTATGACAAAAAAAATATACATTCAAAAAATATTTCAGGATGGAATAATTCATTACAAAAAGAATACAAAGACTTTCCAAAAAGCAACCAACAAAAATTCACTCCAAATTGCCCGAAAACGCTCCAAAAAACGGCTTTTTTGAATGTTGCATATAAAATAAAATAAACTAAGCCAAAAACGCTTGTGTGACCCAGCCCACACTTAGAACAAACGAGAAATATGACGCCCGTCACATCGGCGCAATAAAGGCCGACGGCCGGGCATTATCGGACTACAATTTTAGCCATCTGGTACTTGTTCCGGACAATATACACGCCCGCCTTTTGGACCGGAATTACGGCGGATTTTCCCGTCCCGCTCCAGACGCGCTTGCCGCGCAGGTCGAACAGGGCCGTATTTACATCCTCTATCATGTTGTCGATACGGATCTCTCGCCCGGCGACACTCACCTGCAGCGCCTTGTAGACAAGCCGTTGCTGCTTGACACTGAAGGGTTCGTCAGGATCAAAGCCCCTATTGTCGGAAAAGATGGGGAAACCATCGTTCACGCCATTGGCATCATACTTAAACGCCTCGCCCATCTTTTTGGCAAAATCCTTGGTCTTCATTTCTTTCGCCGTCATGGGCGTTCCGTAATTCACGCAACCCTTACGATTCTTGTCCACAAAGTAGGAATTTATGACATTCTGAGCACGCCTAGTATCACCGTTTTCGGTGCATCCAGTTCCCGCATCATACACATTCTTTATCTCCACAATACCTTCTCCAATTAAAGCAGTGGACCAAACAATACCAGCGCCAGCCGTCCCCACATTATACGAATTGGCGATACGCATATTAACATTCCTTCGGGCAACAAAATCTGTTCGATAAGGAACATCTACAACCACTCCAACAATTCCCGCACTGGCATCACCCGAGCGAACAGTTCCTCCATTATACGCTTTGTTTATGTACACTTCACGGTTTGCAATAGCCTGATATTCTTCTAAATCGGACATAACGGCATAAGTAGCAACAACCCCTGGATACATCACGCCAGCAATACCCCCTGCAACATCGGAAGCCTCCACAACGGCATTCTTATTCCAACAGTTTTCAATAACTCCGGCATTTATGGCCACAATTGCGCCAGCGGTATCGCCATAAATGTGAGAATCGGCAATACCCAAGTTTTTTATGGTTCCAAAATTATTTAAAAACAATCCTCCCCTTATTATAGTGTAGTCATCTTTTCTCGTCGAATCAACATAAATCCCAGATACCGTATGTCCGCCCCCATCGAAGACACCCCACACACCTATATAAATAGGAACCCAAGGTTTCTTTGCAGATGCTTTCAAATCAATGTCGGCAATCAGCTTGTAATGCGAATTCTGATATAGACTCATCAGTTTAATATCACAGCAGGCCAGTTCACTTAGTTTCCATAAATCATCTGCGGTTTCGATAAGGTAAGGCGAATCCGACGTGCCATTGCCTTTAAGCATTTTAAATACAGGATATCCACCATTCTCATTCTTTTCATCGGCGCCATATAACGCGCCCAATTCCTTTGCCCCCGCAGACTTAAGCGTTTTAGAATCAACGGCAGCAAAAGCAGCATCCGACACAAGACTTGAATCGTTTCCATTTACTATACGATACATGTTTCTTGGATCGTTCATCAAAGCTTTGTCATAAAGCATCATGGAATCTATACTTTCTTTCCAATCCCATTTTGTATTCAAAATACCAAAGAAAGCCCCATAATCTTTTTCTGCCGTCACATTCGACGCATTGTATGAATTAGTTATATTAGTATGGAAAGTGCCTGTCGATGCCACGGCAAACAACCCGCCGGCCGGACCTTTTTCGGCAATGATATCCCCCCTGTTATAAACATAGCTGTTCAAGATTCCTTCTAATTCAATTTCACTAACAATTCCAGCAACATAAGCATTACCTGTCACCTTGCCATGGTTTCGCACGAAACGAAGCAAATCCACATTGATAGACTGTCTTGTATTTGTAATTCCAGAGACATATTTCCTTCCAGATACAGTTGCATGATTTACGACATCATGAAATTTTGCAATAGATACGCCAGCAATGCCCCCAACTTGAAAAAGTCCTTTGACAGTTCCTTCCACAGAAACACGCTTCACAATGGGAGAGGGTCCATAATTACATCCAATGAGGCCTCCTACTTGAAAGTCACCCTCAACATCTATATCTTTGAGTTTTAAATTGTCAATCGTAGCGTCTTGAATCCTCCTGAAAAAACCAGTGCATCGCGAGGCTTCCGTATATCTATCTAAATTGGTAGAATAACTTGTAGACGCATCTATCTGTTTTAAAACAGTCGAATCAACTTCTAAACGCGCTTCATGAATAGCGAAACCCGAAATTGAATGTCCCCCGCCATCATAGTGGATCTTGTTTACCGTTACAGGAGTCCATTCGTTATTCTCCTTGGGGAATACAATATCGGCAGTTTGCCTATAGTATCTATAAGTATCCTTCCCATACTGCGAAGTCCTCAACGCCGCATGGCGTTCAAAACGGCGTAAATCATCAACACTAGCAATCAAGAACGGATCATCGTGAATCCCATGCCCATGACTGTAGATTTTTTCCGGATAGAAATATGCCGATACAGGCAATCCCTTATTGATAGGCGACGCTCCTGTATCCGGGAAAAAATAGGCTCCCATGGAATCCGCATACTCATGGATCGAGTCCGCGTGTTCAGTAAACAAGTCATAGACATGCAAAGTATCAAGACATTCACGAGAACAGGAATCATCGTAAAATAGAGGAGAAACCACCGAATCACCCGTAATTTCACCAGCATTATAGGAATTGTATATGTTTCGACGAATCTTCGAAATATCAGAATTTACCAGTCCAGCTACTCGGCTTTTACCCGAAACCGCCCCCAAATTTGCCAAGTTTTCCAAGTCCGGGGATTCATTATACGCAAAACCACCTATTATACCGGCTACTTTTCTGGTTCCTTTAACAACGCCTGAATTAATAAAACTATTTGGCGAAGATGAATTATACGAATATAAATAACCAAAAATCCCACCCACATCAAAAGATCCTGTCACGGAAGCTTTGTTCCATAGCCCCATACAATCGTTAGATACACTTATATAACTACCAAATATACCGCCAACTACAGAATCAGCCTGGACTGAACCCGATACAGTAAGATCATACTGATAAATGGGACTATAAGAACTGCTACCTTTTGATTCATAAGAAACGTAGCCATTCGAATCAATTGACGCTTTCTTTTCATTGAGCAATCCACCCAACCCACCCACAAAATTGTGGCCTTCGACAACAACATCCGCATCTATATTTACAATATGTCCATTGTTCTCGTTTCCAAAAGGATTAGGACGAGTTAAAAGCCATCGTTCTTCAGAGCCAAATACACCCGCAAGCGTCCCTACATAATTACGCCCCTTGACATAGGAATTCTTGATTTTAATATTTGCAACGACACCGGTCCAGGCACCAAACAAGCCCTGATAATCCTTGTCACTATTGATATAAAGGCCGCTGATCGAATGCCCTTCACCGTCTAGATGAACCCGGGCATATTTAGCCGTATCGCCATAAACAGTCCATTTATTCTTCGGAGCCTTCTTGGCCCAGTCCTTGGCATCGCCCTCGTTCAAGACGATGTCCTCGGCCAAACGGTAATACGCCGAATCGGCATATTTTTTAGCCATCAAGGCAAATTCTTCGGGGGTCTTGATAAGGTAAGGGTCTTCAATTTTGCCTTCACCATGTTGGAACTTTTCCGCCACCTTGCCGGTCCATACCGATGGTGCGGCAAAAACGGACAAGTGCATCAAAGACAATACAATCCAAATCGTGAACAAGCGCATGCTCTCAGGGCCCCTTTATACAATCAATTCAAATCTAACCTTTTTTTGGAAAAAAACAAAAAAAAATCCCCCGGTCTTTGAACCGGGGGATTTTTTGCAAGATTTTGCAGTCAGTTTATAACTGATCGCTCAATGCTCATAGCTCATCGCTATTACACAGCGCCCTGCCACTTCATGGCATCGGCAACCTTGAGGAAGCCAGCGATGTTTGCACCCATCACGAGGTTGCCCTTCTGGCCGTACTTGACAGCGGCAGAGGAAGCAGCAGCGTAGATGCTCTTCATGATGCCTTCGAGCTTCTTGTCCACTTCTTCGAAGGTCCAGGAGAGACGTTCGGAGTTCTGGGACATCTCGAGACCGGAGGTAGCCACGCCACCAGCGTTAGCAGCCTTGGCAGGTCCAAAGAGAACGCCAGCCTTCTGGAAGGCTTCGATAGCTTCCGGAGTAGACGGCATGTTTGCACCTTCGGCAACGGCCTTCACGCCGTTAGCGATAAGGGCCTTGGCACCTTCAAGGTCGAGTTCGTTCTGAGTTGCGCACGGAAGAGCGATGTCGCACTTGACAGTCCAAACGCCCTTAGAACCTTCGTGGTATTCAG
>JAEEGI010007994.1_pt1 | contig 23493 bp, 20 predicted proteins | sample 8958751 | NCBI WGS metagenome assembly JAEEGI01 (sample SAMN16246545, study PRJNA631951) | gut metagenome | biome: gut microbiome; feature: rumen; material: KS-attached | host: Bos | place: Iran: Karaj | collected 2018-10 | reverse complement strand
CTTTACGGAGACTATCCCCACAAGGCACACAATTGCGAAAAATGATAATAACTTCTTCATTTTGAATATGTTTTAATTAATACTATCTTGTTATTACATCGTGCAAATATATGTTTTTTTTTCGATTTGTTTGGAATTTTTAACGTTTTGGCAAGTCAAACCACACAAATAATTCCTATTGAGTCCCGTAGGGACGGCAGACTACAGGCAGGGGTGTTAACCCCTGCTAGAAGATAAACAATTCCGATTGAACCCCGTAGGGGTGACAGAGAAAAAACGTTTTTTACCCAAAATTCAATTCCAACTGGGCTTTGTCCTTACTTTCTCCCGACTTATATCTCCTTTGCATCCATGTATAATCATCCAACCAGCCGTTTTTTCTTGCAACATTGTAGGCACCGGAACTATTTTTCTTGAAATGTGCTCTAACTGTATATTTTTTTGCTTCAGCGAAGCAAGTCTCTTTATTCCATTTACGTTGTGTCTCTGCCAGTAATAAATGACCACTCACAAACCAAGTATATTCTTTTAACCAACCATTTTTCAGAGCTGCAGTATAAGCACTACTACAATTTTTCCGAAATTGTCTCTTAGACATATATTTCTGTGCCTCAAGTAGACAATTTTCATAATTCCATTTACGTTTTTTTTCTCCGAAAGCCTTTCTTCCATCTGCAAACCAAGTATAATCTTTCATCCAATTATTTTTCCTTGCCACATTATACGCTCCTACGCTATTCCTTTGAAATTCACTTCTTGTTGCATATTTCTTTGCCTCAAGAGAACAACTATCATAGTCCCAAATACGTTTTTCATCCCCATACTTCTTATGCCCATCAACTAGCCAAGTATAGTCTTTCAACCAGCCGTTTCTTCTAGCAACGTCATAAGCACTTTGGCTCTGTTCTTTAAATTCGGAACGAGTTTTGCACTTTTGTGCTAACTCCAAACATGTATCAAAATTCCATTTTCCAAAACTCACTTCAAGCCAAGTATAGTCTTTCAACCAATTATTATTCTTTGCTAAATTATACGCACCCCTACATCCCTTACGGAACTCTGTCATCTTCAAATATTTTCGAGCTTCAACATAACAAGTACCATAATTCCAATAACCATTCGGTTTACATTTTTGAATAAGCCAATAATAATCTTTCGTCCAACCATTTTCTCTAGCTACAGAATACGCAGTACCGCTATTTTTGATAAAATCCGATTTTATTGTATATTTTTGAGCCTCTGCATAACAGGCATCATAATCCCAAAACATAGGCGTTTTTCTAGTCTGAACAAGCCATGTATAATCTTTTATCCAACCATTTCTAGTTGCAGCCGAATATGCCGAATCACAATTCACCCTAAATTCGCTAAATGTGGTATATTTTTTTGCTTCTTCTAAACATTTCTTTTTCGTCCAAGTTCCGGCACCAATCGCACCTATACCCCCGGTCTTACAACGATTTAACACCTTATAATTCAAATCTTTGTAATAATCAACCCAACATCCTTCTCTCGCACAACCTTCTTTTAAAGTCAAATTATCTTCAAGAATTGTCATCTCGGGAACGTCGACTCCTTGTTCCTTGGCATAGACATAAACAGTATCTTTTGGTGACACTTGGTGTTGTTGATGCCTCTTGTTTTGGCATCGCATTAAAGTTCGTCCAATATACACAACATTATTTTCAAAAAAATAGCCATATACACTATCTACTTGGTCCGACAATATATGTTCATTTTTAAGCCATGTGAACTCTTTTAGCCAATCATTTTTTCGAGCTACATTATAAGCGCTTTTGCACCCTTTGTAAAACTCACTTCTCGATTTATAATTCTTGCTTTCCTCCAAACAATCTTCATAAGTCCAGTTTGCATGACACATACGCTTCATCCAATCAAATTTCACTAGCCATCCGTTTTGCCTTGCTGCATTATACGCCCCTGGACTTCCAGTTTTAAACCGTGCTCTTATTGTATATTTCCGGGCTTCCTTATAACAATTCTCATATGTCCAATATCCATCAGGTTTACATTTCTGAACAAACCACGTATAATCTTTTATCCAATCATTTTTCAATGCTGTCCTGTATGCACTACCACAATTATTAAGGAATTCCGTTCTCGACGAATATTTTTTAGCCTCATGGAGACAAGTATCGTAATCCCATTTGCGTCTATTATTCCAGCCCTTTATTCTACCATCCACAAACCAAGTATAATCTTTCAACCAATCATTTATTCTAGCAACATTATATGCCCCCTTACTATTATTTCGGAACTCCCCTCTTGTGGTAAATTTTTTAGCTTCCACATAACACGTTTCATAATTCCAATGGTTTTTAGGCGTACACATCTTAACGAACCACACAAAATCATCCAACCACCCATTTTTCCATGATACAGAATAAGCCACCCGACTGTTTGTTTGAAACTCTTTTCGCGATGAATATTTTTGTGCTTCTTTAAAGCAATTTTCATAAGTCCAATACCCATTAGGTTTAGACTTCCGAACAAACCAGACATAATCTTTCAACCAATCATTAACTCTTGCTACATCGTAAGCACTACTATTTGATTTTTGAAATTCAGTTCGTGTCGTGTATTTTTGTGCTTCAAAGTAACAAGTTTCTTTATTCCAATATCCACGCGCTCTTTTCATATTTTATTTTACAATGTTGTCTGACTAAAATCCAATTTATATTTATTTTTTTCATCTTCATAATAGAAATTTCCGACACAAATAAGCTCGGCAGGGATGTCCGAAGTCCAGAACACTATCTCATGTTTCACTTTCATGTAGTCGGGCACTCCTTTTATATCTATTGCATCCAGCACATCAACAAGTTTGTCGGCTAGCTGTCCACACTGTTTCTTCAAATCTTCAAAGCTGTCGGAGTTCTTTCCGCAATGGAATGTGAAAGTAACATCTTCTTCTGGCACAAGATCCACTCTGGCACCCAACACTCTGGCTATTTTGCTCAAAATATCCAATCCAACCGAGAATTGTCCACTCTCTATCTTGCTCAAATTGCCCGCATCTATACCAGTCTGAGCCGCCAAATCCTTAGCTTTCAGCCCTCGATTTTTCCGCAACTCTTTAATCCGGCTTCCAATTCTCGCCTTTTGAGCAATTGTGTCGTCTTTTCCCGCCCATAAAAAACCTCCAAGATTGTAACGATACATCTCCCTCTGTATCACATTCCACACAGAATCATTTGAGCCATCATAATGTTTATCAAACAAATACGCCAGCACTTTTACATAATAGTTGTCGTTCTGTTTGTTCAAAAAATAGTTGTCCGGGGACAATAACCCGATGTTGTACACATCACCGTTTTTTGTCACCACTCTGACCAATTTTTCGTTTATAAATTCTACTTCTGCCATAAAAAAAAACAATTTATTGTAAATTTACGACTGCAAAACTACAACAAATTGTTTGAAAAACCAAATAAAAATTGGCGTTTATTACAATTTAAATATCAACATACTAATTAACAGCAAATTAAAAAACAATAATTAACATTAATTATGAAACCATCATGCTCAAAAGACGATATTTTTTTATTCAAAAACGATTTTTTTTTGACTTTTTTACAAATCCTCACCGCTGGATTCATTATATTTGTTGTCGTAATATAGCACAATACCATATTGCCCATACAATTCAGTTATCATAAACCAAACAGATTTTTTTCCACACTTTTTCTCCAACCAATCAATAGCCAAAGAATATTGCAGGACAAGCATTTCTTCCTCCGTCATACTCTGGATTTCTTCTTGAGTATAACGGGAGTATGTCTTTTGTTGAGCAAAAGCGGCAATGCCTGTGGTGTCTTTGTCTGCTTCTGACATCTGATAGAAACTTGCTTCAAAGCGTTTGTTATTAACCGTCATTTCATACGAGATTTTCACATCATCATCTATCGTAAAGTTCCCAAGCATATCCGCAGGAGCATATTTCCCGTTTTCCATAAACTGCCTAACCAAACTATTGAAACGTATTTTTATACTTGCTTCGTTTGAATAATTCGCATCAAGAACTACAATCCTATAAACCTTGTTGCGGTTTGTAACCACGCTTATATACGAATCTCGACCGTTGAACTCGCCTTCCAAACGGTCCAACTTAGCGTTGTATTTAAAACCTTTGGCTTTGAGTTTCTGTATCATAGCCGTTTTGGTGCCGTCGATAGGTATGCCCATAAACTTTGTTATGTCTTTCTTCTGCGCCTGTACTCCCACGGCCAGCGCCATTGCTAAACCCAATAATAAAATCCTGATTTTCATATTATTATATATTTAAAAACTTATCCTTATAGTAGCTCCAATGGCATACGACTTGCTGTCGGTTGTTATGTCGTTGAACCCCAAAACTGTCGGGGCAAGTTCAAACGTACTTGCCGTTTGTCGGTTGTTGTACTCGTCAACCACCCAGCCTATCCTGCCTTTGGCTATCCCCCTCACCACATATCCTATCGGCGCCAATACGCCCGACACACCACACAAAATCCATCCCGAGTTGCGTATGTCCTGAGTTTTTCCAAAAACGCCCAGATAGAGTCCCAATCCCGCCGTAACAAGTCCTGTGGTGATAAAAAAGGCTCCCCATCCTGACTGCTGGTATGCCGAAACGTATGTGTCGTAAAGGTCTTTGTCCAAAAAATTGTATATCTGAACAGGGTCGAGGGATATCGAGCCGACACAAATATCCCTTCCCAATCTCCTTATCTTATACCGAGCACCGCTCCCAGTTTTCTCCCCTTCCAACGCGCTTTCGTTTTTCACGCTCTCAACCTCGCTCATAGGGTATGTCAAAAGAGCGCCGTCGGAGGTTTTCACCTTCATGGTGTCGTTCTGCATCTCCATTATCACACCCGTCACCGAAGTGCCGTTTTTAAGGTACACCACGCTTTTGGTGGCGTTCTGGGCAATCGTGGCGCCTGCCGACAACATCATTGCCAACACCAACAACAAAACCTTGTTTTTCATATTCTTACAATTTTGGTTAGTAATTCCGAAATATTTTAGTGTTCTTTCTGCAGTTTCTTAGCTTCCAGCAGGGCTTTGCCGATCTCCTCGTCAAGTGTTTTGGAGAGGTTTTCGGGGGTGGTTGTAACAACGCGCACGCTGTGCACCTCCACGCTGTCCATACCGTCCATGCTGTCGAGTTTGGCATCCACTTTGGCTTTAACGTCGGCAGCAATCTCCTCGGCGTCAACCTGTTGCGCATCGCCTTTCTGACAAGAGCCCACGAAATATCCCGCCACAAACCCCACGGCGAGAAACAAAATGCTAAAAATTACTACTTTTTTCATGTTTTTAGTGATTAGTGAACTGTGATGAGTGAACTGTGAATATGTGCCTTCGACATGCTCAGGCACCGAGCGGTGGGTGAGCTTGTCGAACCCCCGCATCGTTCAACTCCAAACTAAATCACTTTGTTCATTCAACTCCTAATTCCTAATTCCTAATTCCTAACTAAATAATCGTTCACCAAAATTTCCGCCGCCTTGTAGCCGCTTATCTTGTTTTCCAAAATATCTTTCTTGAACTGATCTATGCCGGCACTTACGTCGGGATTGTTGTAGAAACGGTCTTTCAGCATATTGTCGATGGTTTCGTACAAAATCCTGATGTTCTGTTCCTGCCGTTTGGCGTAGAAATATCCGTTCTGCTTGGTGAAAGTCACGTATTCCATCACGTTGTTCCACAAGTCATTGATACCCAGTCCACTGTAGGCCGAGCACAGCTGCACTTTGGGCAGCCAGCCGGAGTCGGGCATCGGGAACAGGTGCAGTGCGTTGCGATACTGCGTGGCGGCGAGCTCCGACTTGGTGGGGTCTATGTCGCTCTTGTTGATGGCAATCATATCGGCCATCTCCATAATGCCGCGTTTGATGCCCTGCAGCTCGTCGCCGGTGTTGGCCAGCTGTAGAAGCAGGAAGAAATCCACCATCGAATGGGCCACCACCTCGCTCTGTCCCACGCCAACGGTCTCTATTATCACCACGTCGAATCCTGCGGCCTCGCACAGCACTATTATCTCACGCGTCTTGCGCGCCACTCCGCCCAACGAGCCCGCGCTGGGGGAAGGACGGATGAAAGCCTTGGGGTCCACGCTAAGCTGCTCCATACGTGTCTTGTCGCCGAGTATGCTGCCGCCGCTGCGTTCGCTGCTGGGGTCGATGGCAAGCACCGCCACCTTGTGGTTGTGGGCGGTGAGCATGGTGCCGAGAGACTCGATAACGGTGCTCTTTCCCGCGCCGGGAACGCCCGTTATGCCCAGTCGCACCGACTTGCCGGAATAAGGCAGGCAACGCTCCAGCACCGTCTGCGCCTTCTCCTGATGTGCGGGCAAAGTGCTTTCTATCAAGGTAATGGCACGACTCAGCAAAGTGCGGTCGCCGTGCAGTATGCCGTCAACAAGTTCCTCCACGGTGGGTTCCTTGCGTTTGTTGGCACGCACTTTCTCCAGATAGCTGCTGCTGACTTTTTCGGGCTGCTCAATGCCTTTTTGCACACTCAGCGCCGACTCGTAGTCGAAATTGCTGTGCAGATGCTTGTCTTCCATAATTCGGTGGTATGAAAGGGGTTACAGTTCTTTGTGGAAAATCGTGGCCGAAGCCTGTGCCTTGGGAGTTATCACAAGGTCGTTGATACACACGTGGTCGGGCAGTGTGGCCACATAATATATTGTATCGGCTATGTCGGCACCGGTGAGTGGCTCGTAGCCTTTGTACACGTTGTCGGCACGTTGCTGGTCGCCTTTGAAACGTACTATGGAGAACTCCGTCTCCACAGCTCCGGGAGCCACGTTGGTAACCTTGATGCCGTGTTTCACCATGTCGATGCGCATGGCGCGCGAGAGGCTGTCAACGGCGCTTTTGGTGGCGCAATACACGTTGCCGTTGGCGTAGGTCTCCTTGCCGGCGATGGAGGCGATGTTGAACACGTGTCCGGCGTTGTTCTTCACCATCCACGGCAGCACTTTGCGACTCACGTACAGCAGGCCTTTCACATTGGTGTCGATCATGCGTTCCCAATCGTCGATATTGCCGTCCTGCACAGGTTCCAGACCCACAGCCAAGCCGGCGTTGTTCACCAGAATGTCGATATTTTTCCAACCGCTGGGCAGACTCTCGAAAGCCTTGTCCACAGCCTCGCGGCTGCGCACGTCGAAATTCAGCAGCATCAGGTCGATTTTGTATTTCTTAACAAGCTCCTCACCTACAGCCTCAAGCAACTCCTTGCGGCGTCCGGTAAGTATCAGGTTGTATCCGTTTTTGGCGAAAATCTCCGCTGTGGCGCGTCCAATGCCCGAAGTGGCACCGGTTACACATACTATCTTGCTCATATATCTCTGTTTTATAATGATTTGACTTTAATTTATTTTTCACTCATTTCTGCAAATTTACACAAAAAAAATGATTTTTTCGCCAAAACAATTAAATTTTTCGCTATGATTTATCTTAGACTTTTTTTGAACGAGTCTTTATTACTAAAATCTTGGTGTCCAATAAAACGTGTCTCCGACATGTTATATTTTACATAAGATTCATTCACTGAAGAAACTGCACCGAAAAAAAAATTTCTCCAACTTCTTTCGACCTTTGACTTTTGACCTTTGACAACTTTTTTTCAAAAATTCATAATTTCAAATACAAAAAAAGCTTTTTTCTCGTTATAAAGGCTCATAATATAAATGTATGATTGACGAATTTGACGAACTGATGGATTCTCCTGCGGAGGAAAACTCTTTCGAAAACGAAGGGTATGAGCACACCGCCCCCTTTTTTGACGAGAACGGAAACCGTTTCAGCACCAGCGGAAAAATCTTGCTTCTCTTCCCCGAAGGCACCGCCGGACGTGTGGAAATCCCCGAGGGCACCGAGCATCTCTCCGCCGACGCTTTCAAACTCAGCGGCGCAGTTACGGAATTGGTCATACCCTCCACTCTTAGAACTCTGCACCACAACGTTTTCCGCAAGCTCAGCAGTCTGCGGAGTTTCATCGTGCACCCCGACAACATCGATTTCAACACCGACTCCGAAGGACAAACGCTTTTCAATCACGACTTTACCAAAATCATCAAAGTGTCGTGCGATTGCGACGAGCCCCATTTCCCCAACGGGGTTTCGGAAATCGGCAACTACGCTTTCCAATACTGCACCAAGCTTACAAACATCGTCGTCCCCGACACGGTAACCAATGTCGGCACGGGTGCTTTCGCCCACTGCCGCAACCTGCGGGATATAACCCTCGGCTCCAAAACAAAAAAAATTCCCGGATGGCTGTTTATGGACTGTCCTGCGTTGGAACAGATGACCATCCCCGACAGCGTGAAACGTCTCGGCACCGGGGCTTTCGCACAATGTACCAACCTCAAGTCGGTGCATCTGCCCGACACCCTCCAAGCCATTAACGGTCAGTGCTTTGCCGACTGCGTGTCGCTCGAAACGATTTTCCTGCCCATCGGCGTGAAGAGTGTCGGCACGGGGGCGTTCGACGGCTGCCGCAACCTCGTAGCCATCGACGTTGACGAGGACAACGCCAAGCTATGCTCCGAAAACGGACTATTATATAATAAGTACCAGTCGCAGCTTTTGCGCTGTCCCGAAGGCAGCCGCAGTTTCGAATTGCCCGAGTTGCTCTCGTCGCTCGCACCGTCGGCTTTTGCGGGATGTCGCCACCTCACATCCATCGCCCTACCTATATATATAATAAACATCCCCGACTACTGTTTCAGCGACTGCACCGAGCTTCAGTCCGTGTCGTTGCCGACAAATCTCGTCACCATAGGGCCGTCGGCGTTCGAGGGTTGCCGCAAGCTGAAAGAGATAAGCCTCCCTCCCACCCTGCAAAGCATCGGCGACTACGCCTTTTCGGGATGCGCCGCCCTTGAGCATATCGACCTGCCGCAAAACCTCTCCGAAATTGGCAGCAGCAACCCGAAAGAGAACCAAAAAAGCGGCTGCACTTTCTATGGATGCTCGTCGTTGAAAGAACTTTCAGTCCCCGACAAAGTGTCGTCGCTCAACGAATACTGTTTCGGCAACTGCTCCAGCCTGCAAACCATACGCATCCCCTACCTTATCGACTACCTCAACAACGACATTTTCGCCGGTTGCGACAGCCTGCGCAGGGCAATCCTCGCCAACCCCTACACCGAAATCGAGGAGGGCACTTTTTCCGAAAAAGTGGAGATAATTTTCGACAATCCGACCGACAAATCCGTATAAAAAGCTAATCCTCAAAAGCTAAAAGAACGGAAAAATGCTGTCGGACCAAGACAATACCTACTTTACAACTATTTGACACACAACTATTTAAATATTTTTGCAAAAAAAAAGAGCGAAAAAAGGCAAAATATGAAAAAAAAAGTGTAATTTTGCAGTCCGATTTTAAAGAAGAAAAAAGATAAATTTTAGACTAAAACTAATTAAATAGTATGTATTTAACAGCAGAAAAGAAAAAAGAAATTTTTGCAAAATACGGTAAGAACGAAAACGACACCGGTTCAATCGAAGCTCAGATAGCACTGTTCTCGTTCAGAATCCAGCACCTGACAGAGCATGTGAAAGACGCGAAAAAAGACCTCTCTACCAAACGTGCATTGGTACACATGGTCGGAAAACGCAGAAGACTTCTCGACTATTTGAAGAAACAAGACATTGAGCGTTACCGTAACATCATCAAAGAGCTCAACATTAGAAAATAGTTTTTCATATTTATTTGGTTATGGTTGAAGGCAATTAGAGTCCTAATTGCCTTTCTTCGTATTAAAAGGAATTCAATTAAAAGACTTGCGTGATGATTGCAAGCCGTATAGTAATATAAAGCAGAAAAGTAAAGATGAACATTATCAAGAAGACTATCGATATGGGTGACGGCAACGTCATCGAAATCGAGACTGGCAAACTTGCCAAACAAGCCGACGGATCGGCAGTTGTAAGAATGAACGACACCATGCTTCTGGCCACAGTGTGCGCCAAGAAAGAAGCTGGCGAGAACGTGGATTTCATGCCACTCACAGTTGAATACCAAGAGAAATACGCCGCCACAGGCCGCTTCCCCGGAGGTTTCTTCAAACGCGAAGCCCGTCCTTCGGAACACGAAATCCTTATCGCACGCCTCGTGGACCGCGCACTGCGTCCCCTCTTCCCCGACGATTTCCACGCCGAAGTGCAGGTACAGATAACCCTTATCTCATGCGACAGAGAGACAGCTCCCGACGCCCTCGCAGCCCTCGCAGCAGCATCGGCAATAGCAGTTTCCGACATACCTTTCAACGGTCCCGTTAGCGAAGTGCGCGTGTCGCACCTCGACGGACAGTTTGTGATAAACACTCCCCTCTCCAAGATAGACAGCGCCGACCTCGACCTCATAGTGGCCGCCACCGACGAAAACATCATGATGGTGGAAGGCGAGATGAAGGAAGTGTCCGAAGACCTTATGCTCGAAGCCCTGAAAGCAGCCCACAACGCCATTCGCCTGCAGTGCAAGGCAATTGCCGAACTCACCGTTGAGGCCGGCAAAACCGAAAAACGCGTTTACTGCCACGAGGAGAACGACCCCGAACTGAAAGAAGCCATGAACAAAGCCGTTTACCAGCTTTGCTACGATTTCGCAAAACAGGGCATCCCCAACAAACAGCTCCGCGCCGAAGGTTTCGACAAGATAAAAGCCGACTACATCGAATCGCTCAACCTCAGCGAAGAGGAACTGGCTGCCAAGCAGTTTATGATAGACCGTTATTTCCACGACATCGAGAAAGAGGCTATGCGCGACATGGTGCTCAACGAACGTACCCGTCTCGACGGCCGCAAACTCGACGAGATACGCCCCATCTGGTGCGAAGTGGACTACCTGCCCTGCGCCCATGGTTCGGCAATATTCACCCGTGGCGAAACTCAGTCGCTCTCCACTGTTACCCTCGGCACCAAGCTCGACGAACAGGTGATCGACGGCGCCGTTATCGAAGGCACCAAGAATTTCCTGCTGCACTACAACTTCCCCGGTTTCGCCACTGGCGAGGTGAAAGGCAACCGCGGTCTCAGCCGCCGCGAAGTAGGACACGGCAACCTCGCTTGGCGCGCCCTTAAACACGTCATCCCCACAGGTCCCGAAAACCCCTACACCATCCGCGTGGTGTCCGACATACTGGAATCCAACGGCTCTTCGTCGATGGCCACCGTTTGCGCCGGCACACTGGCACTGATGGATGCAGGTGTGAAAATTTCCAAACCCGTTACCGGTATCGCCATGGGACTTATCTCCAAAGGCGACAAATGGGCTGTACTCTCCGACATCCTTGGCGATGAGGACCACCTCGGCGACATGGACTTCAAGGTAACCGGCACACGCGACGGTATCACTGCCTGCCAGATGGATATCAAAGTTGACGGACTCTCATACGAGGTGCTCTCCAAAGCACTCGCACAGGCTCACGCCGGACGCATGCATATAATGGACATCATCGAGGCTACCATCAGTAAGCCCCGCGAAGACTACAAACCGTTTGTTCCGCGCATAGTGCAGATTCAGATACCCAAGGACTGCATCGGAGCTGTCATCGGTAAAGGCGGCGAAGTTATCCAAAAGATTCAGGCCGAGACCAACACCGTTATCAATATCGAAGAAGATGGCGAATTCGGCATCGTCGACGTTGCTTCGAGCAACAAGGACGACATCGAGGCCGCCCTCGAATGGATCAAGGGCATCTGCGCCGTTCCCGAAGTGGGCACCGTTTATCAGGGCACTGTGAAAAGCATAGTGGAATTCGGTGCTTTCATCGAGATACTGCCCGGCAAAGAAGGTCTGCTCCACATCTCGGAATACGACTGGAAACGCAGCGACACCCTCGAAAACCTTCTCCACGAAGGCGACACCATAGAGGTGAAACTCATAGAGTTCGACGAAAAGACCGGCAAGATGCGCCTCTCGCGCAAAGCCCTTCTGCCCAAGCCCGAAGGCTACGTGGAACCCGAACGCGGACCGCGCCGCAACGGTGGCGAACACCGTCCCCCGCGTCGTGATGGCGACAGCCACGGTCCTCGCCGCGACGGTGGTCGCAACCACCTCAACAGTGGCGGAAACCACGGAAGACGATAGTAAGTTTTGAATAAGTATGTATTTGACGGGCAGACTTCGGTTTGCCCGTTTTTTTGTTGAGAAACAACGAACTAAAAGCCTTTTATTTCCCTGCTGTTAAGTCTTTGTATAGCTTAAACAGCTCCGCCACACACTGGCTTTCGGTAAAGGTTGACTTAACAGGGAAACCGTAAGCCTGCATCACGGCACGGTCGTTTTCCTGATGCGCTTTGCGAAGCTCGACGGGCATAGTCAAATCATCATAAAGGTCTGCTAAAGAACTGTCAGGATATTTGGCACGGGCATCGAGAATAGCCTGAGCCGTTATTTCTATTTTTGCCTTTTGTTCTTCCGTCGGATTTGGCCACGGGAAGTTGTTGTAAACGATAGTGTTGCTGTAACTGTAGTCACTTTTTAATCGTCCACAAGTTGCCCTCATCCAAGCCATGTGAATGTTGGAGGTCAGAACGCCAAAATGATAAATAGACGCATCCGGCATCATAAAGAGTTTGTCACCCGGAATTATTTCTTTTGAAAGATATTCCATTGGAATATAGCGACGTTGTTCTGAAGAGACTTTCGGGATGGCCACATAGTCGCTATAGCACTCCCTAACTTCATCAAATAATGTCGGTGTTTCTGCTTTTTTCCTTGTAGCAGCCTTTGCGCTTTCGAGGCGGAAAGTTCGAACATTATCCACATGTTTCATTAAAACAGGGCATTTCCTAAGTTCGCTTGGATTTGCATCCACTAGCCAGAAACACCAACGTGGTTTCCTATCAATAAAATCCTTCCCCATCATATAAGGTCGTAAGAATTTTTCGCCTTGGGGTTCTTGCCTTAAATATGCTTCTTTTTCCTCAATTGTCAGAATCAAATTGCCACCTTCTGTAGGCTTTCCACCGTTTAGCAATATTGGCACCTCGCACAGTGGCTTTGAACGTCCTTCTACCCAAACATCGGGTGCATCAAGCAAATACCCATTTATATTAGAAGTTTGAACAGATTGTTTTTCAGAAATATAGATAGTCTTTGGTTTTGAATATTGTGCAGCGGAAAAGCCCAGAATCACGCAATGCACATGCGCTTTGATGTCAGCCTCGCTGTCCCATCGGAAAGTCCGGTAGGCGAAATCGAAATGTATGCCAAATTTCTCAAACAAAGGCTTCCAAATTGCTGACACTTGTTCCCCTTGTGTGATGGAATTAGTAGACACCAGAGCGCACCGGGTCGTTGAGTTTTGAATCAATTCAGATGCTTTATAGTACCATCCAGCTACATAATCTATGTTTTTTCCAAACCCTTTCATTATAGCTGCCAAATCCTCTTTTTGCTCTTTTGTCTGATATGTGAACCCGACAAATGGAGGATTACCCATAATATAGTCATATTTAACCTGATAGCGTTGACAGCTGGGCTTCACCTCGCCATCGAAATGATGTGTAACAACATTCACTTCTCCATACTCTGCAATCGGTTCGCTTGCCACTCTTGGCTCTGGTTCCACAATCAGGTGCACATTGTTTGCATAAATTGTGGGGATGTCCGATGGAATTTCAATCACATTCCACTCCATCCTCAAAGCATTGCCTTCGCGAATATTGGTGTAAGATTTAAGCGGCAAGAAAGCAATATCGTGACGGATAATTTTCTCGGTTTCACACAGCATCTGAGCTTCCGAAATCCAAAGTGCCGTGGTGGCCACAGTTACAGCAAAGTCGTTAATCTCAATGCCATAGAACTGCTGTATGCTCACCTTTACGGGATTCACTTCCTCAATGCCAAGAAAAGCCTGGCCGTGGTGGCGCTCACGAATAACCTCATTTTCCAAACGACGGAGTGAAAGATAGGTCTCAGTGAGAAAATTGCCGCTACCGCAGGCTGGATCAAGGAACGTGAGTGATGCAAGGCGGTCCTGGTAGGCGTCGAGTTTCTTTTGTCTTTGTTTTTCTACTGTTTCCTCAAGTATCTCATCAAGCTCTCGGCGCAGGTCATTAAGAAAAAGTGGGTCTATTACTTTATGTATATTCTCGATTGACGTATAGTGCATACCGCCACTGCGACGAGTTTCCGGATTGAGTGTCGATTCAAATACAGCTCCGAAAATAGTTGGTGAAATCTCGCTCCAATCAAAATCAAGGCTGGCATTCTGCAATAAAGTCCCCTTCAGTTCTTCGGTAAACTGCGGAATTTCAATATGTTCTTCGAACAGCCCTCCGTTTGTATAAGGGAATGCCTTCAAATCATCCTGCAAATATTTGCTGCGCTTCTCTTGCGGGGTGTTCAGAACTTCAAACAAATCGCTCAAGGCTCTACGCAAGTCTGCTGCATCATATCGAGAGAGATAGTCGTGAAACTGATCATGGATAAACACCCCTGCATCTTCAGCATAAAGACAGAAAACAATTCGCACACAAAGAATGTTAAGCCAACGCAAAGCTTCTTCCGAATTGTCATCATATTGCTTTAGAAGTGCCTCGTAAATTCTTCCCACTATCTCACCGGCCTGCATGGATACTTGCATCTCCTTTCTCAGATGCTCGCTTTTGCTGTCAACAAGAAACATAAGTCGATAATACTCCTTGCCCAAGTTTTCAAGCAATATCTGTTCCGGCTCACCATTGGGCTGCTCCATGTCATATACTAGAAACTCAGCAAAGTTACAGGTAACTATCCATCGAGGATGCTCAGATACAGGCAGACTTACAACATAACGGCGTGCCTGTTGAAATGGATTGAGCAATGAACCATCGCTTTGACGAATGCCGGCACGCAAATCTTTCCCTAAAGATTTCTGTTCAATCAGCACACGGGTGGACGGAATTCGAGCATCAATGAAATTGGTGGCATCCACCTTAAGTTTTTCCTCGAAAATAATAAAATTTGAAACATCGTCCACTCCAAAAACAGATGTAAGCAAATCAGCCCAAAACAGCTGGCTTTCACCCTTTTCGTAACCTCGGTTTGCCCAACGTTGCGCAAATTCGGCAGCGTTTTTTGACATTTGTTTTTCTGTAACCATCACTCTGAATTTAATTTTGCAAAATTACACAAAAAAGAAACAAGAAGTGCAATCTTTATGATGAAATTATGAACAAACTTTCACTAACTAACCTACAATTAATCTTTACACAAAAAAACTCTTGTATTTTTCGCAAAAAAAACGTATTTTTGCAAGTTGCAAAACAGTGAAAAATCGTTGTAGATTTTTCGCAACACATTATAAATTAACATTATATAAACCAACACAATCGTAAAACACCGATTGACAAACGAATTTGAAACAATATGGGAAGAGCTTTTGAGTACCGCAAGGCACGTAAACTGAAACGCTGGGGCAATATGGCCCGCACTTTTACAAAAATTGGCAAAGAGATAGAAATGGCTGTGAAAGCCGGCGGCCCCGACCCCGCCAGCAACCTGCGTCTGCGTCTGCTTATACAGACCGCCAAGAACGAGAGCATGCCGAAAGAAAACGTGGAACGCGCCATAAAACGCGCCATCAGCAAGGACACCAGCGACTACAAAGAGGTGGTTTACGACGGCAAAGGCCCTCACGGCATAGCCCTTGTGGTGGAGACCGCCACCGACAACCCCACACGTACCGTGGCCAACGTGCGCGCCGCTTTTGTGCGCGGCAAAGGCGAACTGGGAACGATGGGCATGAACGACTTCCTGTTCGAACGCAAATGCAGCTTTGTGGTGGCTTGGCACGAAGGTATCGACATGGACACCCTCGAGCTGGAGCTTATCGACTGCGACATCGACGAGGTGTTCCGCGACGAGGACGAGATTATGATCTACGCCGATTTCAAAAACTACGGCGCCATCTCCAAATATCTCGAAGACAATAACTTGGAAATAAAGAGCTTCAAATTCGAGCGCATACCACTCACCCTCCGCGAACTCACTCCCGAACAGCAGGAGGAGGTTTACGCCCTCATCGAACGTCTCGAAAACGACGACGACGTTACCAACGTGTTCCACAACATGGCTTAAATCTTTGAAAATCACAAACTAAACACACATCAAAAATGGCTGAGACCAACGAAAACGAGGAGAAAAAAAATCTCAATTTCCTTGAAGAAATAATCGAAAACGACCTTGCCAACGGCACTCACAAAAGCATACTGACGCGTTTTCCGCCGGAGCCCAACGGCTACCTGCACATCGGTCACGCAAAATCGATTTGCCTCAACTTCGGACTGGCAAAGAAATACGGCGGCAAGACCAACCTGCGTTTCGACGACACCAACCCCGTAAAGGAGGACACCGAATATGTGGACTCCATTATGGAAGACGTGCGCTGGCTGGGTTTCGAATGGGCAAGCGTGCACTACGCATCCGACTATTTCGACCAACTATACGAATGGGCCAAGGTGCTGATTAAGAAAGGTCTGGCCTACGTCGACGACCAGTCGCTCGACGACATCCGCAAAAACCGCGGCACGGTGACCACTCCGGGCGTTGAAAGCCCTTACCGCAATCGCAGCGTAGAGGAAAACCTCGAACTTTTCGAACGCATGAAAAACGGCGAGTTCCCCGACGGCTCCAAGGTGCTCCGCGCCAAAATAGACATGGCTCACCCCAACATGCAGTTCCGCGACCCCATCATGTACCGCATACTGCACGCCGAACACCACCGCACCGGCAACAAATGGAACATCTACCCGATGTACGACTACGCCCACGGACAGAGCGACTCCATCGAAAATATCACCCACTCCATCTGCACCCTCGAATTCGACATACACCGTCCGCTCTACGACTGGTTCATACAGCAGCTAGGCATTTTCCCCTCGCACCAGTACGAGTTTGCACGCCTCAACATCAACTACACGGTGATGAGCAAACGCAAACTTCTGCAACTTGTCAAAGAGGGTCACGTTAGCGGCTGGGACGACCCGCGAATGCCCACCATCTGCGGTTTCCGCCGTCGCGGATACACACCCGAGGCCATACGCAATTTCTGCGACCGCATAGGCGTGGCCAAACGCGACAACATCATCGACTACTCGCTGCTTGAGTTCAGCCTGCGCGAACATCTCAACAAAATTGCCCCGCGTATGATGGCCGTGCTCAACCCCGTCAAAGTGGTGATTACCAACTATCCCGAAAATCAGGTGGAAACGCTTACCGCCATCAACAACCCCGAAGACGAAACAGCAGGCACACGTCAAGTGCCGTTCAGCCGCGAGCTGTACATCGAACGCGACGACTTTATGGAGAATCCTCCGAAGAAATATTTCCGTCTGGCCCCCGGTCAGGAGGTGCGTCTGCGCTACGCATATTTCGTTACTTGTCAGGAAGTTATAAAAGACGAACAGGGCAATATCGTAGAGATACACTGCACCTACGACCCTGCCACCCGCGGCGGCGACTCGCCCGACGGACGCAAGGTGAAAGGCACCATCCACTGGGTTTCGGCACAGCATGCCATCGGCGCCGAAGTGCGTCTGTTCGACCGCCTTTTCAAAGTCCCCGCCCCCGACGACGTGGAAGAGGGACACACATTCCTCGAAAACCTCAACCCCGACTCGCTGAAAGTGCTTACCGACTGCAAGTTGGAGCCTGCTTTGGCAAACGCAAAACCTATGGACAGAATGCAGTTCGAGCGTCTGGGCTATTTCTGCGTGGACAAGGACAGCACCCCCGAACATCTGGTTTTCAACCGCACCTGCACCCTCAAGGACAGTTGGGCTAAAATAAACAGCTAAGTATAAAAAAGTTGCGACAATAAAATAAGATTATACTCGTTTTATTTACTAACTTGAAAAATATACAACAATGAAAAAATATGCTTTTCTGATAGTGCTTTTTGCCGCCTGCACAGTGTTTCAGGCCAACGCACAGAAACTTTACCCCTCGCAGGACGACAACGGCAAATGGGGTTATGTCAATGAAGAAGACGAATGGATTATTCCCGCCCGTTTCGACGACGCCCTCTACGAATCCGACGGCGGCATGTACGGCGTGAAACTCCGTGGCAAATGGGGCATGGCCGGCTACCATGGCGAAATTCTCGTGGAAACACAGTACGACGATGTGCAGGTGTGCATCGACTACACAAAATATGTATATCCTTACGTGCTAGGCGCCGTTAAGAGAGGCAACAAATGGGCTTTCGTCACCATTCAGGGTGTGGAAGTTACTCCTTTCAAATACGACGAAGTGCGCATCCACGCCGGTCAGTACACCTTCAAAATCCGCAAAGGCAACACCGAAATCCGCGGTCACCTTGGCAGGGATGTTGAGGAACTTATAGACGAAGAACGCCAGCTGCCTGCTCGCAAATAGCGCAAATTCCAAACGCAACACGCTGTAAGACAAAGAAATGCTGCTGATATACTGCCCGAAGGTTACAAACCGTGCCGGATACGTCTTCAACCTGATTTTCAAGACAATACTTGGCACAGATTTTGAAATAACCTCCGACAGTGCGTTTTTCGAAAGCCACAGCGGTACAAAAATTTGTTACAACGGCACCAAAATCGGCGACGACTGTATCTTTGTCAAATCCAGTCCGTTGCTTTTCCGCCACTCTATCGACACTCTCGACACCGACGTTTTCGACTACAACGGCGTCCCTGCCTTTTTCGGCACCAACAACAAAGATGCCGACATCCCGTTCGACATCTTCGCTGCAAGTTTCTACCTTGTGTCGCGATACGAGGAATATCTGCCATTCCGCACCGACAAACTCGGCTGCTACGACGTCTCCAACTCGTTGGCCTACAACAAAGGTTTCCTCGACAAACCAGTGATCGACATCTGGGCGTGGCGCTTGGCAGAAAAAATCAGCCAAGGATTCTCCGACTGGGAGATGCCGAAAAAACGTTTCGACTTCATCTCCACTGTGAACTTGGGACAGGCGTACAAATACAAACGCATCGGGCTGATGCGCACCGTCTACGGCTACTGCCACGACATGGCCAAACGCGACTGGCATCACGTGAAACAGCGCACCAAAGTGCTGCTCAACAAACAGGACGACCCCTACGACAACTACGAACACATCATACAACTTTCGCGGAAATACGGCACCAAGACGCTGTTTTGGTCGCTGATGTGCGACTACACGCCCTACGACCACAACATTTCGTACCGCAACGTGCATCTGCGCAACACACTGAAACACCTCGCCGACTACGGCAAAGTGGGAATTTCGCTGTCGTATGGCTCGGAAGGCGACCTGCTTAAGCAAACCTCTGAGACAGAGCGTCTTGCCGATGTCTTGCACAAGCCCGTCATCCGAAGCCGCTTCAACTATCAGCGTTACCACCTGCCCATGGACTACAAAAATCTGAACAAAATCGGCATAGAGAAAGACTTTTCGATGGGTTACCACAACGCCGTCGGTTTCCGCGCAGGCACCTGCACACCCTTCCATTTCTTCAACATCGACGCCAACAGGGAATACAACCTAATGGTCTACCCCACCCCCATACCCGAGGGGATTTTCTCCGACCACACTCCCGAAGAGGTGCTCGACATCTACAAAAATATCATAAAAACAGTCGGCAACGTTGGAGGGACATTTGTAAGCACTTGGAAATCCGAGGGTTTCACCGATGAAACATATACATCAACTTACGAGAAAATTCTCGCACTTTGCAAAGAGATAAAAGACAATAATTAACGATAAATCAACATATTATGATAGTAGTAACAGGTGCGGCAGGCTTTATAGCCTCGGTGCTGGTAGGCACTCTGAACAAACGAGGCATAACCGACATAGCTATTGTCGACGATTTCGGCAAAGAACAGAAGGCAAACAACTGGCAGACAAAGCGTTATAAACAAATTATAGACCGCAAGAACTTTCTCGATTGGTTCCGCAACAATGCCGAGGAGGTTGATTTTGTTTTCCACATAGGCGCTCGCACCGACACCACGGAGTTCGATTGGAACGTGTTTGTGGAGCTAAACCTCGAATACACCAAAGGCATTTGGGAAATATGCGCAAAGAACTACATTCCAATGATATACGCTTCGTCGGCGGCAACCTACGGCAACGGCAGTCTGGGCTACCGCGACAGTCACGACATTGTGGAGCAGTTGCAACCCCTCAACCCCTACGGCCGTTCCAAAAACGAGTTCGACAAATGGGCTTTGAAACAAGAAAAACAGCCTCCTTTCTGGGCAGGACTCAAATTTTTCAACGTTTACGGTCCCAACGAATACCACAAAGGCCGCATGGCGTCGGTGATTCTGCATACTTTCGAGACTGTGCGCAAGACCGGCAAGATGCAGCTCTTCCGTTCGCACAACCCCAATTTCGAAGATGGCATGCAACTGCGTGATTTTGTGTATGTAAAAGATGTAGTATCGGTTATCCTCCACCTTTTCGACAACAAACCCGAAAGCGGTCTGTACAACGTCGGCACCGGCCACTCACAGAGTTTCCTCGACCTAGCCAACTCCACTTTCGAGGCAATGGGCTTGGAACCCAACATCGAATTTATCGACATGCCGATGGACATCCGCGACAAATATCAGTATTTCACCGAGGCAGACATATCGAAACTGCGTTCCACAGGCTACGACAAGCCTTTCCACAACCTCAGCCAGGGCGTTGCAGACTACGTTAAAAATTTTCTGATACCAAATAAATATATATAATGAACTACAAAAGCAAGCTTCACGATATAAAAGCCTTCGTGTTTGATTTCGACGGTGTTATGACCGACGGCTCGGTATGGACTTTCGGCGACCGTGAGACGGTGCGCGCAGGCAACATCAAGGACGGTTTCGCCCTGCAATACGCCAAAAAGAAAGGATACATCACAGCTGTGCTTTCGGGAGCTACCTCGCTAAGTATCAACAACCGCATGGAGGCCCTCGGCACCTCGCCCGACGACATTATGACTGGCTGCGCCAACAAAATTGAGACCTACAAACAATTCCTGCAACGCCACAATCTTACTGAAAGTCAGGTGCTTTTTATGGGCGACGACCTGCCCGACTACGAGATAATGCAACATGCAGGTGTTGCCACCTGTCCCGCCGACGCTGCCGAGGAGATAAAGCTTATTGCCGACTATATTTCGCTGTACCCGGGCGGCAAAGGCTGTGTGCGCGACGTTATCGAGCAGGTGCTTCGTTTGCACGGCAACTGGTTCCACCCAGATGCTGTGATTTGGTGATTAGTAATATTTTTTTCATAGTAATCAACAGCTATCGATATTAACCAATTACGAATTTAAGCGCGGATTACAAGTAATAACCAGTATAATTACTTCACCATGAAAAGTTTCTTTCTCTTTATTGCCACTGCTCCATTGAAAAAAATCTTGGTACTGGGAACAATTTTCTGCGTCCTTGGAATAACGAGCGTACGGGCACAACAGGAAATATCGGAGTCGGCTATTTTTCAATGGTTTCTCGAACCAAATTATTCTTTGACAGTGAAATGCAGCTACTCCGAAATAACAAAATATATGGCTCCCTATTGTCATTATCACAAAGAGCCGGAAAATGGAATGGTAACTTATTATGAAAAATACAGGGGCAACCGTCACGATTGCGAAAAAGACAGTTTATTTCAGGCGGAGGAGATTTATCTTTTGCGATTGGAAAAACTGAACTCAGCTCCAATAATGCGGAATCCACTTTCTCGCGAAACGGCTAAAATAGTTCACAATTTCGAATTGCTTACAGGCACACCCAACAGCGAAGGTGTAGATTCCTTTGGCAAGTACTATATTTCAAACATTGCTTGTACAGCATGGAAAATTTGGTTAAACAAGAACAAAAGCCGACTTTGTTATTGTAAAAGAAATGGTGTTCTGTACGCAAATAAATCTATCACTAACAGATGAAGAAAGTTGCACCGGCCATTCTATCATTCTTACTTCTCTGTAAAATGTTTGGATATGCGCAATGTCCAATAATTTCAGAGATTGACACAAACACCTTTGTAACATTGACCATGCCCAATGGCAGCAAGACACCTTTGGGCGACAGTTTATTGCTTCAAGACACAGGCACCTACAGACTAACGGCAACTGGTTTCACCCCGACGCTGTGATTTGGTAGATTACAATCGGTTATTTATCTAATTATAAGTAAATATATTACAATGAAACACATCGGCAACACCATCCTCATCTGCATTGCTGCAATCATACTGTTTTCTTGCAACAACAGCGGCAAAGAATTGATAGAACATTGCAAAGCTATGGACAATTTGTGTCCTATGGCGTTAGGCGATTTCTTATCCGTAAATAGTGTAAATTATTCAAATGGCGAAGTCGTTTTCACCTATTCAGTTAATAATCAGGCATTCAATTTTGATGCAATACGTGCAAACGAAACTACATTTCACAACAACATGCTTTCAACGTATGCAAACAACACAAATGATAGCTTCAAAAAATTGATCAATGCAATAATAAAAGCGAAAGCCAATTTTAATTTGATATTTAAAAGCACAGACAACAATGATTCTTACACCTGCCGATTCACCTATGACGAACTGAAGTCGGCAATGGGTAAAAACAACCCAAATGTTGAAGACAAAGTGCAAGCCATAATAGACAACACAAAACTACAGTTGCCATCGCAGGTTGCAGAAGGCATTACTATAACCGACGTGGCCATTGAAAACAACTGCTTTACATATTACTGCAAATGTGACGAAAACATGTACAGCATTGAAACATTGCAAGCCAATGCCGATGCATCCAAGAAAATCATAATGGAATCGACAATAAACAACAACGATGCGATATTGAAAGATTTGGTCGCCACGCTTATACAATCAAATCTTGGGATGGCATACAAATATGTCGGCTCGAAAAGCGGAAAAACCTGCACAATCACTATTGATGCCGCTGAGTTGAAGTCCTGCGTGGAACATTCCAAACTCCAGTACAGAAACATTCACTGAGTTTTTACTATTGCAAGCGTTTCTGCGACGAAAGTGGCAATTTAAACAGATTGGTGTGAGGTTCTCCGCCCTGCGGGCTATCGGAAAGTCCACTGGACTTTTTTTGTTCTCCGCTCCCGTTGGTCGCTATCGAAACATCCACCAGATGTTTCTTCACATACTTTTCACAAACAAGCGCAGTACCATCGGCGATGGCGGGCGGAGGCAAAAAAAAAGCGAACCCTTATCGGATTCGCTTTTAAAAAGATTGGCGTTATGTTCTCCGCTCCCGTTGGTCGCTATCGAAACATCCACTGGATGTTTCTTCACATACTTTTCACAAACAAGCGCAGTACCATCGGCGATGGCGGGCGGAGGCAAAAAAAAAGCGAACCCTTATCGGATTCGCTTTTAAAAAGATTGGCGTGAGGTTCTCCGCTCCCTTCGGTCGCTATCGAAACATCCACTGGATGTTTCTTCACATCCTTTTCACAAACAAGCGAAGTACCATCGGCGATGGCGGGCCAGGG
>JAEEGI010007993.1_pt1 | contig 23494 bp, 21 predicted proteins | sample 8958751 | NCBI WGS metagenome assembly JAEEGI01 (sample SAMN16246545, study PRJNA631951) | gut metagenome | biome: gut microbiome; feature: rumen; material: KS-attached | host: Bos | place: Iran: Karaj | collected 2018-10 | reverse complement strand
AGGCCTGTCGCTTCGGATACCATTTTACCCGTTGTGCCTGTGGCGCAAAGGTTGTTGCGGCTGAGCGCGCCGCAGTACGCGATGCAGAACTGCACCATTAATTCTTTCTTTTCGTCGTGAGCTATAAGCGCAATATTCATATCCAAAATCCTCCAAACACTACAGAATTTCTAATTATCTGAAACTTCCAAATTTATAACATACCCTTGAGCACAAGGGGACACGGCGTACCCTCAACACGCCGCGCGAGTCTTTCAAACGGGGTAAACGATGCTCCGCTCTCGATACCTGCGGCGCCCTTTTGCATGACGACCGAGATGTTGATATCGAACGGAACAAGCGAGATCAGCTGAGTCTGAGCCGCGTCGATCACCGCGTCGAGGTCGGGATAGAACCCGAGCTTGCGGAAAACTCGCTTGTCAAAGCGGTTGATCACCAGACGCGCGTCGTTGATGCCGAGCGCCTCAAGACGCTTCCTGACCTTGACCGCGCCGCGAACGCTTGTGGGTTCGGCGTTGGTGACGATAAGCGCGCGGTTCGCGGGTGCGGCAGCTGTGACAAAGCCTGAGCCTATGCCAGCGGGCGAATCGATGATCACATAGTCGAAGCTGCCCTTGAGCGCGTCCACCAACTGGCGGAACACGGACGGGCTGAGCTCGTTCTCCGCGTCGAACGGAGCCGCCATAAGAAAGAGATTATCGTTATTTTTACTTTTGTAGACCGCCTCGCCGAAGGCGCAATTGCCGCAGACGGCATCGGACGCGTCAAAGAGAATATCCTGCTCGATGTCGAGCATTATGTCAAGTCCGCGCATTCCGCAGTCGCAGTCAATCAGCAGCACTCTTTTGCCCTGCTTGACAAGGGAAACCGAGAGGCAGATGCAGACGGTTGACTTGCCTGTGCCGCCCTTTCCGGACGCCACAACGATCACATTGTTCATAATTACAATACCTCTTGTCTATTCTAACACAAAATTTCCAAAAGAGCAACAAAAGCGGAGGATTTTATCAAACAAATTTTTATTTATTATTTTGGGCATAGTGCTTAATAAGTTGTCGCAATTGTATAGAGTTATTAGTTATTAGTTTTGAGGCGGCTTGCTCTCAAAATAAGCCCTGAGCATTTCCTTTGCCGTGCGCATGGCAAATTTCGTGTTGGCGCCGTGCTCGATTATCACCGCCGCCGCCACCTCGGGCTTCTCAAACGGAGCATAGCAGATAAACGCCGCGTGGTCGCTGCCCGCGTTTTCCGCCGTGCCCGTTTTTGCGCCGACCTCTACGGGGAAGTCCGAAAATTCGCTGTAGGCTGTGCCCTCGGGATCCTGAGTCACCATAAGCATGGCTTTTTTCACGTCGTCGATATACTCCTGCTTTACGCCGAGGTCACAGATTTCCCCGGGCGCGGTCTTTGAGATTACTTCTTTGCGGCTGTAGTCGGTGATTTGCTTCACAAGGTGGGTTTTCAGCCGCCTGCCGCCATTTGCGATAGTTGCCGTGTAGGTCGCGAGCTGCATAGGCGTGAAGGCGTTGTCCGACTGACCGATAGCCGCCTGAACCGTGTTGCCGTCCGTCCAGCTTTCGCTGTCGCGCCCCGCGAGAACGCCGCGGCTCTCCTCGATCTCAAGTCCCGTGTATTCGCCAAGTCCCGTCTTTTCCGCGAGTGCGGACATTTTCTCGATGCCGAGCCGCCGTCCCGTTTCCGCAAAAAAGACGTTGCAGGAGTGTGCAAGGGCGGTGAAGAGATTCTCGCTGCCGTGGTAGTGCATGCAGGCGACGACGTTCGAGGGGTAGTAGTCGTAGCAGCGCGCGCAGTAGATCGTGGTTTCGGGAGTGATAACGCCGTCGCTGAGCGCCGCGAGAGCCACACATGGCTTGAAAACCGAACCGCAGGCAAAGCTGCCCGAGCACGCGCGGTTGAACATGGGCGCGGCTTCGTTCTCCGCAAGGCTGAGGTAGTAGCTGCCGTCGGAGGAGTAGCGGTTGAGGTCGTAGGTCGGGCAGCTTGCCGCCGCGAGGACGGAGAAATCGCTGACGTCGAGCATGACCGCCGCGCCTGATTCGCAGTCGTCAGCGCCGGCGTTTTTAGCCGCCGTGACGTTCTCGCCGAGGGCGGTTGCCGTTGCTTTTTGCAGTTCGCTGTCAAGGGTCAGCCAGACCGTGTTGCCGCGACGGGCTTCGGTGCCGCTGGCCGAGTCGCCCGAGATGATACGCCTGCCGCTTTTGCCGCGCAGCTCGTCTTCACAGGCGGCTTCTATCCCGAACTTTCCGATGCTGTCGGTCAGCTTGTAGTCCTTGTCCGATAGCGCATCGTACTCCTCGGCGGAAATCGCGCCGACTGAGCCGAGGATATGCGGCGCGAGTGTCGGCTGTGATGATGAGCGGACGTGATAGGTCTGCACCTCGACCCCGTCTATACCCTGAGTTTGCTCGCTTACGGCGCTAACACACCTGCGGCTGACGTCGTCCGCGAGTGTGAAAACACCGTCGGCTGACAGGTCGTCGTTCAATTTGTCGCCGCAGCTTTTGATTATATCGCTCAGCCTGAGAATCTCATCGTCGCTGAGTTTTGTTTTGTCGATCACGATTTTCCGCTTTGCAGTGTTCGTCACAAGACCCTTTCCGCTGCGGTCGAGGATCTCACCGCGCACAGCCTCTGTGGTAACGCTGACCGTACCCTCGCGCGCTGCAAGCTCGCGGTATTCCTCGCCGTGAACGAGCTGCCAGTCCGCGAGCCGTGCCGCAAAGACCGGAAACAGCAGCGACATGATTATTATGCAAATCGTGTGAGCCTTATTCTTCATCGCTCATTCTCCTGAAATTAATCACCGACAGCGGCAGTATGGCGAGATATGTCAGCGCCGCACGTATCAGGCACCGCTGCCATACCGCCGTGCCGAAAACAAGCCGTATTACAAAATCCGCGGAAAAAACCGCCGCGGCGGCTCCGAGCGAGAGCAGCCAGACCGACGGCAGGTTGCGGCGGAAGGCGGTGTGAAGCAGGGTCGACTGAAAGTAACAGAGAACCGTCAGCGTGACCGCGAAGAAGCCCACTGCACCCGATTCGAGGTCGGTAAGTACGCCGCAGACAGCGCCGTATATCGTCGCGGCAGTCACCTCGTCGGATGTGAGTGACAGCGCCGCCGCAACAAGAAAAAGCGGCTTTACGCCGCCTGCTTCGGGTGAGAGCTGCGGCGTGTTTTCGAGAATGTACAGCGCGAACAGCTCGATCGATATCAGCGCCGCGCGCAAAATACGCCTATTCAGCCTTGGTCACTCCTTTCTCCGTGAACGATATTACTACCGCCGCCTCGGTGAGCGATCCGTAATCCGCGGCGGGCTCGATCAGAGCGTACGACGACGCGTCGGACGTGTCTGTTCCGAGCTCGCTGACTTTGCCGACGATGACCCGCGGCGGATAAACTCCTCCGTCGCCCGAGGTGAGAATCATATCGCCTGTTTTTATGTGATTGCTTTCCGAGAGCTGAGTCAGCACAAGACCTCCGTCCTTTCCGACGAGGATACCGCTGTCCGAGGTCTCGCCGTCAATCACCGCGACCCTTGAGTCGGGCGAGAAAAGCGTCGCGACGCGGCATGACGAGCTGTCGGCAGCCGTGACCCGACCGACAAGTCCGCTCTCGCATATGACCGCGTTGTTGACCTTGACTCCGAGGTCTGAGCCGACCCCGAGGGTGAAGCCGCCGAAGTCGTCGGCTGATGCGCGGCGCAGAACGAACGCGGGCTTCAGCTCCAGCTCGGGCGCGTCCTTTTTCATGCCGAAATAACCCCACAGAGTCTTGTTCTCGTCCTTGAGCTCGAGGTTTTCCGCGAGGGCTTTTTGAAGCGCGGCGTTCTCGGATCTGAGCCTTTCGTTTTCATCGAGCAGCTCGTCTGTTGACGGAGTCTTAAGCTCTGCCGCAATCCTTGCGCTCAGGCTGAAAATCCCGCCCGTGACCGCGTTCCACGCGCTTTGCACTGGCGGGTTGTCGCCCACTGACAAAACACCCATCAGCAGCACAGCGATGAGTGTGAGCAGCAGGACTTTTCTGTTTTTGCGGCGGTTTTTCATCGGGACAGCCGTCTGAGCCGCGGCGTGTGATTTCCGCTGAGGCGTTTGCCCGCGCCGTCTGCCACGCAGTCGAGCGGCTTCTGGGCAATATGCACCGTAAGCCCTGTCTGCTGTGCCACGAGCATGTCGATTCCGCGCAACAGCGCGCCGCCGCCCGTCAGCGTGATCCCGTGGTCGATTATGTCAGCCGACAGCTCGGGCGGAGTCTGCTCGAGGGTCGACTTTATCGCGTCGATGATCTTCTCGAGCTGCGGCGACAGCGCGTCGCGAACCTCGTCGGCGGTGAGAGTCACGTCCTTTGGCAGACCGTCGGACAGGCTCCTGCCCTTTACGACCATCTCCTCGTTTTCGCCGAGGGGAAACGCCGAGCCGATCTGGATTTTCACGTCCTCTGCGGTGCGCTCGCCGATAAGCAGGCTGTAGCTCTGTTTTACGTGGCGGATGATCGCGTCGTCAAGACAGTCGCCGCCGACCCTGACGGAGCATGACGAAACGATGCCGCCGAGCGAGATCACCGCGACCTCGCTTGTGCCGCCGCCGATATCCGCGACCATGCTGCCGACAGGCTCGTCCACAGGCAGACCTGCGCCCATGGCCGCCGCCATCGGTTCCTCGATCAGAGTAACGGGCGGCTTCGCGCCTGCCTGATACGCCGCGTCCTCTACCGCCTTGCGCTCGACCTCCGTAACGCCCGTCGGCAGGCAGATCACCACCCTCGGCTTTGCAAACAGCCCTGTTTTGACCGCCTTGCGAAGAAAGTGCTGCAGCATCTTGGCGGTAATCTCAAAGTCAGCGATGACACCGTCCTTGAGCGGCCGCAGCGCGCTGACGTTTGAGGGCGTTCTGCCTATCATCTCGCGGGCGGGCGTGCCTACCGCGAGCACATTTCCTTCACGCGCGTCTATCGCGACAACGGACGGCTCGCGCAGGATAATTCCGCGCCCCCGTATGCAGACGAGGGTATTTGCCGTGCCGAGGTCGATCCCGACGTCCTTTGAAAATGAAAACATTTTTACACTCCCCTTGCAGTATAGGATATCGGGTTTATTGTACACCGCCGCGCGCGTATTATTTGTCGGATTATCGGGGCAAAAAGAAAAAGGGTGCCGAAGCACCCATAATTATTTCTTATTAATTTCGACCTGTCGAGCCGAAGCCGCCCGCGCCGCGCTTGGTATCGCTGAGTTCGTCAACCTCGACGATGTCGGGAGTGAACACGGGAGCTATGACCATTTGAGCCACGCGCTCATTCGGTTCGATCACATAGGGCTTGTCGGAGACGTTGCACAGTCCCGCGCAGACCTCGCCGCGGTAGTCGCTGTCAATAACGCCTACGCCGTTCGAAAGACAGATTCCGTGCTTCACGCCGAGTCCGCTTCTCGCGTAGAGAAACGCCGCGCAGCCGTTGTCGGGAAGCTCGATCGCGATGCCGGTGGGTACGATAGAGAGCTGTCCGGGTGCGAGGGTGATCGGCTCGTCGATACAGGCGTAAAGATCCATTCCCGCGGAGCCTGAGGTGGCTCTCTGAGGGATTTTCGCGCCCTCTCTGAGCTTTCTGATTTTGAGTTCCATATTAACCATCCTTCATTTTGAGCAGTTTCCTGCATAAATTTGATTTTTGTGAGATTTATTTTTCGAAAAGGAAATTATCATAAGGAAATTAAAAATCCTCATATTTCGAAAGGAGAAAATTTTATTTTTCCGTTAAAAAATTATTTTAACATTTCACAATTTACACATATCATTCCACACCGCGGCGGTACAATCCGCGTGTAAAATTATCTTTCAACATCGAAAAGCGGTTAAAATCGGCGGTTGTTTCCACTTTTTCCACATAGTTTTCCACACTGAACCGCCAAATGTTGAAGTCTGCGGAGAGATTTGAAATTTCCTCCGAAGCAATATAAAGAGGCACGCAATTGAGCACCTCAGTACAGCCGCCGTCGCATTTCAGCGGAAAGCGCATGCCTTTTCTGTCCGTCATTTTACTCTGGTTTTTGCAGGATCTACAGCTGATATCCGCGCTCTTGTTCGGGCATGCGCGGCACAGCATAACCGGCAGGTGTCCGTAGCTGATTATGCCCCTCGGGATTTTTCCGCCGAGGCGGTTTATCCGTGAAAACGTCAGCTCAAAGCTCAGCTCGACGTCCTTGATTCCGTATTCCTCAGCCCAGAGCAGGTCGTAGGTGTTGACGAGGTTAAGCCCGAACCCTCCGTGGATTGTAAACCCTTCCTGCTTTGCAAGGTAGACGGCGCCGAGGTTTCCACACAGCGCGTCATTAATGCCGAGTGCCTTGACCTTCTGAAGCTGCGCAGTGATTGATTTCTCGCGCCCGAACATTCCGCGCGGAATCTCAACGCCGATATTATAGCCCTCGTTTTTCAGCCGTTCAAGCTCTCTTGTGTCGGCGAAAAGCGGAACGAAAACGAGGTCAAGCTCCCTGAATCCCGCGCCGAGCTTCGTGCCCGTGACCCTCGCGCGCTGTTCATTGCTCTTGCGGCGGTAGGGTTTGAAATCGAACTTTTTCGGCGGATTAATACTGTAGTTGTGGCGAACGCTCCGCGCGCGGTCAAGCTCCTCGAGAGCGGCTCTGCGAAGCTGATTGATCGCGGACAGCGGCAGGCTGACATTATCGCCGAGGTCGAGCGTAAGCTCTGTCATTTTGTACGCCGTGCCGCCTGTCTTGCTCAGCTGTGCGCGGCACTTTTCCACGGAGAGCGCGACCTTCTGCGCGGCCTCGCAGTTCATTTCGGTGGTTTTTGTGATGACGAGCGCGCCGTCGGTCACGGTGAGCGCTGCAGGCTCGCCGACACGCGCCGAAAACGCGGCTGTGATATCAACGTCCTGCACCTCGTCACGGTATCCTGCGCGGATAGAGGAGAGGAGCTTTTCGTCGGCAGAAACAACATCGCCCTTGGTGCGCGTGCCGAACATCTCTTTCCCGATTCTGCCCGAGAAGTAGCCGTCGGTGAAGCCCGTCCGCGAGAAAACCCCTCGCAGCATCTCAGCCGTCGCGTCAGTGATGAATCCGAAGTCGCGCTGTTCCCTGCACGCGCGGACAGCCGCCGCGACGTACTCGGGGCGCTTCATTCTGCCCTCGATTTTGGCGGAGTAAACTCCGATTTCCTGTAATTCTCCGAGGCGCGGAATCAGGCTGTTATCCCTCAGGCTTAGCGCGTGGCCGCCCTTTTGTCCCTGAACGGAAAACGGCAGGCGGCAGGTCTGGGCACAGGCTCCGCGGTTGCCGCTGCGCGAGCCGAGCATAGCCGAGAAGTAGCACTGTCCCGACACGCTCATGCACAGCGCACCGTGGACGAAAACCTCGAGCTCGATCGGGATTTTCGCGCATTCCTTAATTTCGTCGCGGCTCATCTCGCGCGAGAGCACAACGCGCTTGAAGCCCATCTCATGCAGCGCTCTTACGCCCGAGGGTGTGTGCACGCTCATCTGCGTCGAGGCGTGCAGAGGCAGGTCGGGCGCGATTTCGCGTGCGAGCCGCGCGACTCCCATGTTCTGGACGATAAGCGCGTCCGCGTCGGCTTCGGCGGCGGTTTTTATCGCGTCGGCGAGCTCTTCGAACTCGTCATCAAATACTATAGTGTTGAGCGTTACGTACAGCTTTACGCCGTGAATGTGGCAGTAGGCGACGGCTCTTTTCAGCTCGCCGGGGTCGAAATTATGCGCCGACGAACGCGCGGAGAACTGCTTTTCTCCCACATAAACCGCGTCCGCGCCCGAACGGACGGCGGCAATGACGCTCTCAAAGCCGCCCGCGGGCGCTAAAATCTCAATGCTTTCCATGCTTTTTCTTTTTGCCCTGCTTTGCGGGATTCACGGGCATTTCGGGCTGCTGCGGTTCCTCGTCGTCAAAGAGCGAGCCCTGTTCCATTGGCACGTAACCCATCAGCCTTTCGGCGCGTTTTTCCTGGACGGTTTTCTCAAACTGCTTCTCCGCGTCGGTTTTCTTCGGCTCAAACCTGCGCAGTCGCTCGTTGTCCTTGTTGAGAACGCGGAGCTGTTCCTCGAGGGCGCGGATACGCTTGCTCAGCCGCGTGTTCTCGTTGATCGCGTCGGTCAGTCTGCCCTTGTAGTCCGCGCATTTTTTGTTGAGCTCGTTGGTGTGCTGCATTATCTGGTCAGCCTTTACCACCAACTCCTTGTTGCGGCGCTTTTCCTTTTTGCTGTCGTCGCAGTAGTCGAGCGCGACAAGGATCGCACAGTCGCGCACGTCGAGATTTTTGGCGGAACGCGACGCCTTGAGGAGATTCTCCGATACTTCTGCCGCGATTCCCTTTACGTATTCCTCGTCGTCCTCGGTGATGACGACGTAGCTTCTTCCGTCAAGCTGGACGCTTACTCTTTTTTTCACAGTACCACGCTCCAATATTTATACATATAATATTATATCATGCGCAAGAAGCGTTGACAAGAATTATTACATGGCTGTCATATTGAGCGCAGCCTCGTTTACAATATTAAAATACAGTTGAATTATCTGTTGAAGCGTGGTACAATATAGTATATATGTGCATTTGTACGGCAAAAAGAGGAGGGACTTTATGCCTACACCGTTTGACTCTCAAAAATTATTCTACCGCTCGCCCTTCGGCGCGGTCGAACAGGATACGACCGTGCGTTTCCGCTTGCTTTTGCCGCGCGCGGAACGATCAAAATACACCGAGCTCTGCGTCAAATACGACTACGACTACAACTGGGAATATATCAAGCTCATCTGGTGCGGCGCGTTCGACGACGCCACAGAAATCTGGGAGTGCGAATTCACTCCCGACCGCGTAGGTCTGTACTGGTACAGCTTCCGTCTGCAGACACCCAACGGCAACCGCTATCTGCAGCCTGCCGACGCGTATAAGATCAGCACCATTGAGGATTCACCCGGCAGAAGCTGGCAGCTTACCTGTTACAAAAAGGGCTTCGAAACCCCGAAGTGGCCTGTCGGCGGCGTTATGTACCAGATTTTCCCCGACCGCTTCAATTTCAGCGGCGAGGAAAAGAAGCTCAAGCGCAAGGACTTTACGCGCAACAAGGACTGGTACGCTCTTCCCGTATGGCAGCCAAACGAGCACGGCGAGATCACAAACTCCGACTTCTTTATGGGCGACCTCAAGGGCATCACACAGAAGCTCGACTATCTCGAGAGCCTCGGAGTGAGCTGCATCTACCTCAACCCGATCGTCGAGGCGTACTCCAACCACCGCTATGACACGGGCGACTACTCACGCATCGACCCGATCCTCGGCACCGAGGACGATTTCAGGGAGCTTTGCGAAAAGGCTAAGGCGCGCGGAATCCACGTTATCAACGACGGCGTTTTCTCTCACACAGGCTCCGACAGCAAATACTTCAACCGCTCGGGACGCTACGGCGACGGCGGCGCTTACCGCGACCCCGATTCGCCTTACCGCAGCTGGTACAAGTTCTACGACTGGCCCGACAACTACCACAGCTGGTGGGGCTTCTACACCCTGCCCGAGGTCATCGAGACCTCGCCCGAGTTCAACGAGTACATCAACGGCGAGGACGGCATAGTCCGCAAATATATGCGCATGGGCAATTCCGGCTGGAGACTCGACGTAGCCGACGAGCTGCCCGACGAGTTCCTCGAGAACCTGCGCAACAGCGTAAAGGCTGAGAATCCCGAGGCTATCGTCATCGGCGAGGTCTGGGAGGACGCGAGCAACAAGGAGAGCTACGGCGCAAGGCGCAAGTTCCTGCTTGGCTATCAGCTCGACTCCGTTATGAACTACGTTTTTCGCGGCGCGATAATCGACTTCTGCCGCGGTCAGGACGCGCGCTACACGATGGCGACTATCATGAGCGTCATCGAGAACTACCCCCGACCTGTGCTTAGAGTACTGATGAATTCCCTGTCCACCCACGACACCGAGCGAATTCTCACGCTCCTTGCGGGCGAGCCGCTCAACGGAAGGGACAGAGCGTGGCAGGCTAATACAAAGATGACGAAGGAGCAGAGAGAACGCGGTCTGAGGCTGCTCAAGATCGCCGCCGCGATGCAGTATACCCTGCCGGGCTTCCCGTGCGTATACTACGGCGACGAGGCAGGCATGGAGGGCTACAAGGACCCGTTCAACCGCTGCTGCTATCCGTGGGGCAGAGAGGACAAGGAGATGGTCGAGTACCACTCACGTCTCGGCAAGCTCAGAGCGAGCTGTTCGGCTCTCTGGGACGGCGATTTCATCAACGCCTACGCCCAGGGCAAGCGCCTTGCGTATGTCCGCTACGACCACGAAACCGCGATTTACTGCGTTTACAATATGTCCGAGGAGGAGATGGTTCTCGACACTCCGCCCGGATATTCCAACGCGCGGGCATTCTTCGGCTCAAGGCTCGAGAATCACAAGCTGTACCTCAAGCCCGTGAGCTGCGAATTTCTGATTACCGATCTATAAAACAAGAAGGAGCGTGAGCACTGCCCGCGTTCCTTTTTTATCGCAAAACCTTAAAAACACCGCGAAACTGCCGGCTGTCACACTTGACATCAGCGCTTTAATGCGGTAAAATAAAGGATAAGCGTTAAAATAGTTATATAAGGGGTTATATTTATGAAGTTAACAGGCGCGGAAATCATCTGCGAATGTCTGCTCGAGCACGGCGTAGACACCGTGTTCGGCTATCCCGGCGGCGCGGCTCTCAATACATACGACGCGCTCTACAAATACAGCGACAAAATCCGTCATATCCTGACCGCCCACGAGCAGGGCGCTTCTCACGCGGCTGACGGCTATGCCCGTTCCACAGGCAAAACAGGCGTTGTGCTCACGACCTCCGGTCCCGGCGCTACGAACATAGTAACGGGTCTTGCCACCGCTAATATCGACTCTATCCCGATGGTTGCGATCACCGCCAACGTCAACACCGACCAGCTCGGCCGCGACAGCTTTCAGGAGGTAGACATCGTAAACATCGTCAAGCCGATCACCAAGGCGAGCTTCCTCGTCGAGCGTGTTGAGGATCTTGCTCCCACTATCCGCAAGGCGTTTGCTCTCGCAAACCACGGCAGAAAAGGCCCCGTTCTTCTCGACGTGCCGAAGGATCTGACCGCTCAGACAACGGATTACGAGCCTCAGGAGCCTATTCCGCCCGAGCTTATCCAGATCAAGAATCCCGACAGTATCCGCAGGATCCAGAAGCTCATCGCAAACGCCAAGCGCCCGATGATCTACGCGGGCGGCGGCATTCTCAGCGCGGACGCCTGTGAGGAGTTTGTCGAGTTCGCTGAGCTGATCGACGCTCCCGTATGCTGCTCGCTGATGGCTCTCGGCGCGATCCCCGCGTCGCACCCTCTCTGCGTAGGCAACATCGGCATGCACGGCGGATACGAAACAGGTATGGTCACTGCCGAGTGCGACCTCATGATTTCCTGCGGCGCGCGCTTCTCCGACCGCGTTGCGGGCGATCGAGAGAAGTTCGGCGAGCAGGCTAAGATCGTCCAGCTCGAAATCGACGAGCGCGAGATAAATAAAAATGTCCATGTTGACGAGTACGTCCTCGGCGACCTCAAGCAGAGCCTCACAGCCCTCGCGGCAGGCATGGAGCAGCAGAAGCACCCCGAGTGGCTCGAACAGATCGAGGTCTGGAAGCACCACTTCGACAACGAGGAGCTTTACAATGACGAGTTTCCGCAGCCGCAGGATATCATCGATGTGGTAAACAAGCTCAAGCACAACGACGATATCATCGCTACCGACGTAGGTCAGCACCAGATGTGGGTCGCCCAGTTCGCAAAAATCGAGGGTCAGCGCACTCTGCTCACCTCGGGCGGCATGGGTACTATGGGCTTCGGCATGGGCGCGGCTATCGGCGCTCAGATCGCCAATCCCGACAAGCGCGTGTTCCTCTTTACGGGCGACGGCAGCTTCCACATGAACCTCAACGAGCTCGTCACCCTCAAGTCGTATAACCTGCCCGTGATCGTGCTCGTGATGAACAACTCCGTTCTCGGCATGGTTCGCCAGTGGCAGAAGCTGTTCTACGGCAGCCGCTTCTCTCAGACCGACCCCCACAGAGCGACAGACTTCGTAAAGCTCGCAGAGGCGTTCGGCGTAACGGGCATGAGAGTTAGCCTCGACACAGAGATCGAGCCAGCTATCCGCAAGGCTATGGAGCTTAACGGCCCCGTGGTTATCGACTGCGTGATCAGCCCCGACGAAAACGTCCTCCCGATGATTCCGCCCGGAAAGACGATCAACGAGATCGTCACGGAAATGTGAGTGCGTTAGTTTGATAATTAAAAATATTAAAGCCGCCATTTGGCGGCTTTGCTTTATTTTGCGAGGATTTCCTCCAACAGATTTCCCGCGTCGTAACACAAGTCGGCGCAGGTAAGTCTTGTTTTTATTCTGGCTGCCAGCAGCTCTTTGCAAACGAGCGAGCCGTTCTTTTCGCGGAAACGGTCGGCAAACTCACGGAAGGTGCGGTTTGCCTCCATGCGGTTTTTGCCCTTCGCAAGCCCGATAACCATGTTCGCGCCTGTCACGGTTCCGCAGGTCTCGCGCAGACCTGCCATGCCCGAGCCGAAGCCCGCGGCGATCGTCAGCGCGGTTTCACGCTCCATGCCGTAGTCCTCACAGAACGCGAGCAGCACCGCCTGAGCACAGTTGCAGCCGTTTTGAAAGTTGTTTTTTGCGATTTCGCCTTTCGTCATATTCATCACCGCCCTCATTGTAGCACAAAAGAGAGCGCTTGTCCATATTGACAACGGGATTTCGACGCGCTACAATAAAATAAAAGGAGTGATGAAATTGGCAACCATAGAAGAGCTTCAAAGAGTTATTGACAACAGCAAAAAAATAGTGTTCTTCGGCGGAGCGGGCGTCAGCACAGAGAGCGGCATTCCCGACTTCCGCAGTGTGGACGGACTGTACAACCAGAAGTACGACTATCCGCCCGAGGAAATACTCAGCCACACCTTCTTCATGAAAAAGACAGAGGAGTTTTACCGATTCTACCGCGACAAGATGCTCTGCCTTGACAAGAAGCCAAACAAGGCTCACCTAAAGCTCGCTGAGCTTGAAAAAGCAGGCAAGCTCTCCGCCGTCGTCACCCAGAACATAGACGGACTGCATCAGGCATCAGGCAGCAGGCGCGTTTATGAGCTTCACGGAAGCGTGCTGAGAAACTACTGCCGCAACTGCCGCAGGTTCTACTCCGCGGAGTTCATCAAGAATTCCGAGGGCGTGCCGAGGTGCGAATGCGGCGGCATCATCAAGCCCGACGTCGTGCTCTACGAGGAAGGACTGAGCGACAGTGTGGTAACGGGCGCGCTCAACGCTATCCAGACCGCCGACACGCTGATTATCGCGGGCACAAGCCTGACGGTATATCCAGCAGCCGGCTTTATCCGCTATTTCAGAGGCGACACGATCGTCCTGATAAACCGCGACTCAACGCCCTACGACTCACACGCGGACTTGGTTTTCCGCGATAAGGTCGGAGAGGTTTTGGGACAGATTAAGGTAAATTGAAAATGAAAAATTGAAAATTGAGAATTGAGGGCGGGCGCTGCCCGCACCAAAAAAATAAACGGAAAGGTTCGTTGTGAGCCTTTCCGTTTTTTCTGCTTAAATGGTGCCGAAGATTCTGTCGCCTGCGTCGCCGAGACCCGGGCAGATGTAGGCGTTTTCGTTGAGCTGGCGGTCAAGGCAGCCGACATAGAGCTGAATGTCGGGGTGAGCCTTCATCAGCGCGCTTACTCCCTCGGGAGCCGCGATGATCGACATGAACTTGATTTTTTTGCCGCCGTGCTGCTTGATCATTGTGACAGCGTCGATAGCGGAGCCGCCTGTCGCGAGCATCGGGTCAACTACGACGATCTGGCGCTCGCCAATGCTGTCGGGCAGCTTGCAGTAATATTCGTGGGGCTGATGGGTTTCGGGGTCGCGGTACAGACCGATGTGGCCTACCTTCGCTGAGGGTGTGAGAGCAAGGATACCGTTTACCATGCCCAGACCCGCACGGAGGATCGGAACGACAGCGAGCTTTTTTCCGTCGATAACGGGCTGGATTGTGGTTTCGATCGGGGTCTTGACCTCGACGTCTGTGGTGGGCAGGTCGGCGAGAGCCTCGTAGCCCATGAGCATAGCGATTTCCTCAATGATTTTGCGGAACTCGTTTGTACCTGTGGTTTCCTTGCGGATAAGGGTGATCTTGTGCTTGATAAGCGGGTGTGTCATATAAGATACTGACATAATCAAAACTCCTTCAAAAATTCCGTTATTTTCTCAAACTGCATGGAGTGCGACGCTTTGACCAGTACCGTGTCGCCGCCTCTGAGCAGCTTTGGCAGGTCTTTGCAGAGCGCCTCAATGCTTTCATACCATAATCCGTCAGCGCCCTTTGCGAGCTCCTTTGCGAGCTCTCCGACGCATAGCACGAGGTCAACGCCCTTTTCTCTGGCGTATTTACCCGTGTTGTAGTGCAGCGCAAGCTCCTCGCTGCCGAGCTCCTTCATATCGCCGAGAATCGCGACCTTGCGTCCCTTGAGGTTGACGAGGGTGTCGATAGAAGCCTGAACCGAGGTCGGGTTCGCGTTGTAGCAGTCGTCGATGATTTTAAATCTGCTTGTGTTTATGACATTCGCGCGGCTGCCGACGGTCTTGTACGCTTCAACGCCGCGGATTATCTCCTCGTCGGTCATGCCGAGCAGATTTCCCACAGCTGCCGCCGCGAGCGCGTTTGATACCATGTATGTGCCGATCGCGGGAATGACAGCGTGCAGCTTCTTTCCGTCGAAGCAGAGGTCGCAGCTGACGCCGCCCTCGCCGTTGTTGACGATGTTCTCCGCGTGGTAGGGATTCTTCTCGCTGATGCCGAAGAACACGGGCTTTTTGCCGTTTACCTCATTCACTGTCGAGAGCTTGTCGTCGTCGCCGTTGAGGATATACTCGGCGTTTTCTCTCGCGGACTTGAACATCTCGGTCTTTGCCCTGAGCACGCCGTCGCGGTCGCCGAGGTTCTCGAGGTGACAGCAGCCGATTATCGTCAGCACGCAGAAGGTCGGCTGAACCATCTCGGTAAGGCGCGTCATCTCGCCGAAGCCCGAAATGCCCATCTCGATAACCGCCGCCTGAGCGTCCTCGGGCATCGAGAGAAGCGTCAGCGGCACGCCGAGCTCGTTGTTGAGGTTGCCCTGGGTCTTGTGGGTTCTGAATTTCTGCGAGAGCACCGCGTAGAGCATTTCCTTAGTCGAGGTCTTGCCGACGCTGCCCGACACGCCGACGATCGGAATGTCGAACTTCTCGCGGTACGCCTTGCCGATCTTCTTAACCGCGTCAAGAGTTGACGGAACGAGGATATACGGCTTTACGGTGTTTTCGGGAGCCTTCTCGCAGATCGCGCAGATAGCTCCGCTCTCGTAGCATTTATTGATAAAATCGTGTCCGTCGACGCGTCCGCCCTTGATAGCGAGGAAGAGCGAGCCGTCCTTTATATTGCGGCTGTCGCGCTCGACAGAGGTGATGACAGCGGACTTCATCTCGTCGCTGCCTACGTATTTACCGCCGCACGCCGCGGCGATTTCACTTAGAGTAAAAGGCTTCATGTTTCCACCTTACTTCTCGTATTTTTTCATCGAGATCTCGATGATCTGCTCGCAGAGGTCGGCGTAGGAGATACCCTCGACCTTCGCCTCCTGGGGAAGCAGGCTCGTGGGAGTCATGCCGGGCAGGGTGTTCGCCTCAAGGCAGTAAGCCTTGCCGTCCTCGGTGAGAATGAAGTCGACTCTCGCGTAGCTCTCGAGGTGGAGCGCGTTGTAGGTTGCGACTGCCGCTTCTCTGAGCGCCTTGTCCTCGTCCTCTGTGATGTCCGCGGGACAAACGTCGCGCGCGGCGCCTGCCTGATATTTTGTCTTGTAGTCGTAGAAGCCCTCGTTAGGGATAATTTCGATCGGAGGAAGAGCCTTGCCGCCGAGCAGACCGACGGAGAACTCTCTGCCCTTGATATATTCCTCGACGACGATCTCGTCCTCGCCGTAGCTGAATGCCTCGGCGACGGATTCCTTGTACTCGTCGGCGTTCTGAGCGATTGTGATGCCTACGCTCGAGCCGCCCGAGCAGGGCTTTACGACGCATGGGAAGATATTCCATGCCTTAGCGTCCTCGGCGGACTTGAAGATCTCGCCCTGAGGGGTGAGAATGTGCTTCTGGATAAGCACGCTCTTTGTGATGCCCTTGTTCATCGCGAGGGCGGAGCCGAGGTACGGCGAGCCTGTGTATTTAAGACCGAGCAGATCGAGAGTCGCCTGGATCTGACCGTTTTCACCTGCGCCGCCGTGGAGAGCGAGGAAGGTGATGTCGGCGTAGCTGCATATGTCGATGACATTCTCGCCGAGATAGCGGTCTGACTTGTCGCGTCTTTCCTCTCTGATTTCGTCGATATCGGAAATCGTATCGCCGACCTTGATAGCGTCGGTAAAGCTGTAATTTTGCTTGAACAGGGCGTAAACGTCGCAGATGTCGCGCTCATAACCCTTGAATACGTCGAGCAGCACTACCTCGTGACCCTTTTCCCTGAGAGCCGCCGCGACCAGAATGCCTGATGAAATGGATACGTCGCGTTCGGTGCTTGTGCCGCCTGCCAGAACGACTATTCTCATAATATATCCCCTCCGAAGGTTTATCTGTAAAGTTATTCAAACTTTATTATAATATTTTTCAGAATATAAATCAAGTGTCATTTTTGAGAGTGGAGAGTGAACACTCAACACTCTCTGTACTTAACCGGTTCGGTTTCGTAGACGTTATTTCCCTCGCTGTCAATAGCGACGATGCACGGGAAGTCCTCGACGGTGTAGCGTCTTACCGCCTCTGTGCCCAAGTCCTCGTAACAGAGGATCTCCTCTTTCTTAATGCTCTTCGCAATCAGCGCCGCCGCGCCGCCTATAGCGACTAGGTAGACGCACTTGTTTCTGACTATCGCGTCGATAACGTCTTTATTTCTCGCGCCCTTGCCGATCATTCCCTTGAGCCCGAGGTCGAGCAGAGCGGGAGCGGATTTGTCCATGCGGTAGCTCGGGGTGGGACCCGCGGGGGCGACTGCGCAGCCGGGTTTTGCGGGAGCGGGGCCGACGTAGTAAATCAGCTCGCCTTTTATATCTACGGGCAGCGGCTCGCCTTTTTCGATAAGCTCAAACAGCCGCTTGTGCGCGGCGTCGCGTCCTGTTAGGATAGTGCCCGTGAGCAGCACGCTGTCGCCTGCCTTGAGGTCGGCGATCGCCTCTTCGGTGATCGGAAGTGTGATTATCTTTTCCATCGATCATACCCTCCTTATATCTCCACGCTAGCGTGGCGCGCGGCGTGACAGCAGATGTTCACAGCCACGGGCATGCCCGCGATATGTGTCGGCGAGGTTTCGATGTTGACCCCGAGCGCGGTCGTATTGCCGCCGAGTCCCGCGGGACCGAAGCCCATCTTGTTGATCTCGCTGAGCAGCTCGTTTTCGAGAGCGGCGTATCTCGGGTCGGGGTTTGAGGTGTCTATAGCGCGGAAGGTCGCCTTCTTCGCGAGCTGTGCCGCGCGCTCAAAGGTGCCGCCGATTCCGACACCAACCACTATCGGCGGACAGGGATTGGGGCCTGCCGCAAATACGGTGTCGAGGATAAACTTCTTTACGCCCTCAACGCCGTAGGACGGTGTGAGCATCTTTATCGCGGACATGTTCTCGCTGCCGAAGCCCTTGCCGCCCGCGGTGATATGTATCTTGTCGCCCTTGACGATTTTGGTGTGTATGATCGCGGGCGTGTTGTCCTTCGTGTTCACGCGGTCAAAAACAGGGTCGCTGACAACGCTCTTGCGAAGGTATCCGTCGCGGTACGCCTGACGCACGCCTTCTGTGACAGCCTCCTCAAAGTCGCCGTCGACGCAGACCTTGTCGCCGTACTCGATAAAGAGCACAGCCATGCCCGTGTCCTGACAGAGCGGAATCTCCTCCTCGGCGGCGATGCGGTCGTTCTCGATTATCTGAGAGAGCACGCTTTTGCCGACGGGCGATTTCTCGTTGTCGCGCGCCTTCTCGAGCGCACAGAGAATATCCGCTCCGATAAAATAATTGCAGTCCATAAACAGCTTTTTCACAGCCGAGGTGATCTCCTCAGCGGAAACAGCGCGGAAGTCCATATTATCATTCCTTTCCGTATACATAGCCTATTCTATTATAAATTATTTTTGAAACTATTTCAATACTGATAAATTTATGATATAATACCATTGTATATACATATTTCTGTCACATTTATGTGTTATAAAGTTGACAGAACCAAAAACCGCGTAAAGGAGAATAACAATATGCCGAAAATATTAGTTGTTGACGACGAGTACCGCATTCGTCAGATAATAAGAAAATACGCCGAGTTTGAGGGCTACGAGGTCGAGGAGGCGGTCGACGGTATGCAGGCGATCGAGGTCTGCCGCAAGAACCGCTACGACCTTATCATCATGGACGTAATGATGCCCGAGCTGGACGGCTTTTCCGCCTGCCGCGAGATCCGCAAGTTCTGTTCCTCGCCGATAATCATGCTTTCGGCGCGCGGTGAGGAGTACGACAAGATACACGGCTTTGAGCTCGGTTCGGACGACTACGTTGTAAAGCCCTTCTCGCCGAAGGAGCTGATGATGCGCGTCGCGGCGGTCATCAAGCGCTCGGGCGGCAAGGCTGAGGAGCAGAAGCGCGATATCTACACCTTCAACGGACTTGTCATCGACTTCTCGGCGCGCATAGTAACCGTCGACGGCAGCCGCGTCGATATGACCCCAAAGGAGTACGAGCTGCTCTTTTACATGGTTCGCAACAAGGGTCTTGCCCTCACGCGCGAGAGCCTTATCAGCGAGGTCTGGGGCTATGATTTCTTCGGAGACGAGCGCACCCTCGACACCCACATCAAGCTGCTCAGAAAGAGCCTCGGCGCTTACAGCAAGTGCATTGTAACTCTGAGAGGAGTTGGCTACCGCTTTGAAGAGGTTGTTTAAGCGTCAGGCGACGCTGCACTTCAAGCTGCTCGCGTACTTTCTGCTCTTCGGCGCGATAATCCTGGTGGTGCTCTGGGTGTTCCAGAGCTTTCTGCTCAAGCCCTACTACACCACCAAGAAGTCAAAGAGCGTTCAGCAGAGTGCCGAGCGGATAGTCAAGGCGATCGAGCAGAACAAGAATATCTGGACGACGATCGACAACGTCGCAAGCTACAATTCGCTGACTGTCAGCGTATACGGCACAGAGTCTGTGCTCGGATTTACCTCGCCGATCTACGAGATAAACTACGACAACCCCGTCGCAAAGCTCACGGTCGAAACGCATGAGATAAATTCCTACTACCGCCTCGCAAAGCAGAACGGCGGAACATACATGACGGTCGACTCAAACTCCGTCTCCGACATCGCGAGGCAGAAGCTCGATATGCTCCGCAACGCCTTCGCGGGCGCGTCGGGCGACAGCGCGGCTCCCGAGGTGCACTACAAGTCGAGCGCCGCGGGCAGCGTTGAAAACATGGTCTACGCCGCGATTGCCACAAAGCCCGACGGAGAGGAGATGTTCCTGCTCGTCACCTCGTCGATAACGCCGTTGAGCAACACCCTCGACATTATCCAGGGTCAGCTGCTCTGGGTTTCGGGAGCGTATATCATTCTTTCCGTCATATTCTCGCTCTTTGCGAGTATGCGCATAGCAAAGCCGATTTCAAAGACGAACAGCGCCGCCAAGGAGCTCGCCAAAAAGAACTACGAGGTCGACTTCAACGCGCGCGGCTACCTCGAGGTAGAGGAGCTCAACGACACCCTCAACTACGCGAAAACCGAGCTTGCCGCCACCGAAAAGCTCCAGCGCGAGCTTATCGCGAACATATCCCACGACCTTCGCACGCCGCTGACAATGATAACAGGCTACGGCGAGGTCATGCGCGACCTGCCGGGTGAGAACACGCCCGAGAATATCCAGATAATCATCGACGAGGCGAGCCGCCTGTCGACTCTCGTAAATGATTTGCTCGACCTCTCAAAGCTCCAGTCGGGCGCTTTGCAGGCTGAGAAAAAAGAGTTCTGTCTGACCGACAGCATACGCGAGATATTCAGCCGCTACTCAAAGCTCGTTGAGCAGGACGGCTACAACATCATCTTTGAGGCGAAGGAGAACGTCTATATCAACGCCGACGAACTGAGGATATCTCAGGTCGTTTACAACCTCGTCAACAACGCTGTAAACCACGTAGGCGAGGACAAGACCGTCATCGTCACCCAGAGCGTCAGCCGCGGCAAGGTGCTGATAGAAGTTACCGATCACGGCGAGGGCATTCCTGCCGACAAGCTCGAGTATATCTGGGAGCGCTACTACAAGGTCGACAAGGAGCACAGGCGCGGAGTTATCGGCTCCGGTCTGGGACTTTCTATCGTCAAGAGCATTCTCGATACCCACAACGCGCGCTACGGCGTCAGGTCTACCCCGGGCAAGGGCAGCACCTTCTGGTTTGAGATAGGCGTTGTCAGAACGGAGAAGAAATAATTTAAAATAATTCAGGACGGTTCGTTTGAGCCGTCCTGTTGCTTTATCTATTTGATTGAGTAAAACCGCTTCGCGTTTTCAGTGGTGATGTCCAGCACTTGCTGTGCCGTCATGTTCCTGAGCTGAGCGATTTTCTCAGCGGCAAAGACTATCATCGAGCTGTCGCAGCGCTTGCCGCGAAACGGTACGGGCGCCATATACGGCGCGTCTGTTTCGAGCAGCAGCCTGTCCAGCGGAATCTCGGACGCGACCTCAACGCTGTGCCGCGCGTTTTTGAAGGTGACAACTCCGCCGAGGCTGATGTACAGTCCCATGCGCACCGCTTCACGCATCAGCTCGACGCTGCCCGAAAAACAGTGAACGAGCGCGTTCGGGCGGTACTTGCGAAGCAGGTCAAACACGTCGCCATGAGCCTCTCTGTCGTGAACGATGATAGGCATTTTTAGGTCGAGCGAAAGCCCGAGCTGTTCCTCAAATACGCGTTTTTGCTCCTCACGCGGAATGTCCCAGTGGTAGTCGAGTCCCGTCTCGCCGACAGCCACGACCTTCGGGTGCTTTGTCAGCTCCGTGATTCGGTCGAGGTAATCGTCGGGCAGGTTCTCAAGGTTCTCGGGGTGAACTCCGACCGCCGCGTACATGTAGTCATACTTCTCGGCGAGTGCAATAACGCGCTTTGCGTTATCAAGGTCTACGGAGTTGTTCACAACGCCGCAAACGCCCTTGTCGGGCAGATTGCCGAGCACGCTGTCCCTGTCCTCATCGAACCAGCCGTCGTCGTAGTGCGCGTGAGCGTCGAAGATATTACTCAGCATATTTTCGCGCCCGCGGGCATACCATCTATTGTGAGCACCTGGAGCTTCTCGTCCTTGCCCTCGCCCTCAACGGCTGATAGGATCATTCCGTGGCTCTCAACGCCGCAGAGCTTTACGGGCTTGAGGTTCGATACAAAGAGTATCTTCTTGCCGACCAGCTCCTCGGGCTGATAGAACATCGCGATTCCACTGACGATAGTGCGCTCGTCAGCTCCGTCGAAGATTGTGAACTTCAGAAGTTTCTTTGACTTCTTGACCTTCTCGCAGGCTCTTACCTCGCCGACGCGGATATCGCTCGCCGCGAAGTCGTCAATGCCAATCTGAGCGACGCCCGCAAGCTCCTCGCGGATCTTGGCCGCGCGCGGGTCCTCGTCGTTGTTCTTGATAATGCTGTTGAGCTCCTCGATTTCCTTCTCGACGTCGATTCTCGGGAAGAGCGCCTCGCCCTTCTTTACGGTGACGTTTTCGGGGAGAACATTGAACTTGTCTGCGTTGCCGTAGCTTGCGCACTTCTCGCATGCGCCGATCTGTTCGAGAGCCTTGGGCATGGTTGTGGGCATGAAGGCGGACAGCAGAGTCGCGACAATGCGGATAGTGTCGAGCAAATTGTAGAGAACGGTAGCGAGCCTTGCGCGGTTATTCTCGTCCTTTGCGAGAATCCACGGCGCTGTCTCGTCGATATACTTGTTGGCGCGCGAAACGACCTTGAAAATCTCGGCGAGAGCATTCTGCAGCTGAGTTTTTTCGATGAAGTCGTCAACCTTCGCGCGGAGAGAGGTTGCCTCGTTGATCAGATCCTCGTCAAACTCGCCTGCCTGACGCTCTGAGGGCAGAGTGCCGCCGAAGTACTTCTCGACCATCGCGACGGTGCGCGAAACGAGGTTGCCCAGACCGTTAGCGAGGTCGGAATTTATGCGGTTGATCATGATCTCGTTCGAGAACGAGCTGTCGGAGCCGAGAGCCATCTCGCGCATGATGTGGTAGCGGATAGCGTCTGCGCCGTAACGCTCGCCGAGAATGAACGGGTCAACGACGTTGCCGAGAGACTTGGACATCTTCTGACCGTTGAAGGTGATCCATCCGTGAACCGCGAGGTGCTTTGGCAGCGGAAGCTCGAGAGCCATCAGCATAGCAGGCCAGATGATCGCGTGGAAGCGCATGATGTCCTTTGCGACCATGTGAGTGTCGGCAGGCCAGTACTTGTCGTAGTCGTCGTACCTGTCGTTGAGATAGCCGAGGGCGGTGATATAGTTGGAGAGCGCGTCGATCCAGACATAGACGACGTGCTTGTCGTCAAAGGTTACGGGAATGCCCCACTTGAAGGTCGTGCGCGAAACGCAGAGGTCCTCAAGACCGGGACGGATAAAGTTGTTTACAAGCTCCGTCGCGCGGGTCTTGGGACGGAGATAGTCGGTTTCGGTGAGCAGTTTCTCAATGCGGTCGGCAAACGGCGACATCTTGAAGAAGTACGCCTCCTCCTTTGCCTCGGTGACCTCTCTGCCGCACTCGGGGCACTTGCCGTCAACGAGCTGGCTCTCAGTCCAGAAGCTCTCGCAGGGCGTGCAGTATTTGCCGCTGTACTCGCCCTTGTAGATATATCCCTTGTCGTAGAGTGTCTTGAAGATTTTCTGGACGCTCTCGATGTGGTAGTCGTCGGTGGTGCGGATATAGCGGTCGTAGCTGATATTCATAAAGCGCCAGAGACCCTTGAAGATCTCGGCGATCTCGTCAACGTATTCCTTGGGAGAGACGCCTTTCTCGGCGGCCTTCTGTTCGATTTTCAGGCCGTGCTCGTCGGTGCCTGTGAGAAACATCACGTCATAGCCCTGCATTCGTCTGTAGCGCGCGATAGAGTCGCAGGCGACGGTGGTGTAGCAGTGTCCGATATGCGGATTGCCTGACGGGTAGTAGATGGGCGTAGTGATGTAAAATGTCTCTTTTTTACACATGAGTAATTCCTCCTAAATGTTCAGCGAATGGGCTCTACCTTTTATTATAACAATTCCTGCGGAAAAATGCAACAGAAACACAACAATCTGCCAAAAACGCAGGCGTTGCCGATAAAATGAAAATACCTCTTGACAAAAGGAAAAAT
>JAEEGI010007992.1_pt1 | contig 23495 bp, 20 predicted proteins | sample 8958751 | NCBI WGS metagenome assembly JAEEGI01 (sample SAMN16246545, study PRJNA631951) | gut metagenome | biome: gut microbiome; feature: rumen; material: KS-attached | host: Bos | place: Iran: Karaj | collected 2018-10 | reverse complement strand
CAGTTGTGCCACCTGTTCCCCCAGGGCGGCCTCATCCTGTTGCCCATCTATTTCTTCACCCTGATAGCCGCCTATAAGTTCGGCTTCCGTGTGGGCTTGTTGACGTCGGTATTGTCGCCGCTGGTAAACTCGGTATTGTTTGGTATGCCTCCTGCTGCAGCCTTGCCCATCATTATGATCAAGGGCGTGCTGCTGGTTGGCGCTGCCGCCTGGATGGCTAACCGCAGCAAGGGCGCATCGCTGCTGGCGCTGATTGGCGTGGTGCTGGGTTATCAGCTCGTGGGCGGCCTCATCGAGTGGGCCATGACTGGCGAAATTGCCAAAGCTTTGCAGGACTGGAAACTGGGATGGCCGGGCATGCTGCTGCAGGCCGTAGGCGGTTGGCTGGTCATCAATTACCTGCTGCGCAAGTAATCAGGATTACACAACAAGTCATCACAGGTTCATCATGAATTGCCGCTGGCAATTGGTGATGAATCTGTCTTTATATCGACGCCATCACAATAAACAGGATTGCTATCGGGAGCAGTGAAAGCAGCGCGCGCGACGTGCTGTGATATTTCTTGTAGACAGCAACAGGCAAGAGGCTCAATAAGACCGAAAGGGGCGCAAATACAACCATAGCAATCAGAATCAGGATATAGCTGAGGAAAACAGGCTCTATATCAATCGACATACACTTTAAAGTGTAAAGGATGACGAGCATTGCCGCCTTGCAGCTGTAATTCACTGCACGAGGTACGGCATCTTTATTGGCCTTCAGGAATTGTTTAGCATAACTGAATCCATTCACTATCAGTGCTATAGCGATTGCAAAAACTATGATATTTCCAACAACGTCGTATAGTTTTTGTGATATGGCCGTGATGAGCAAACCTATCAAGTATAACAGTGTGGTGGCGACCAGCAAAGTCAGCAGCAGATGTAAAACCGTTGACATCCATGTTAATCCGAAAAATTGGCGGAAAACAACTATCAACAGAAAGATAACTGCACAGGAATAGGCAACAAAGGCATATCCGGCACACTGTTGAAGGAAGGGACTTACCGATGCAAGACTTCCTTCGAGCCAAATCAATAAGGTTCCCGGAATCAGACAGAGCAGGAATTGCGCCAATACATACGTCAGAAAGATGTATGTCTCGACAGAATTGTATTTGTTCACCTTGATGAAAGCAATCCAGATACAAATGCCAAGAACAGCTCCGATGAAAAGCCACTCATATAGCATATTCTTGGATAGGAACAATACAAACCACATTATCGCAGTTATGACAGATTTAAGGGCGCTTGAGATCTCTATGCCAGAGATATTTAAAGCATTTGTAAAAGTCTCAAGTTTGGTCTCGACAAAGGCTTTTATGCCATCCCAATCATGCACCTCATCCAAGCCTATACTTTCAGCAAAGAAACTTAAAGGAGATAAACCATGAACGCCTGTCAACCACCCGACAAAAATCAAGAACACCACTGCAACGGCAACCAGTTTGAAGGGAGGGAAATAAAACTGGCGGCGCCCGTTCAGGTAATCACGTATCATGTAGCCAGGCCGCGTGTAGAGTTCGCGCAAAGTGCGGAACATCGGGCGGTTGCCCAATCCCCATATATCCATCAGATTGAGTATGGCCTGTTTCCAGGTATAGCGGGACCATGTACCCGCTTGTCCGCATTGCGGGCAAATGCGTCCCGAGTAATGATGACCGCAATTACTGCACTTGCGCTCGGTCTCGTCGATGATATCGGGAGCAGTGGTGTGCAGTTGCAGCCGATGGTCCAAGCGCCGGCCCCAAGCCTTGCAGTCGCGGTAGCACTTGACAACCTTTAGTCGCTTCATGTTCTCTGGTCTCAATAGAGCAGAACACTTCGCTTGAAGGTTTGTTGCCTTCAACTGAAGCTTCTTGATCGATGTTTTGAGCTTTGAGAATATTTTCATGGTGCAAATATAGAAAAAATCCCGTACAGGCAGTTATCTGTACGGGATTTTATTTGTCAAGGGTGGGTAAACCATGCTATCCTACCCTATCCCAAAGTGTTGTGGCGCTCATTTGTTGAGCTTGATGTCAACGCTGGAGCCTTGGGTATGGGCTTTGTGCAAAGCTTCCCAAAACATAGCCCTGGTCAAACCACTGTTGAACCACTCATCCTCATACCGAACGCCATTAAGCCCCTTGTTGGTTGACGGGACACAAACGTAGGTTGTTCCGAAGGCGATTGCACTGTAGTTCAAGACACTCACTTGCTTGAGGTCGTAATACTTCTTGATTTCACCATCCAGGGTAAGCGTCATATTGGCAAGATTCCATGAACTGAAGAACCAGTCGACATTGACGCGCAGGATGTCATTACCCTCAAGTGTGATAGTGCCCTTGACTGCCTCGGTCTCGTTGAATGCCCAAATCTTTTTGGTCGGCTTGTCTAGCGTGTTGTCAAAAGCCAGGAACAAGGGAGTCGTCAGGTCGGCCTTAGTAACGTCATTCACATCCAGGATGGGATTATCGCCACAAGACGTTCCAAAAAGACTGAAGACGATGGCAATCAACGGTAAAAGATAGTACCTCATATTTACAAATAGTTATAATAGTTGATGAATTTAGAACATCTTCTCGGGATAGACGCCTGTGGCGTGCAGTTCGGCGAACTTGTCAACTACGCCCTGACGGTCGGCGGCATAGGTCACGCCGAACCACTTGCTCTCGGTGGTGAGGACTTTGACTTGGGCGGTTCCGGCAGTCACCATCTCGTTGACAACGGTGGGGATGAAGAACTCGGCCTTGGGCTTGTCGATGTTCTCCTTGAGGAAGTCGATGAAACAACGCTCGCTGTGTGCAAAGTAGTCGGGCGTGAAGCCCCAGAAGTTCATCGAAACCGGTGTCTCGAATGCCAGTTGCTGCACCTCGCCGTTCTCGTCGGTGAAGACGATGTTGTGGTTGTCGTCATAACCGATGCTCGTGCGCTCTACCACGCCAGTGAGCAGGCCGTCGCTGGTCTCGCATACGCCACGTGCCACGGTGCCGCTCTCGCTCATGGTGTTACCCACCTTGAAGCCCACCATGCTGTAATGGCCCTTGCTGCCCTCGGGCAATGACGACAGTTCTGCCGCCATCACCTCAAAGCTGTTGCGGCCGTAGTAGTCGTCGGCATTGATGATGGCAAAGGGTTCGTTGATGACGTCCTTGCCCATGAGCAGTGCGTGATTGGTACCCCACGGCTTCACGCGTTCGGCAGGGCATGTAAAGCCCTCGGGCAGGTTGTCCAGACCCTGGAAAACCAGTTCCACGGGGATATGGCCCTCGTATTTGGATAAAATCTTCTCACGGAAGTCGGCCTCGAAGTCCTTGCGGATTACAAAGACCACTTTACCGAATCCACTCTGGATGGCGTCATAAATCGAATAGTCCATGATGGTCTCACCATGAGGTCCCAGACCATCGAGCTGCTTGAGACCACCGTAACGGCTGCCCATGCCAGCTGCAAGCACAAATAATGTCGGTTTCATATTTGGTTTATAGTTCTTAGTTTTTAGTTGTTGGTGTTGCTTGTTATTCTGCTTTGAAGTCAAAGATGATGACACGGCGGTATTCCTCGTCGGGGCGCAGCACTGGTGACGCGAAGTTGTCGTGGTTGGGTGCGTCGGGCATGCCTTGGCACTCGATGGCCACACCGTCATAGTCGTGGTACTGCTTGCCGCTCTTGCTCGTGGGGCAGCCTTCCAGCCAGTTACCCGTATAGACTTGGACGGCAGGCTGGTCGGTGCTGACCTCGACTTTGCGACCCGAGGTCTCGTCACTCAGCACGGCAGCCAGATGCATATCACCGTCCTCATAGCCGTCGATGATCCAGCAACTGTCATAGCCCTTGCCGATGTTCAACGCAGCGAAATCCTGCTTGATGTCGCGGCCTACTACCTTGGGCTGGGTGAAGTCCATGGGCGTGCCCTCGACGGGTGCCATCTCGCCCGTGGGAATAATGTCCTCGTCGGTTACCAGATAGCGCGAGCAGTTGAGCTGCAGCACCTGGTTGAGTGCAGTGCCCTCCTTGTCTTCGCCGGCCATATTAAAATAGGTGTGGTTGGTCAGGTTGAGTACCGTGGGGGCATCGGTAACTGCGCCAAGCACAATCTTGAGCACATTGTCGTCGCTCCAGGTATAGGCTACACGGGCGTTGAGGCAGCCGGGATAGTTCTCGTCGCCATCGGGGCTCTCGAGCGTGAACACCACGGTGTCACCCTCCATGTCGCACTCCCAAATCTTGTTCTGGAAACCCACGTTGCCGCCATGCAGGTGATGCTTGCCCTGGTGGTTGCAGTTGAGCTGGTAGGCCTTGCCGTCGAGCTCGAACTGACCCTTGCAGATGCGGTTGGCGAAACGGCCGGGAACCTTGCCGGCACAGGGGCCGTCAAAGAAGTAGTCGTTCAGGTCCTTGTAGCCCAGTACCACGTCGGCCAGGTTGCCGTTGCGGTCAGGGACCTTGATTTCCAGGATGCCGGCACCCAGCGATGAGAGTTTCACGCTGGCACCACTGGCATTGATGAGTTCATAGGTGGTGATTTCGCCACGTTCGGTCTCAAAGGTATCTATTCGGATGCTTTTCATATCAATCAACCACTTTGTGAGCGCCGTCGCTGATGATGACGTTGATCACCTCGGGCTCGTGTCCGTATTTTGCGTTGAATTTCTCCTTGGCCGTGGCGATGAAGTTGTCATAACGCTCGTCCTTGACTAGGTTGATGGTGCAGCCGCCAAAGCCGCCGCCCATGATGCGTGAACCGGTCACACCGCACTCGCGGGCTACATCGTTGAGGTAGTCCAGCTCCTCGCAGCTTACCTCGTAGTCACGTGAGAGGCCGTCGTGGGTCTCGAACATGCAGCGGCCAACGGTCTCGTAGTCGCCACGCTCCAGGGCGTCGCACACGTCAAGCACGCGCTGCTTCTCGCCGATGACAAAGCGGGCACGGCGATAGTCCTCATCGCTCACCTTGTCGCGAATGTCGGCCAGCATGGTATAGGTGGCGTCGCGCAGGGTCTCTACACCCAGGGTAGCAGCCACGCGCTCGCAGGATTCACGGCGCTTGTTATAGGGCGAGTCCACCAGTTCGTGCTTCACCTTGCTGTTGAGCAGCACCAGTTTGTAGCCCTCGGGGTGGAAGGGGAAATATTCATGCTCGAGCGAGCGGCAATCGAGGCGCATCAGGCAATCCTTCTTGCCGAACACGCTGGCGAACTGGTCCATGATGCCGCAGTTCACGCCGCAGTAGTTGTGCTCGGTGCTTTGGCCGATTTTTGCCAGTTCGAACTTGTCGATCCTGTTCTCGTTGAACATGTCGTTGAGCGCAAAGGCAAAGCACGATTCCAGGGCAGCCGACGATGAGAGGCCAGCACCCAGGGGCACATTGCCTGCAAACACCGTGTCAAATCCCTTGACCGTGCCACCGCGCTTGATGGTCTCACGGCATACGCCAAAGATGTAGCGTGCCCACTGCTCTTGAGGAGCATCCTCCTCGTTGAGTCCGAACTCGCAATAGGCGTCCATGTCCATGCTATAGACACGCACCTTGTCGGTTCCGTTAATGTTGATTGCTGCCATGATGTACTTGTCGATGGCTCCCGGGAACACAAAACCACCGTTGTAGTCGGTGTGCTCTCCAATCAGGTTGATGCGTCCGGCCGATGCATAAACTACACAGTCGGTACCGAAACGTTTTTTGAATTGATCTTGGATTTTCTCTTTCATTGATTAATAGGATTATTTATTGAATTGTTGTAATGATAATCGGGTGTAATAAACTGCAATATTGGGATTATTTATTAGCAACAAAGCACTGAGAATCTTCCAAATAGGCAATTCCCAAGACCTTGAAACGTGGTAACAAGGCTACTTGATAAAATAGTTGCTACGGTCGTTGATGATCCGCTCAACATTCTCGAGATTGATGTGGCCGTTAATGACAACAAGGGCGTCGGTCGTCATGCTGGCATTGGCAAGGACGAGTTCGCTCACGTACTGTCCGTCTCGCCGTGCGAGCACCATCAGATTCTCGTTGCCCCGCTGGTTGGCCACCAGTTCCTCATAGTAGTGGTTCTTGTAAAGATTCTGCAGATGTTTGCGGAACTTATCGCGGACGTTGCCACTGCATTTACTCAAATCAAGCACTTGTACGGAATTGATGCCGATGCTTTTTTCAGATAATGTGGGCGATAAAATCCGTCCCAGCCCTAGCAGGCTGCTGCCCACGTTAACATACTCGGCATGCCTGGCATCGCGCAGATCGTTAATGATATCATCGGCATTGCGGGTATACACGCCACATGAAACCACTAATGCTGATAACAGCAATAATAAGAGTGTTTTTTTCATATCTACACTTTTTTTAGTTTACAGATGGCAAATATAGCTCAAAAAGTCCGTTTTTGAATGAAGATAATTCTTAAAAATGGCAAAATCATAAAAAACTCCATCAAATCCATTATTTTTTCCATTAAAGGGGCTGATTTGAGAATAATTTTCTTAATTTTGCAGTTTAATTATAGAAATCCAATTATCAACAATTCATTTATACAGAACAACATGGCTAAAATCAATGATTTTAATTTTGCCGGTAAGAAGGCAATCGTGCGTGTAGATTTTAACGTACCCCTGAACGAAAAAGGAGAAATTACCGACGACACCCGCATTCGCGGTGCAGTTCCCACATTGAAGAAGATTCTTGCCGACGGCGGCGCCCTCATCATCATGTCACACATGGGCAAGCCCAAAGGTAAGATCAACCATAAATTGTCACTGAGCCAGATTACCAGTGCCGTAGCCGCTGCTCTGGAAAGACCCGTACAGTTTGCTCAAGACAGTGCCGAGGCCAAGGCACAGGCCGACGAGCTCAAGCCCGGTGAGGCATTGCTGCTCGAGAACCTGCGCTTCCACCCCGAGGAGGAAGGCAAGCCCGTGGGCATCGAGAAAGACGATCCCAACTATGACGCTGCCAAGAAAGAGATGAAGGCCCGCCAGACTGAGTTTGCCAAGACTTTGGCCAGCTATGCCGACGTGTATGTGAACGACGCCTTCGGTACCGCTCACCGCCGTCACGCATCGACCGCCGTTATCGCCGACTTCTTTGACGATGACCACAAGATGCTGGGTTACCTGATGGAGAAGGAAGTTACCGCTATCGACAACGTGATGAAGAATGCTCAGCATCCCTTCACCGCAATCATCGGCGGCAGCAAGGTATCGTCCAAGCTGTCTGTTATCAAGAACCTGCTCGACAAGGTAGATAACCTCATCATTGGCGGTGGTATGGGCTATACCTTTATCAAGGCACAGGGTGGCCACATCGGCGACTCGCTGCACGAGGACGACCTCATGCCCGAGGCTCTGAACGTCATTGCAGCTGCCAAGGAGAAAGGCGTGAACCTGAGCCTCTCGGTAGCTACCGTTGCCGGCGACAGTTTCTCGAACGACGCCAACCGCCAGACGGTTGACATCTACAACATCCCCGACGGTTGGGAGGGCATGGACGCCAGCGAAGCATCGCTTGAGAACTGGAAGAAGATCATCCTCGATTCCAAGACCATCCTGTGGAACGGTCCTGTGGGCGTGTTTGAGTTTGAGAACTTTGCACACGGCACCGGCGAAATCGCCAAGTATGTGGCCGAGGCAACCCAGAACGGAGCCTACTCGCTCGTGGGCGGTGGCGACTCGGTAGCAGCCGTCAACAAGTTCGGCCTTGCAGACAAGGTATCCTACGTTTCAACCGGTGGCGGCGCCATGCTCGAGGCCATCGAGGGCAAGACCCTGCCCGGCGTAGCAGCCATCCTGGGCGAGTAACCCTTGCCTGCCGGTTTGGCCTCACGCTAAGTCGCAAAGCCGCTAAGTTTTTATAGGTCGGCGAATTAAACGAATTTAACTAATTGGCATCCGCGCTCTTTTGCCGCACGCTAAGACGCTAAGACGCTAAGATTTAATCAATCAGACAACTTGGTTTTTATCAAACCGGGTTGCCTGATTTTTTAATCAATATGTTTTTGAGATTAGTTGTATAGTATTTGAGAAAAAAGCAGTACCTTTGGGGCAATAAAAAAGAGAAATAATCAAATTCCCTAAAATACTATTCAACTAATTAGAAAACAATGGAACCTTTGTTTGAGAAACTCAAAAGTAACGCGATTGCCAACAGGCAGCGCATCATCCTTCCCGAGAGTACTGAACCCCGCACCTTGACGGCCGCCAACCGCATCATTGCTGATGGCATCGCCGACATCGTCCTCATTGGCGACAAGGCCGAAATTCTGGCCAAGGCCGCTGAACTGGGACTCGAAAACATCGACAAGGCTACGGTGGTCAATCCCAACGACGCCGAGGCTGTCGAGAAATATGCCCAGCTGTTCTATGAGCTGCGCAAGGCCAAGGGCGTGACCATCGAGGATGCCCGCAAGAAGGTGCTCGACCCGCTGTACCTGGGATGCCTGATTATCAAGAACGGTGATGCCGACGGTCAGGTTGCCGGTGCCATGAACACCACGGGCAACGTGCTGCGTGCTGCCTTCCAGGTATTGAAGACTGCTCCCGGCATCAGCACGGTGAGCGGCGCTTTCCTGATGCTGTTGCCCGAGGGTTCGCCTTACGGCCACAATGGCGTGATGGTATTTGCCGACTGCGCTGTCGTTCCCGACCCCGATGCCCAGCAGCTGGCCCAGATCGCCGTGAGCGCCGATCGCACCGCACGTGCATTGGCCGAAATTGACGATCCCAAGATTGCCATGCTGAGCTTCTCGACCAAGGGTAGCGCCAAGCATGAGCGCGTAGATAAGGTGGTCGAGGCTACCCGCCTCGCTCTCGAGATGAATCCCAACCTGAAGATTGACGGCGAATTGCAGGCCGATGCCGCTATCGTTCCCAGCGTGGGCGCCAGCAAGGCTCCCGGCAGCACGATTGCCGGTCATGCCAACGTCCTCGTCTTCCCCGACCTGGGTGTGGGCAACATTGCTTACAAGCTGGTTCAGCGCATCGCCGGAGCCAAGGCCGTGGGTCCCGTGTTGCAAGGTCTTGCCGCTCCCGTCAACGACTTGTCGCGCGGCTGCAACGATGACGACATCTACCGCACCGTCATCCTGACCTGCAACCAGGCGATTAATAAATAGATTAGTGATTAGAGATTAGTGATTAGATAAATTTAAAAACTATTATAATAATGAATATCTTAGTATTGAATTGCGGCAGCAGCTCTGCCAAGTACAAACTTATCGAGATCAAGGAGAACAAGACCCTCGCTGAGGGTGGTGTGGAGAAAATCGGTCTGCCCGACGGTTTCATCAAGCTGAAATTTGATGACGGCAGCAAGAAGAACATCGACCTGGGCCTTATCGACCACAAGGGCGCCATCAAGGCCATCCTCGATGCCCTGATCAACCCCGAATATGGCTGTATCAAGGACCTGAAGGAAATCGACGCAGTGGGTCACCGCGTGGTGCATGGCGGCGAGAAGTTCAGCCGCAGCGTCCTCATCACCGACGAGGTGAAGGAGATGATCCGCGAGTGCTACGGCATTGCCCCGCTGCACAATCCCGTGAACATGGCAGGTATCGAGGCCATCGAGGCCGTATTGCCTAATGTGCCCCAGGTGGCAGTATTTGACACCGCTTTCCACCAGACCATGCCCAAGTCGGCGTTCATGTACCCCCTGCCCATGGAGTATTATACCAACGACCACGTGCGTCGTTACGGTTTCCACGGCACGAGCCACCGCTTTATCGCACAGCGCGTGTGCGAAATGCTGGGCACCACTCCCGAGGGCAAGCGCATCATCTGCTGCCACATCGGTAACGGCGCCAGCATCAGCGCCATCAAGGACGGCAAGAGCATCGACACCACGATGGGTCTGACTCCCACCGAGGGTCTGATGATGGGTACCCGCTCGGGTGACGTTGATCCGGGTGCTTTGCTGTTCCTCATGGAGAAATATAACCTCAGCCCCAAGGAGATGCTCAACATCATCAACAAGAAGAGCGGTGTGCTGGGTATCACTGGCGTGAGCAGCGATATGCGTGACGTCGTTGACGCTGCCGAGAAGGATGGCAACGAGCGTGCACAGCTGGCACTCGACATGTATGAGCTGCGTATCCTCAAGACCATCGGCGCCTATGCTGCCGAGCTGAACGGTGTGGACATCATCGCCTTCACGGGTGGTGTTGGTGAAAACCAGTACCAGACACGCAAGCGCGTGTGCAACAACCTGTCATACCTGGGCGTGAAGATCGACGAGGCACTCAATGACACCCTGTGGCGCGGCAAGGAAGGCGAAATCAGCACGCCCGACAGCAAGGTCAAGGTCGTTGTCGTTCTCACCGACGAGGAATACATGATTGCCCGTGACACCGAGGCCATCGTCGAGGGTCGCGAGCCGTAAAGCACTACGAATTACGCAAATTAAACTAACCGTTTATTGAATATAGAGACGCAAAATTTTGCGTCTCTACTTTTTTTATGTACTTTTGCACGTTAAAACTATCGATAAGACTATGTTAAAGGACAAAATAGAGGCGCTGAAAGCGCAAATTGCTGACCTCAAGGCCGAGAATGAAGAGGCCCTTGAGGCATTGCGTATCAAATACCTGAGCAAGAAAGGTGAAATAACCGCTTTGTTCAACGAGTTCCGTGAGGTGGCCCCCGAGGAGAAACGAGAACTGGGCCAGAGACTTAACGAGTTGAAGAACCTCGCCACCGAGAAGATCAATGCCCTGCGTGAGGCCACCAAGCAGCAGGCCAAGGAGCAGAACAAGATTGACATTACCCGTCCCGCTTTCCCTGCCGAACTCGGTACTCGTCACCCCATCTCGGTGGTGCGCAAGCAGATTATCGACATTTTCTCGCGTCTGGGCTTCACCATTGCTGATGGCCCCGAGGTCGAGGATGACTGGCACGTGTTCAGTGCGCTTAACTTTGCTGCCGACCATCCCGCACGCGACATGCAGGACACCTTCTTCATCGAGAAGAACGAGCAGGATGTTACCCGCAATATCGTGCTCAGAAGCCACACAAGCTCGGTACAGGTGCGCACGATGGAACGCCAGCAGCCGCCCATCCGCATCATCTGCCCCGGCCGTGTTTACCGCAATGAGGCTATCACCGCCCGCGCCCACTGTTTCTTCCACCAGATCGAGGGCCTTTATATCGACAAGAACGTGACCTTTGCCGACCTGAAGCAAGTGCTGCTGCACTTCGCCAAGGAACTTTTCGGCACCGAGACCGAAATCCGTCTTCGTCCCAGCTACTTCCCGTTCACCGAGCCCAGTGCCGAGATGGACGTGACCTGCATGCTGTGTGGCGGCAAGGGCTGCGGTTTCTGCAAGCACACGGGTTGGGTCGAGATTTTGGGCTGTGGCATGGTGGATCCCGCCGTGCTTGAGGCCAGCGGTATCGACAGCACCGTTTACAGCGGCTATGCATTTGGCCTTGGCGTGGAGCGCATCACCAACCTGAAGTATATGGTGAAGGACCTGCGCATGTTCAGCGAGAACGATGTCCGCTTCTTGGACGAGTTCAAGAGTGCACATTAAGTTTTTACCGCCAAGCGGTAAAAAAGGTCTAGAGTTTAGGGTTTAGAGTTTAGGGAGGGCCGTGACAGAGTCACGGCACAGGGAACCTGGCAGACCTTTGATGCCACGGCGCGGGGGAACCGGCGCGACTGGTGGCTTGGCAATAATACTATCATGAGGATTAAGGAGAGATATGAGGGGGTGCTGGCGTATTTCCAGCAGGAACAGCCCAACCCCGAGACCGAGTTGCAGCACGGCGGCCCGTTTGAGCTGCTGGTTGCTGTGATGTTGAGTGCCCAATGCACCGACAAGCGGGTGAATATGGTCACTCCTGCCCTCTTTGCTGCCTACCCCACCCCTCAGGCTATGGCTGCAGCTAGTGTCGAGGACATTCTGCAATATGTCAAGAGTGTCTCTTATCCTAACAGTAAGGCAGCCCACCTGCAGGCCATGGCGCAGAAACTGGTGAATGACTTCAACGGCCAGGTGCCCGACAACGTGAAGGACCTGACCTCGCTGCCTGGCGTGGGACGCAAGACGGCCAATGTGGTGATGGGCGCAGCCTTTGGTCAAGCGACAATTCCTGTTGACACGCATGTCTATCGCGTTTCGCACCGTGTGGGCTTGTCTCAAGGCAAGACTCCTGATGACGTTGAACGTGACCTGAGCCACCATATTCCTGCCCCCTTGCGGTTCAAAGCCCATCATTGGATACTGCTTCATGGACGGTATGTCTGCAAGTCTCTCCGCCCCGATTGCCTGAACTGCGGCATTCAGCAATACTGCAAGCAGTACAGCAAATAAACTGTCCCGAATAGACCATAAAGTGTCCTATGTCTCACAAAACTGACATTTTCTTGTCTTGGTTTTTTAAACCATGAGCAATTTTTTGTGTCAAAAATGCGTTTTGTTCCCTAGGAACATTATAACCCAGATAACAACTGAAACGTTTTATTAATTAAAGAAAATTATGAAGAAAGTTTTTGTTTTGATTGCTGCTGCAATCGTGTGCATGAGCGCCAACGCTCAATTTCAAATTGGTGGTAAGGTAGGTTTTGATTTGACCAACTTCTGGGGACAGGATGTTGATCATGGCATGAAACCTAGCTATCAGGCCGGTCTTGTGATGGAATACAAGTTCAATCCTCATTTTGCTATTGCTCCTGAAGTTGTATTTGCTTCCCAGGGTGGTAAAGTTAATTCTGTCGAGGTGAATTTGTTCGATCTGACTATTACCGGTAAGAAGAAATTGACCTACAACACCAATTACATCAATGTTCCCTTGATGCTCAAGTACTACGTTGCTCCCAGCTTCAGCATCGACTTCGGTCCTCAAGTGGGCATTAACGTATACAGCAAGGCTACTGTTGATGGCGAGACCTTCGACCTCAAGGACGGCACCAAAGACGTTGACTTCGGTCTTGGCTTGGGCGGTACCTATAACCTCACCGATAACGCTTTTGTTCAGGCTCGCTACACCATGGGCATGACCAAGGTCTTTGATGGTGAGCACAACAAGGATAAGAACGGCAACATCCAGATTGCCTTCGGTATGAAGTTCTGATTGCCTGACTGAGAATTAAGAGAGAGAATAATTCAGGAAAGCGGCTGCACCGTCATTGGAGCAGCCGCTTTCTTCTTTCTTGAAGGCAAGGTCACAAGCCGTCTTTTATCAAATATTGCTCAGACCCTGTTGTTAACCATAGTGAAAATCCTAAAATTCTATATAAAAATATAAAAATTTCTTAAAATATTTGTAAGATTCCAAAAAACCATTGTACATTTGTACGTGTGTTTTTCATGGTATTAGATTTAAGGTTTGTGGAGGCTGTCGGGAGACATCTTCCACTTTTTTATTTCCTGCGCTTGATTGGAGCCACCTTGCAGTTATAATCGCAAGACACTTTCCCCTTCATCATGTTGTTGAGTTTGCTGCGGATAATCTGTTTGCGGATGGGTGAAATACGATCCACGAACAGGGTCTTTTCCAGGTGGTCGCACTCGTGCTGCACCACACGTGCAAGATATCCTTCGATATCCTTCTCGTGCTGCTCGAACTTCTCATCCTGCCAGGTGAGGTGAATCTTCTCGATGCGTTGCACGTTCTCATGAATGCCGGGCACGCTCAGGCAGCCTTCCTCGCGTGTCACCGGTGAAGCGTTTTCATCAACCTCGATTTTGGGATTGATGAGCACCATGCGCACATCCTTCAACTCGGGGAAATCCTCGGCTAGCACATCCACATCGATATATACGATGCGTGCGTTGACTCCCACTTGTGGCGCGGCAATGCCGATGCCTTGTGTGTGATACATGGTCTCCTTCATGTTCTCGATGAGTTCGTGCAGGTTGGGGTAATCGGGAGTGACTACCGCATTCTGGGCACGCAACACGGGATGACCATATATATAAATCGGTAATATCATAATTTAAATTTTAGGTTGATTGTATATGCTTTGCAAGTAATCATTCAGGATGATGGTCGCTGCTATGGCATCGACACGGTTCTTGTCCCGGCGGTCGCTCTTCTTCATGCCCCCGTCGATCATGGCTTGGTGGGCGATGGTACTGGTGAAGCGTTCGTCATACATCACCACGGGCATGTCGGGCAATTCCTTTTTCAGCCGGTTGACAAAGGGGGTGATATACTTCATGCTCTCGCTGGGCACCCCATTGAGCTGTGTGGGCTTGCCTATCACAATGCGGTCCACCGGGTCATGGGCAATGTAGTCCTTGATGAACTGCATGAGCGTGTGGGTGGGCACTGTTGCCAGATTACCCGCCACAATCTGCAACGGGTCGGTTACCGCCACACCCGTGCGCTTGCGCCCATAGTCGATGCCCATGATGCGTCCCATCGTCGTCAGTCACATGAAGGTTAGCCTTGCTGCATGGTGAGCAGGAATTCCTCGTTGTCGCGGGTGCGGTCCATGCGTTCCTTGACAAACTCCATGGCCTCGACCGAGGTGCGGTCGCTCAAGAAACGGCGGATAATCCACATCTTGTTCAAGGTGTCCTGCGGCAGCAGCAGGTCGTCGCGGCGTGTGCTTGATGCCATCACGTCCACAGCGGGGAAGATGCGCTTGTTCGACAGCTTGCGGTCGAGCTGCAACTCCATGTTACCGGTGCCCTTGAATTCCTCAAAGATGACCTCATCCATCTTGGAACCGGTCTCGGTGAGTGCTGTGGCAATGATGGTGAGACTGCCACCGCCCTCGATATTGCGCGCGGCACCAAAGAATCGCTTGGGACGCTGCAATGCGTTGGCATCGACACCACCGGTAAGGATTTTGCCCGATGCGGGGGCAATGGTGTTATAGGCACGTGCCAGACGGGTAATCGAGTCAAGCAGGATAACCACATCGTGTCCGCACTCTACCAGTCGTTTTGCCTTGCTCAGCACCAGGTCGGCAATCTTGACGTGACGGTCGGCCGGCTCGTCAAAGGTTGACGCGATGACCTCGGCATTCACACTGCGGGCCATATCGGTCACCTCCTCGGGACGCTCGTCGATGAGCAGGATAATCATGTAGGTCTCGGGGTGGTTCTCTGAGATGGCATTAGCGATCTCCTTGAGCAGCATGGTCTTACCCGTCTTGGGCTGGGCGACGATGAGTCCGCGCTGTCCCTTGCCGATGGGTGAGAACATATCTACCACGCGTTGTGAAACGGTGGGATGAGTCTTGCTGACCAAGTCAAATTTCTCGTCGGGGAACAGAGGTACCAGATGCTCAAAAGGAACGCGGTCGCGCACATAGGTGGGAGTGCGTCCGTTAATCAGGCGGATCTCGCTCAGGGGGAAGTATTTTTCACCCTCCATGGGCGGACGGATAGTACCTTCGATGACGTCACCGGTCTTGAGGCCGTAAGCCTTGATCTGTGACTGCTGCACATAGATATCGTCGGGCGAAGTCAGGTAATTGTAATCGCTCGAGCGCAGGAAACCATAGCCCTCGGGAGCAATGTCGAGCACACCCTGTGCTTCCAGAATGCCGTCGAAGTTGTAAGGCTGGTCCAGATAGGGATTGACCTCGGCAATCTGCTGCTGTTGCTGCTGTTTCATCTTGCGCTTGTTCTTCTTGCTCTCCTTCACCACCTTGGGCTCTTGGATGACGATAGGCGCAGCGGCAGCCTCTTCGGCCTGGCGTTTGCGTTCTTCCTCGGCACGTCGCTGAGCTTCCTCACGTTCCTGCTGGGTGCGGGGTTTGAACGTGAATCCGCCACCGGTGTTGAAGAACGAGTTGAGCGACATTCCTTCGCGTTCACGAGGCTCGATTGAGGGCACGGGCTGCTCGGGAACAACAGGTTCCTGCTCAGGCGTTTCATCGACAATCATCATTTCCTCGTTCACGGGTTGGAGTTCCTCTTGGGGCTGTTGTTCTTCGACAGGTGTATCGATGTTGTCAAAGGGCAGAACCGGGGGCTCGCTGACTGCCTGTTTGGGCTTGCGTCCGCGACGACGGGCAGGCTGTTCCTTGACTTCGGGAACCGCCTCGATTTCTTTTGCGTCATTGGCCGTGGCCTCTTGAACAGGTTCACTGTCGGTTGGCTCACTCTTGGCTGCAGCCTCTTTGGCGGCCTTCTCGGCTGCCGAGGGACGGCCACGTTTGCGCTTGGGGGCAGCAGGCTGCTCTTCCTCTACGGGAGCGGGAGCTTCCTCCTGGGCGGCTTCGGCCTTCGGTTCTTCTTTTGTCTTATTGCTTGATTGGTTATTTTTGTTGTTCTTGGTGGCGACTGCATCATCCTTGGTCACCTCGTTGCCGTTGGCCTTGGCAGCCGGCTGGCGAATGCGTTCACGGCGACGTTTTGTGGGCTCGGGCGCAGAATTGGCGGCCTCGGTTTCGGCCTGGTGGTCGAGCACCTCATATACAAGTGCATCGTGGTCGATTGAATCCACGTGCTTTAGGCCCATCGACTTGGCTAACTCGCGAAGCTGCTCGTCGCCCATTTCACTCAGTTGATTGATGTTATACATATTATAAAATAATTCTTGGAAGATGCGATGAGTAGTTATGTAATATACTTGTTATAATTTCGCATCATGGCGTTCACTCGAGTGAATGCCGTTCCGTGTTAATGATTTGTCCTGATATGTCAAAATACGTTCATGTACTCCAGTACAGACCATATCTGTAATTATCCCAGCATTAAGCGTAATAAATAACGCTTACCTGTTTCATGCCTAGTAAAAAGTCAGTGAAATTGGGAAAAGTGGAGTCGGGTGATTTATCAAATGCAAAATTTGCCCCTCTTGGGCTTAATTGCGGTGCAAAGATATGAATTAATTTCCACCTGAGCAAAAAAAATCGTAATTTTGCCGCTTAAAGTTACGAAATATGGAAATTAACCACCAATTATTAGCGCAACACGTCGATTTGCCCATCATGAAACTGGTGGGTAGCGTGGCTGATGAATTGCACCGTGAGTGTTATGTCGTTGGTGGATATGTCAGGGATATTTTCCTTGAACGGCCCAGCAACGACATGGACTTTGTGACGGTGGGCAGTGGCATCGAGGTGGCGCGTGCCGTGGCCAAGTGCCTGGGCAAACGTGCCCATCTGGCCGTATTCCGCACCTTTGGCACAGCCCAGGTCAAAACCCGCCAGTGGGAACTGGAATTTGTCGGTGCCCGTCGTGAGTCCTACCACCGCGAGAGCCGCAATCCCATTGTGGAGGATGGCACCCTTGACGATGACCAAAAACGGCGTGATTTCACCATCAACGCGATGGCCATCTGCCTGAACAAGGAGCGTTATGGCGAGTTGCTTGACCCGTTTGACGGCATTGGCGACCTGGAGCGCCGCATTATCCGCACTCCCCTGGATCCCGACATCACCTTCAGCGACGACCCGTTGAGGATGATGCGCGCCGTGAGGTTTGCCACCCAGTTGGATTTTGACATCTATCCCGAGACATTCGAGGCCATAAGGCGCAATGCCAAGCGCATCCACATCATCACCCGCGAGCGCATAGCCGAGGAGCTGATGAAAATCATGCGTTCGTCGCAGCCCTCGCGTGGATGGATGCTGCTGGAGCGTTCCGGCCTGTTGCCGCTCATCTTCCCCGAGTTGGCTGCCCTCAAGGGCGTCGAGACCGTGAACGGCCGGGGCCATAAGGATAATTTCATGCACACCCTGCAGGTGCTCGACAACGTGGCAGCCGCCAGCAATGACGTGTGGCTGCGGTGGGCTGCGCTGCTGCATGACGTGGGCAAGGCCCGCACCAAGCGCTGGGATGCGCAGCTGGGCTGGACATTCCACAACCACAACTTTGTGGGCGAGAAAATGGTGCCCAAGATTTTTGCCAAGATGCGTCTGCCGCTCAACGAACACATGAAATATGTGAAGAAGTTGGTCGGGCTGCACATGCGCCCCATTGCACTGGTCGAGGACGAGGTGACCGACAGCGCCGTGCGCCGATTGCTGTTTGATGCGGGCGACGACATCGACGACCTGATGACCCTGTGCAAGGCCGACATAACGAGCAAGAACCAGAATAAGGTGCAGCGTTTCCGCGAAAACTTTGATCTGGTTAAGCAAAAACTGGTAGATATCGAGGAGAAAGACCGCGTGCGCAATTTCCAGCCCCCTATCGATGGCGAGGAAATCATGACGACCTTTGGTCTGGAACCTTCCCGTCCCGTGGGCTATATCAAGGATGCCATCAAGGACGCCATTCTCGATGGTGTTATTACCAATGATTATGCGTCGGCCTATCGTCTCATGCTCGACAAGGCTGCCGAGCTGGGAGTCACTCATGCCCATGCCGGCCACTTGTGCCACACGACGATGCCAACTCCTGTGGGCCCGTTGACTATCGCAGCCAGCGAAAAAGGCATCGCCTATATCGGATGGGACAAAGCAGGTGTCGAGAATGTGGCCCAAAAGCTGAAACTGCAGCCGGTGGAAACGGTTACTCCCCTACTCTCGCAGTGCATCAAGCAATTGGGCGAATACTTTGACGGGACACGCCGCGAGTTCTCGTTGCCGCTGCATGTGACGGGCACCGACTACCAGCTCAAGGCTTGGGACGAGTTGCAAAAGATACCCTATGGCGAGACCATCAGCTATGGCGAGCAGGCGGCACGCTTGGGCAATCCCAAGGGGTCACGCGCGGTAGCTCAAGCCAACCACAATAACCCCATATCGATTGTCATTCCCTGCCACCGCGTAATCAATGCCGATGGCTCGCTGGGCGGATACGCCTCGGGCCCCGATATCAAACGCCAGCTCCTGTCGCTGGAGAAGCAATGATTACAGAGCCATACTAACTGGAGACGCAAGATTTTGCGTCTCTACAAGTTCCAATAACAAATCAGGTCACAACGGGTATTGCCGCTGTGACCTGATTGATTCTTCAGTAGCCGTATATTAGTTCTTCAATGAGTAGGTGACGGTGGTTACGACACGCACTTTCTTGATCCAGGGGGTGTATTCGTCACGGTTCTCGATGGAGAACTGGCCCTGGTCGGCGCTTACGATCTTGTTGAGTTTGCTGTGCGAGTTCTTGGCAAACTGCTCGGCAGTGACCTGAGCGTTCTCGATGGCTTCCTGCATCATCTTGGGCTTCATCTCCTTGAAGGCGACAAATTCATACTGAATCTGGTTCTCGTAGCTGTCACCCGTGATGGCCACACCCTCGCGCAGCAGGTCGCCCTGCTTGGCAATGAGTTTACGCACCTGGTCCACGTTCTTGCTCGTTACGGTAAGCACCGAGGTCACGATATAACGGTAAGCCTTGTTCGTCTCATACTCGCGGGCCGTTAAGTCGACCACCTGGGGAGCATTCAGGCTGATTTCCTCTTCCTTCACACCACCCTTGAGTAAGAAGGCCTTGATTTTGGCCTGAGTGGCAGCGATGCGGTCATACAGGCCAGGCAAGTCGTTACCCACCTCTTTAGAGACGATGGGCCACGTCACTTTGTCGGCCGGCACTTCCTGCTCGGCAAGACCCTTAACACTGACCTTGCGGTCCTTGCTGGCAAAGTCGTCAATACCAGCCTTGATAAACCAGCCCAGACAAAACACGCTCAATGCGAGAAGGGCTGCCGAAATGATTTCTTTCTGTTTCATAATTGTGTAAAAAGTCTAATGAATTAAATCCAATCGCATCAATAACTGCAAAATCCGCGCCATATTGTGTAAAAACTCAAAAAAATATCAAAAAAATAGGATTTAGGCAGTTTTCGACATTCCTCACGCTAAGGCGCTATGTTTTCAAACAACTTGGAGCGACTGTGCGAGCATTTCGGCGCAGCGTTCGCCATCGATGGCGCTGGAAACGATGCCGCCGGCATAGCCTGCGCCCTCGCCGCAGGGATAGAGGCCCTGGAGGGTGATGTGGTGCAGCAGCACGTTGTCACGGGGAATGCGCACGGGTGACGAGGTGCGCGTTTCGACACCGATAACCGTGGCGTCGTTGGTGAGGAAGCCACGGGCATTCTTTCCGAAGACCTTGAAACCCTTGCGCAAGCGGTTAGCGACGAAGGGCGGCATCCACAGGTCCAGACGGGAGGTCTGGATGCCCGGCAGATAGGATGATGGCGGGAGGTTGCGCGAGGGTTTGCCATCGACGAAGTCCTTCATGCGCTGGGCTCCTGCAATCAACGTGTTGTTAGCCTCGGCAAAGGCACGCCGCTCCATGCCCTGCTGGAACTTCATCATCGCCAGCACACCATATTTCTTGTACTGGTCGGGCAAGTCCTCGGGATGCAGCTCTACGACCATGCCCGAGTTGGCCCAGTGTGAGCCGCGGTTGCTGGGCGACATGCCGTTGACCACGAGGCCGTCGGTCTCGCTCACGGCCGGGACGACGAAGCCACCGGGGCACATGCAGAAGGAGTACACGCCACGGTGGTCTACCTGGGTGACAAAGTTGTATTCGGCGGCGGGCAGATATTCTCCACGGCCCAGCACGCTGTGATACTGTATCTGATCGATGATGCGCTGGGGGTGCTCGAGGCGAACGCCCACGGCAATGCCCTTGGACTCAAGGGTGATATCGCTGTCGTGAAGCATCTGATAAACGTCGCGTGCCGAGTGGCCGGTGGCCAGAATGACAGGGCCTTCAAAGCCTTCGCCGGTAGCGGTTTCCACGCCGGTTACCTTGTCGCCCTCGACAATCAGACGGGTCACGCGAGTCTCGAAATGCACTTCGCCACCGCAGCGCAGGATGGTCTCACGCATTGCCTTGATGACGCTCGGCAACTTGTCGCTGCCGATGTGAGGATGGGCGTCGATGAGGATATCCTCGCGGGCACCATGCTGGACAAAGATGCCCAGGACACGGTCCACCGAACCGCGCTTCTTGCTGCGGGTGTAGAGTTTGCCGTCGCTATAGGCTCCTGCCCCACCCTCGCCGTAGCAGTAGTTGCTCTCGGGGTCGACGATTCCCTCGCGCTGGATGCGCGACGCGTCGATGCGGCGATTCATCACATCCTTGCCGCGTTCCAGCACGATAGGCTTGATGCCCAGCTCGATGAGACGCAGCGCCGCAAACAGTCCGCCGGGGCCCATTCCCACGACAATGGCCTGACGCTTGCCGTCAACGGGCTTGTAGTCGATGGGCGGGACCAGGTAGTCCTGTGTCATGGGCTCGTCGATATAGACGCGTACCTTGAGGTTGACCACCACATTGCGCTGACGCGCGTCGATGGAGCGCTTCAATATCCTGATGCCCTGGATGCTCTGGGCGGGAATGTCATGGTTCTTGGCCAGATGCCTGGCGATGTCGCCCATGCTGGCTGCCGTGCGCGGGTTGACACGCAATTGTATTTCCTGAATCATAGCTAAATCGATTTTAGAGCACAAAAATACGGTAAATTTGGCATTTTTACACTACTTTTGTGATTTAAATCATCAATCAGACTATCAGACATGAGTGACAATACCACCCGCAGGCGGGGCGTGCTTTTTGACCTGGATGGCGTATTGCTCGACAGCGAGGGCAATTACACCATCTTTTGGGCACAGATGGATAAGGAATACCCCACCGGCATCGAGAACTTTGCCAGTTACATCAAGGGGCTGCATCTGTCCCGCATTCTCGGCTTTTTTGACAGCGACGACGTGCGTCGCCAGGTCTTGGAAAGGCTGCTGGATTTTGAACGCGACACGAAATATGAATTCTTCCCAGGCGCTCTTGATTTTGTGAGACGACTGCGTGATGCCGGCATCCCCATGGCCATCGTCACATCGAGCGACCATAAGAAGATGCAGGCCTTGTATGAGCAGTATCCCGAGTTCCCCACCCTGTTTGACCACATCATCACCGGCGACATGGTGACCAAGGCCAAGCCCGACCCCGAGTGCTTCCTGACAGGTGCTAAACTGCTGGGGCTTGACATCAAGGACTGCATCGTGTTTGAAGACTCCCGTAACGGGCTGATAGCAGGGCGCGAATCGGGTGCGCTGGTCATCGGCCTACCTACTACGTTGGCGTCCGATGTGGTGAGCCAGCTGTGCGACATGATGGTGGACGCGGTGTGTGAGCTGAGCGTGGTGCAGATTGTGGAGATGAAGCGTTAACTCACCCCTGACGCTGAATTATCTTCAAAAGACCAAAAATCTTTGCTTAGTTGCAAAATTGGTTGTAATTTTGTCAAACCAATGAAGACCAATCCAAATATCGATGATCTTGCCGGCCGCAACAGCCCCGTTGTGCGCAAGTTCAATGAGTTTCTGGACTCACGGGGCATGCGCAGGACTGCCGAGCGGTATGCCATTCTCGACCGCATCATGTCCATCAACGGGCATTTCACCATCGAGGAACTGCAGCAGATGATCGAGGAGGAGGGTTTTCGTGTAAGCCGCTCGACTGTTTATAACACCGTAGAACTGCTGATGGAGGCCAAGATGCTGCGCCGTCATGTGTTTGAGGGCATGCAGGCCCAATATGAACGCATTACCCTGCCCCACACCCACTTGATATGCACTACCTGCGGCAAGGTCAAGGAGGTGAAGGACACCAATTTTGCCGCATTCATGAACGCCCGCCGCTTCAACGCCTTCAACACCGACCACTACAGCCTGTACGTTTATGGCACTTGCAGCACCTGTGCACGCAAGTCCAAGCGCACCGACCAGGTCACTAAGGTGAATAAACCCAAGAAATGACAATCACTTTAAATAATTAATCCATTAACACTTTTAGAACCGTTAATTTAAATTTATCATGGCTAAAGTAAAACCGTTCCGTGGCGTGAGACCGCCCAAAGAGTATGTAGAAAAAGTAGCTTCCAAGCCCTATGACGTGCTGTCGAGTGAAGAGGCACGTGCCGAGGCCGGTGACAACGAGATGTGTCTGTATCACATCATTAAGCCCGAAATCGATTTCGAACCCGGCACTGGCGAGCATGAGCCCAAGGTCTATGACAAGGCCGTTGAGAACTTCAAGAAGTTCCAGGAGAAAGGCTGGCTGGTTCAGGACCCCCAGGACTGCTACTACATCTATGCTCAGACCATGGATGGCCGCACCCAATACGGCTTTGTAGTTGGCGCCAGCGTTGAGGATTACCTCACCGGCCGCATCAAGAAGCACGAGCTCACCCGCCGTGAGAAAGAGGCTGACCGTATGCACCACATCGAAATCAACAATGCCAACATCGAGCCGGTATTCCTGGCATTCCCCGATAACAGCACCCTCGAGGACATCATCGACCGCACTGCCCAGACGACTCCCGAATACGACTTCGTGAGCGAGGACGGCATCGGCCACACCCTGTGGGTGATCAAGGACAAGGAGACCATCGACACCATCACCAAGGAGTTCGGTGAGATTCCTTACCTGTACATCGCCGACGGTCACCACCGCACCGCTGCTGCAGCCCACGTGGGCGAAGAGAAAGCCAAGGCTGATCCCAACCACAATGGCACCGAGGAATACAATTACCTGCTGGCAGTTTGCTTCCCGCAGTCGCACCTCAAGGTGATGGACTACAACCGCGACGTTGTTGACCTGAACGGCAACACC
>JAEEGI010007988.1_pt1 | contig 23507 bp, 23 predicted proteins | sample 8958751 | NCBI WGS metagenome assembly JAEEGI01 (sample SAMN16246545, study PRJNA631951) | gut metagenome | biome: gut microbiome; feature: rumen; material: KS-attached | host: Bos | place: Iran: Karaj | collected 2018-10 | reverse complement strand
ACAAAATACCTATTGCTGCTGTGATCAGCAAAAATATTGTGATTCTAACGTACAGCTTCTTGATCTTCACGTGTAGCCCTCCTTCCGGCAAGATATGTAATTAGTACTATTATAACACATATTATAAAAAGAGCCAGTGGGGACGGTTCTTTCTGACTCGTCCAAATCTTGACAATTTCTTGACCCTCTCCTGCCCGTTTTCTTGACCCCCCTGCCGTATCATCATCTCATCAGCAAAACAAATACGAAAAGGCAGGACAATATGGAATACATTTTCAAAAGCAACTCACTTTGCAAAAAATACGGAAGTTTCAACGCTCTAACGGATCTGAACATGCACATCGAAAAGGGTTCGATCTACGGATTTGTAGGAAAGAACGGAGCAGGCAAGACCACCCTTATCCGAACACTCTGCGGTCTTCAGCATCCCACCTCCGGTTCCTTCGAGCTTCTGGGCATTGCAAATGAAGATAAAAAGATAACAAAAGCACGCCGCAGGATCGGAGCCGTTGTAGAAAGCCCCGCCATATGCAAGGACATGAGTGCAAAAGACAACCTCATCCAGCAGTATCTTCTCCTGGGACTTCCCGATTTTAAAGGAATCGACGAACTCCTTGAGCTGGTAGGTCTGGCAGACACGGGCCGCAAGAGAGCCGGTAAGTTTTCACTGGGAATGAGACAAAGGCTGGGAATCGCCATCGCCCTTTGCGGAAATCCCGATTTCATAATCCTGGATGAGCCCACAAACGGCCTTGACCCTCAGGGAATCATTGAGATCAGAGAACTGATCCTTAAGCTCAATAAAGAAAGAGGAATCACCTTCCTGATCTCAAGCCACATCCTTGATGAGCTTTCAAGACTTGCAACCCACTACGGCTTCATCGACAAGGGTCACATCGTCAGAGAAATGAGTGCCGAAGAATTAAGACAGGAATGTCGTAAATCCGTAAGAATGAAGGTAAGCGACACCAAGATCCTTGCAAAGATCATGGATTCCGAGAACATCGAATACAAGGTTATCGATGACTCAATCGCGGATATCTACACCGAGATAAGTTTCTCGGATATCGCCAAGAGATTTGCGGACGAGAACTGTACTATTTTCACCATGGAAGAACGTGACGAAAGCCTTGAAGCGTTCTATCTCTCACTCCTCGGAGGAGGCCAAAATGATTAATCTGCTTTACTCGGACCTTCACAGGGTTCTCAAAGGAAAGGTGTTCAGCCTGGGACTTGCGCTGATCTTCGGATACACCTTCGTCGTTTCCCTGGTCCTTAAACTGATCCTTATGACAATAGATGCGAACCTTACATCGGACGATGTGCTTACATCATTCACCACCTCCGCTCCGTTTTTCATCGCAGCTTCGATCCTCTTTCTTTTCATCGGAGATTTTAATGACGGAACCATCAGAAACAAGATCATGTGCGGAGCACCCAAAAGAAGCGTCGCAGCATCCGCAATAGCACTTGGAGGAATGATCTCCGCGGTCTTCGTTATCTTCTCACAGATATCGGGGATTGCCATCGCTAAGATCCTCACAGACGGATTCGAAGCAATGACGGCTGCAGACATCGCGGATTTCTGCCTGAGAAACCTCATCGCAGCTGCAGCGGCAGGATGCTTTATGACAATGATCCTTATGATCCTCGGCGGAACCAAGATTGCGTACGTTGCCGGCCTTGTAGTCACATTCTTATTCCGTGTGGCTACAGCCCAGGTTGCCGATAAGCTCTATCCCGAAACAGGATACACACTTCTTACCGGAACCAAATTACGGATCTATACACTTTACGACAGGTATTGTCCTTATTCTTTTTTCACCGGAGTCAATTATCACGACCTCGGTAAATGCCTGATCGGATGCATCATCTTAATTTTATTCTCATTTGCGGTCGGAATGATCGTCTATGAAAAGAGAGAATTCAAATAATCGGAGAAAAAAATGATCAACATATTTAAAGCAAATCTTCACAAACTCTTCAAGAACATATATTTCATCGCAGGCTGTATCATCGCCTTCGCTGTGACTTACGGCTTCACATCAAGAGCTCTTCAGTTCGGACCATTCCGCGGCCTTAATGCGGGCGAGATAATGTTCTTCGTCAGTGCGGCGATAGTTCTATTTTTCAGTGTATATGCACCCATTGCGGTTTGCAGCTCCTATTCGGAAGGTTACATCAGAAACAGGATCATCGCAGGTTATTCCCAGAAAGATGACTATCTGGCACATGTACTTGCACTTGAAGCGGGCGTAGTCGTAATGCATGTCTTCTACATTTTGGGCGGCATCATCGGAATCGTAAAAAGCGGCGAGCCTCTTTCGGTCATCCCCGTCCTTCCGATTATCTTGATGCTCATCGCAGTCTTCGGATACACAGCACTTGTCGCATCGATCGCTTACCGTTTCAAAAACATGATCGCAGGAGTGGTTGCAGGTATGCTTTTATTCAACATGGCTTACTCATTTGTAATGTTCGGAAACCTGATCCTTACGCTGACTTCCGATAAACCCTCTTTTAAAATCGCGGCATTTGTGTATAATATCAACGTCCTCGGTCAGTGGTTTGCAAACACACCCTTTATAGACGAAGGCGTCAACGGAGGTGCTCCCATGCAGCTCATTTCATCCGTCACAGTCCTTGCATTCTCACTCATTGTCGGATGCATCGGTCTCGAAAAAAGAGATCTGAAATAAATAGAATTACCGAAAGGCCTTTACATTAATGAAACTTTTTAAAAGAACACTTATCACAATCTCCCTGCTCATTGCAGGTTACATAGGAATAATGCTCCTGATAAACGCAGGCACGGTGCTTTCCTCATCAAGAAAGCTTCCGGAGATAGAAGAAGTAGCCACAACGCTTGATGACATGGTCATCCCAGAAGGTATAAGAGTCATCGGAATCGGCGAAGCGACTCACGGAAATGCCGAATTCCAGACCGCTAAGCTGGAGATGCTCAAAAAGCTTATCGCCGAAGGAAACTGCAGATGCATCGCATTTGAGATATCCGTAGGTGAAGGCGCAATGATCAATTCAGCGATCCACGGAAACGGTGAGCATCTTACGGAGCTTGTTGGAAGTCTCGATTATCCCCTTTATGATACCCAGCAGATTGTCGATCTTCTTGCATGGATGAGGGAATTTAACAGGGGAAGAAGTTATGACAATTCCGTCATTTTTTACGGAATAGATATGCAGGGTGCTTATACAAGTATCAAATACCTTACTCAGTTCTATGAAAAGCATCCCGAAGCATTTAAAGAGGGTGAAATTGAGAAGATAACCTTGCTTGCGGATCCCGAAGCAGATTACATGGCTGAAAGAGATTTCTTCGAAGCGCTGTATGAGCGTCTCGCCAAAAGTCCCAACACCGATTACATGATCGCAGCAATGTGTGCAAACACGGTTCTTCAGGGAATCGACAGACCGGATTTTGATACGGATCCCAATGCTTACGGAGAATACAGGGATCAGTGCATGGCTCTTAACGTTCAGGCAATCTCTGAGATTGAAGAACACCGTGGATATTCACAGGTTCTTGTAACCGCGCATAACGGTCACATCATGAAGGGCAGCGCGGAAAGCTACGGTGAAACCGCAATGGGCCAGAGGATCTCCGATCTTTTTGACGGTAAATATTTCTGCGTTGGAACCGAGTTCTACAACACTGTAGTTAACATCCACACCGCCGGAACCTACGATGAAGCATATGAAAGAAAGGATCACGAGTACTGTTCTCAGGATATTATGGCTTATCAGGCAAGATATTTCGATGAGGGCAGATACGCACTTGTTTTCAACGATGTAACAGAGGATCAGTCCAGAATTTACCGTATTATCCATGAAGACAATTTCACCGGAATAGCCGGCGAAGGTTACACCCTCTACATGGATCTCCACAAGACCTACCGTGTTAAAATGAAAGTCGCCGACAGATACGATGCGATGATATACTATTATCAGACCACACCTATCAGGTGTTTGCACTACTAATCAAGTGAGTCCTGCCGTTTGACTCACCTCTACGTTAATAAGCGGGTCCTGCCGTGGACTTGCATGTACATCCATGTACATGCGGTCAAGTCTTTCTGACATCCTGTCAGCTATATATAACCCGTCTCGCTTTTCGATGTCAGGCGTAGATGCAGACCAAAGATCGTGTTAACTCATGACGCGTGGTCATTCGCTACGCTCAGACCGAGCGGCCGCATCTTTTCGCAGACATCGAAGTCTCGACGGATTATATATTTGCGTCACCCGCTGTTTTAATATTTTATGTGAGTCAAACGAATTGGCTCACCTGGAGAATACTTATGAATTATCTTCTCATCATCAGCATATGTATAAACATTCTTCTGCTACTGAAGATAATACTTCTGCAAAAATCTGTCCGAGACCTTGGGGCAGATTTTTCCGATTATGCATCTCTGGACACCAACACCCTGATCGGAGTATCGAGCAGGGACAGATACATATGTGCTCTGGCATCTTCAATGAATGAAACGATTGCTTCGCTTCGTGATTCATACCACAAATACCGTCTGGGTGATGCTGAGATCAAGACTGCAATTACAAATATCGCCCATGACTTAAGAACTCCTCTTACCGCAATCTGCGGCTATCTGGAGCTATCCATGAAACAGGATATGAGTGATGATCTCAGGAAAAACCTCACCATCATCGACGAACGCGCCAAGTATATGAAGGGACTTACAGAGGAACTCTTTGAATACTCCGTGATCACCGGCGGTGAGATCACCGAAGAACTTGAGAAAGTCAATGTAAATCGCGTGCTTGAAGACTGTGTCATGAACTACTACCCTGCCCTCCTTGAAAGAGGCATCGAGCCTGTAGTTGATATTACTGAGACCAAGATTGAAAAGCAGCTCTACCCTACATATGTGGAGAGAATCTTCAATAACCTGATCAGTAATGCACTTAAATATTCAGACGGAGATCTGGAGATATCTCTCTCCGATAAAGGTGTCGCAAGAATAGCCAACAGCGCATCATCCCTTTCCAATGTCGAGATTCAGAAACTCTTCGACAGATTCTTCACCGTAGAAAATGCGAGAAGCCATGCCGGCGGCCTCGGACTTTCCATAGTCAAAACCTTCGCCTCACGTATGAACTGCCCTGTTGAGGCTAAGTACGAAGACGGGAAATTAGTAATAGAGATTCAATTTTAAATCTGCCTATATTACCAGCGAGTCATGTTCTTTTGAAACTTGTTTGTGTAACTCTCTTTCAACTCATCTGCTGTTATTCCATAGCAAAGCAGAATGTCGTTGTAGTACATCAAAACATCTGCCATCTCTTCGATTAAGTGCTCTCGTTCCGGGTTATCCGCTTTAGATACTTCAGGTCCGTTCTTCTTTACTATATCGATCACTTCTCCGATTTCACCGATCATCCACAGCAGCTTATTCTTTCCAACCTCAGGAGAAATGCTTTCCCACTTATCCTTATACTTCTCCTGTAATGCTCTCTGCATATCAAGCATCTCGTTTATACCAAAATCTGACATACCAACTTCCCTTCCAACGTAAAAAACGTCATCTTAATCAACTAAATCTATCACGATTATCCGGAATATACTTGTAAATAATCTCTCTCGTAACTACCTTCTCTATAACATCCCCTGTTTCGTGGCATCCTTTTTGTATGTTGAATATCTCGGTAAATTTCTCTTTTCTGATTATCACTATCGGATCCGAGTAAAAAAGAGTACCTTCTTTATCAAGTACACATAATTCATATCCAAGAAGTTTTGTAATTACTCTGCAGGCCACTATTACTCCCATGCAGGAAGTATTTCTGCTTTCCTGCTTTTCCACATATTTAGAAGTTGCTCCTTATTATCACGGTACCAGGCTTCGATGACCGGAATAACATACTTTGAGAAGTCCCCTTTAATTTTTCCCTTTGACAGATCCAGGCTACCCTGAATGTCGTCATCAAGATAATTGATATCCACAGCAGGTTTACCCTCAAATGCAGAATCTACAAATACCTCAATATCGCAAAATTCAGCTATCTTAACCATGGACTTATTCTTAGTAGTATCGCGATATTTTGATGCCTTGCTCTTCTCAGATGTTCGTCTGGCCAATTCCAATAAATGTTCTCTTCCGAGCCAGTCCATATCATTAAAAAGTTCAAGGAGCTCCCTCTCCTCCGTACCCTTAGGAATGACCATATAATCCATATTTCGGCCGCGTTCACTATCTTCGGTCACACCTGCTAGCAAATACTCCGGAGTCACTTCAAGGGCTGCACATATAGCCATAATCTTTTCTGCTCCGGGATTTGTATTCTTTTTACGCCAATCACTTATGGTTGTTGTTGCAATGCCGGTTCTGGCTGAAAACTCGCGCTGAGTCATATGCTTTTCCTCAAGAAGATAGAATATTCTCTGCCCGATGGTCATATCGCACCTCCATATCGTTATTTACGGATATTGTATATCTCGGTCAAAAAATCGTCAATTACGGATTTTTGATCGTAGAAAAATGATTCAACAGCAACTAAATTATCACTTGAGTTATCTATAATATAAACTCAAGTATAACTTGATACACATTTTTATTGCTGTGCCTTAAGATTTAACCGTACCAAAACGCCGGCCGGCACACACTATCAAATAAGGAAGGCAAAAACTATGTTAGATATGAAAAAAGTAGGTAAAAATATAAAGGCCGCTCGAACAGCGAAAAATATGACGCAGCTTGAATTAGCTGACATACTGGGAGTAAGTTATCAGGCAGTATCAAACTGGGAACGTGGAAACACGATGCCCGATATCGCTAAGCTTCCCGATATTTCCAAAGCCCTCGGAATAGAGATCTCAGATATTCTGGGCGAAGATAACTGTGCCAATACCATTAAGAAAGTTCTGGATGATCGTCCCGAAGCTCTTTCCTCAAAAGAGCTTACCGACGTAGCAGCTATACTCCCTCCTGAAGAGCTTAAGAAGGAAATGAAGAAAACGTCAGAACAGGAACCACTGAACATAAAGGCAATCGTTGGTTTGGCACCGTATTTAGATGATGAGATTCTCGATGAAATTGTCAGCAAGGTAGATACTGCAAATGTAAGGGACCTGATTCCTCTTGCACCCTTCTTATCAGATAATACACTAACCGAAATCTCCAAGAAAATCGGTCCTTCTAAGATCAGTGATCTTGTTGCACTCGCTCCGTATATGACTGATGAAGCTTTAGATGATATTGTTTCAAGGATAAACGGTGACGATCTTGATGGCATCAACGCATTAGCTCCATTCTTATCAGATGAAGCTTTAGATAGAATTGTAGATAAAGCTATTGAATCGGATAATGTAGCAAAGATTACATCAACAGCCTGTTATCTGGGCAATAAATCCTTAAAGAAAATCGTAAATCATCTGGTTCACTCAGGCAACGATAAAGCTCTTTCAAAGTTCACTATGTATATTTGATCCGCATAACAGTGAGTGCAGTTCTAATAGACCTGCACTCACTGTTATATGGATTAATGCCATGTTATTGTTAATTCCCGATCATTTTCCGCGCAATCGGTCAGGTATAAGTTAATAAGTGTTTGATATGGGATACCGCATTGCTCAGATTTATTCTTGAAATAGTTAATAGTATCCTCGTTCAAATTTATGGTAATAGTTTTTTTCAGCCTCTTTGAATAAGGATTCTTTTTGGGATTCAACTTTTCTATATCGTATTCTTTTCTCATAGTCATCTCTCCCTGAACTGTTTGTTATATGTACTGATTTCTCCTTTTTCTGCTCTTCTGGCGGAAATGATTCTAACCCTATCATCACCGCCCCTGTAACAGTGACTTACAATACATATTCCTTCTCTTCCTGACATACCTATTATCAAGAATCTACATTCTTCTATTGAGTGATCCGGATCGTCAAACACTATGGCATCGTCATCGTAAAACACCGTCATGGCTTCCTGAAATGAAATGCCATGCTTTTTGATATTAGTTATATTTTTCTTTTCATCCCACTCAAATATTATCCCGTCTATATTTATATTATACATATATTTCCAATATATTCAACTTTCCACTAAAATTGCACAAAATAATAACATAGGCAAAAGATGCCTACTATCGTAAAGCGGAACCAAACAAGTAAACCAAAGATATTGCAGGCGATATGCCTAAGAATATAAGAAAATATTTCACGGATAGCAGAATAATAGTACACAGGAATAAAAAATGCAATAATGACAGTGGATTGCAGTCCTTTGCCACCCCTATAACAACAGAAGAGGGCTCATCGCCCTCTTCTTTAAGTCCTATTATACCGGCATTATGCACCTTTCGTTGTATTCGCGATATCTTATTTAATTACTGTGCCTTTACAATGTTGTCATAGAGAGGCTTGCACTGAGGATAGAGTGACTTGTAAACCTGATACTTCTTCTCGTACTTAGCTACAAGCTCTGCATCGGGCTCTACGGTATCAACTACCTTAACAACCTTGGATGCGATCTCTTCTACGTTCTTGTACTCTCCTGCTGCTACGCATGCGAGCATAGCGCCGCCGAGTGAAGGGCCTTCCTCAACCTCAAGGATGTCGATCTTAACGTTGAGAACGTTAGCCATGATCTTTCTCCAAAGAGGACTCTTAGCTCCGCCGCCGCAGATCTTGGATCTCTCGGGATTAATGCCGATCGATCTTGCAGCTTCCATCATGTCACGGAATGCGAATGCAACACCTTCAAGAACAGCCTGAGTCATGTCTGCACGGGAGGTATCCATGGTCATACCGATGAAGGTTCCTCTTGCATCGGGATTGTTGTGAGGAGATCTCTCGCCCATGAGATAAGGCAGGAAGTATGTATTGTTTTCACCAAGCTTAGTGATAGCAGCCTGCTCGGTTGCGTAATCCTTGGTTCCGATGACGCCGTCTTCCCACCACTTGTTGCAGGAAGCTGCGGAAAGCATACAGCCCATGATGTGATAGGTTCCGTCAGCGTGGTCGAATGAATGAAGAGCGTTATTTGCATCAACGCCGTAGTTCTTACTGGAGATGAAAAGAGTACCTGAAGTTCCGAGGGAAATGTTACAAGCATTGTTTCCTACGGTTCCGGTTCCTACTGCAGCTGCTGCGTTGTCGCCTGCGCCTGCCGCTACGATGGCAGTAGCGGGGATTCCGAGCTCGGAAGCGATGTCAGCCTTTACGGTTCCGATGGACTCGTAAGACTCGAATACCTTAGCAAGCTGAGACTCCTTTACGCCGCAGATATCGCACATTTCCTTGGACCAGGTACGGTTCTTAACGTCGAAAAGAAGCATTCCGGAAGCGTCGGATACGTCGGTTGCATGAACGCCGGTAAGCTTGTAAGCAAGGTAATCCTTGGGAAGCATGATCTTAGCGATCTTTGCGAAATTATCGGGCTCATTCTTCTTAACCCAGAGGATCTTGGGAGCGGTGAATCCGGGGAATGCGATGTTTCCGGTAAGCTCGGTGAGCTTAGCCTTGCCGATCTCGTTGTTGAGATAATCGGTTTCAGCTCCGGTACGTCCGTCGTTCCAAAGGATTGCGGGACGAATGATATTATCATTCTCATCAAGTATTACAAGACCGTGCATCTGTCCGCCGAAAGAGATACCGGCAACCTGTGATGCATCCTGACCTGCGAGAAGCTCCTTGATACCTGCCATGGACTCCTTGTACCAGTCGGCAGGATCCTGCTCAGACCAGCCGGGATGAGGGAATGAAAGGGGATACTCCCTAGAAACCATATTTACAATCTTTCCTTCGGATGAAAGGAGAAGAAGCTTGACCGCAGAGGTCCCGAGATCGATTCCGATATAAAGCATGTTTTCCTCTTTTCTGCGCCTTCGCGCGGTAAAAAATATCTGTTCAGGTTCCGGTTTCCGATAGGAAGCCAAAACACACCGAATATATTTTAACATAACAAAGGCGGTCTGTGAGACCGCCTTTTGCGAAAAAATATTCACTTTTTGCCCACGGCTAATGATGCAGAATCTGTTACGCTCAATGTTAATCCTAACTGTTTTAAAATTTTAAGCAGAGTATCCAGTCTGGGAGTAATCTTTCCCGTCTCAATCCGAGCTATTGAGGATTGAGGGATATCACAAAGTTCCGCAAGATCACGCTGACTGAGTCCCATGGCTGATCGCTGCCTTATCATATCCGAAATAATCCCGGCCTCTATCTCAGCTTCTTCAATTATTTCTTTCCCGACAGGATCATTGCGTTTTACTTCGAGCTTATAATCATTCCAATTCATGGTCCCTCTCCTTTCGGGTAATATAGTCTTCTCTTTCTTTAATCGCCTTATCTATCTCTCTTCTCGGAGTCTTCTGAGTTTTCTTCCGAAAGTGATGCAATAAAACGTATGTATCATTTTCATAATAAAAGAAAAACACCCTGTTAAAGCCTGGGCGTAATTCCCAAATATCCTCACCCAAATGCTTTACAATGTCCGTAGGCAAATTTGTCCCGTTTATGCTAAGCAGTTCAATATACCTCGCCAGTTGGCCATACTGAATACGCGCATCCTTAACAGATTTTGCTTTAGATCTGAGTGATTCCAGTAATTCAATTACATTCGAGAAACCATCAGCGGTTTCATAAAATTCTATGTTATACAAGATTTGTCCGTTTCCGACACAAATCCTTCTCCGTATCATCATGATAGCATTTATGCTATCATGATGTCAAGAAAAAGGGACGACTCTTATCGGTCGAACCGTCCCCATCCGTCATAGTTCCTTGATATACGCCTCGGCTCCTTCGAAGTCCAGGATATACTTGCGTATTTCCTCCAGCTGCTCGGTTTTTCTGTCAAAGAGGACTACGATATTGCACAGATCGTCATACTCTATCAGAATATCCCTCATGGTCAGCTGCTTTCTGACATAAGTATTAAACTCCGTCAAAGGATCCTTCTTATGCTCGTGAGCGCCGCATTCGGGACACTCGTCATCGTGAACATGGGGCTCGGCCTCTCCGCACTCGGGGCACTTGATCCCGGCAAAGAATATCTCGAAATTCCTCTTATTCTTCTCGGCAAGCTTCATGATATAGCAGATCATACGAACATGGGACGCATGATGCACAAGCTCCGGCTTATCATGAAGATCGTTTTGAAGCTTCTTTTCAAGCATTGAGGATCTGTAAATACTGCCAAGCTCGCTTGCTTCCATTCCGTCGATGGTAGCCGCCTTGAAATCTCCTCTTTCGATCATTGTTATGAAAATCTCAGCGATTGCAGGATCGAACTGGGTTCCGGCGCATCTTTTGATCTCTGAGACAACATCCTCATCAGACAGTCTCTTTCGATATACACGGTTCGAAGTCATGGCATCATAACAGTCCGCAACACAGATGATACGCGCAACCAACGGAATATCCGTTCCTTCAAGTCCGTCCGGATAACCCTTGCCGTCGAATCTTTCGTGATGGTGACGCACACCTTCAAGCAAACCTTCAATGGAATTATCCATGGATCTGAGAAGGTCATATCCTATCTCAACATGCTTTTTCATCAGCGAGAATTCCTCGTCCGAAAGCTTTCCCGCCTTGTTCAAAACAGAATCCGCAACACCGATCTTACCTATGTCATGCATAAAGCCGATGTACTGGATCCTCAGAATATCTTCTTCCGAAAAATCATAATCCGCAGCCATCTCACGGGCTATCATTCCGGCATAGATACCAACTCTGTCCGAGTGACCTCCGGTGTATTCGTCCTTTGCGTCGATAGCGCCGGTGATAGCTTCGATGGTGTTCATCAAAGATTCTTCTTTTTCGCGCTCGCGGTAAACATTGATCTTCTCCGTGCGAAGCGCTGTCTGGACTATGGTCGCAACAAGCAGTGCAAGCAGACCCATGCAGATATAGATACCGAAGCTCCAGATATCATTTATAAAGAAGCTGATGATCTCCATCATACAGCAGATCAGGAAAAAACAAGTCCCGATAAATGAAGCGATGTAGTCCTTTATTTTCCGGCGGACCGTATCCCTTATAAGAGTTACCATTACCAGGATTATTCCGATGGCAAACCATATATAGGATATGAAAACAGTACGGAAAAGCTCCGCAACACCGGTAGCGCTGAGGATCATGTTGATGATGATCTGCAGGATAATTACCGTCTGGCACCCCAGATACAGCTTGTGGTAATACCTGTTTTGGATCTCATCGAAATAGGAGCACACGAACACTCCCGTGATCTCTATCGCAAAAAATGAAAAGAAATTGGAAAGGGAAGGCGAAGCAAAAAGTATCTGCCTGATCCTGCTCTCGGCAAGCATCCAAATGGAAAGCGAGCACATGAAAAGTCCCATGTAGAAAAAGGATCTGTCGATCTTAAATCTCGCGGATGCGAATCTATAGAAAAATATAACGCAGATGCCGACGATCAATATGACAAGTGCGCAGACCGCCAGGAAAATATTACTCCTGATGATGCCGAACCAAGCATTGTTTCCGGGACCGATCTTCACTCCCTCGATCGTACCGGAATTCTTAACGACAAAGCGCGCCTCGATCTCTTTGCCGGCATCCGCGGAGGAAAGATCGCAGGCAACATAGGCGCTGGGGATGAAATATCCGACTCGTACAAGTTCCTCGGATGTGTAGCTTTCCCTGAGTTCTCCGCCTACATAGATATAGAGATCCTCCAGCTTTGTCCTGAACAGGATCGTGGTCTTTCCGTCGATATCATCAGGCAATATATTACTTATGACAACCGTGTCACCACTCTTTGCTGGCACAACTCCGGGCAAAAGAAAACCGGTCTCGCTATACCCCGTGCTTTCATTTGTGACATTCCACCCCTCGTTAAAATCATACGCAGAAAAATCTCCGGTGTATGCCTCACCCGGCTGACCGTTACCGAAAAAGGCCATAATAAAAACTATGGCCGTGAACATGATAAAGCAATACGAGAAGTAGTCTATTATCTTTTTATACTTATTTCTGTGCTGCCTCATACCTGACCTTGTATGTTATCAAGCTCGATAATATATCCCTGTTTTCTGTTGGATTTGTTGCGGATAACACCGATGTTATAGAAAAATCTGTCATTCTTCATGAGGAAGTTTCCGGTCAGAAGATCATCGTCTTCATTTTCCAGATATTTCGCAAAAGGCTGGCGCAGGTAGGTATTGAACCTTCCGCCCTTACCGGGGATCTTCCTTTCAAGTTCCCATTCATTAAGCTCCGGGAAGAATTCGTAAGCCTTCTCGTTACATCCCATGAAGCGCATCTTCCTGTCAAAAAAGATATAGCCCTTTTGCTCAAGACGATTCCGGATGATCTCATTGTTTCCGGTAATGGAATAGGTATTCAGTTTCGTAATAGGGATCATGAGAAGAACAAGCCCAAGATCAAATGCAAAAGGCATCAGTTCAACCTGAAGCCCCACCATACGCTGGGCGATATAAACCGAAATGGTAAAAAATTCCAGGAAAAAGATAGCGGTCGAATCCGCCGTAGAGATCCTTCTTTTGTGAGGAAACACTCCCGCGGAAACAAGGATCAAAAGTGCAAAATATAGATACATCGTAACTATCTCGACCGTATGCATGGGACCATAGACTTTGGTCAGATAAACGATGTCGCCGTTTCTGTGAAGTTCGGCTGATCTATAGAAAATATCAAGACGTCCGATAGTCATGACGCAGCAGTATATTCCGAACTGAACCGCGTACATGGTGCAAAGGATCCACCCGGGGATCTGAACCTTGTAGATCTCGCAGGCAATGGCAAACATGAGCATCGGCGCAAAGCATCCGCTGACATAAGTGATCGTAGTTGAGAGAAGTGCTTCCGGTAAAGTATCCGACAAAGACAGCGGAAAATACCCTGCATTACCCACGACTATGACAACTACAAGCAGGATCTGGTTTACACTGTAGCCGTCACCGTAGGTGATCATAAACAGCAGGACCGTCATCGCGATCAAAAATGTAAACAGATAAGCAATACTTATAGACATGCTGCCCCTCTTTGCATCAGTAAAAGCGGGACGCTTCATTTTAGTCATCCGGTGACAAAAATGAAGCGTCCCCGCTGTCACATTAATTATTTATATCTCTCTTCCGCAACGCTCCAGTCAATGATGCTCCAAAGAGCCTTGAGATAATCCGCACGGAGATTCTTATACTTCAGATAATATGCATGCTCCCAGACATCGAGTGCAAGGATGGGAGTGGAATCCATCTTTAAGCTGTAGCAGTTATCCTGATTGGCGGTCTTGTAGGTAACAAGAGTGCCGTCAGCTTTCTTGCCGAGCCATCCCCAGCCGGATCCGAACTGAGATGCGGAAAGTGCATTGAGCTCTTCGATGAGCTTTTCAACGCTTCCGTACTGTTTTTCGATCTGAGCAAGAAGTGCACCTTCGGGAGCCTTCTTAGCCTCGCCTTCAGGCTTAAACTGCTCGAAATAAATATTGTGATTCAGGTATCCGCCGCCCTGATTTCTAAGACCTGCACGAAGAGTCTCGTCAGCAACCGCATCAAGTCCGCTAAGAACCTCCTCGGCACTCTTGCCCGTAAGGCCTGCCTTCTCTACGAGGTCATTGAAAGTCTTGGTGTAAGCGGCATGGTGCTTACCGTAATGAGTCTCAATAGTAGCGGTGTCAATAACGGGTTCAAGGCCATCATTTGCATAGGACAATTTGATCTGTTCGAACATAAAGCACCTCCTGATATTTGGTTATAACGTGACATATATGGATTATACCATAAAGGTGACAATGGGGACGCTACTATTTTGTCACCTATCACAAACCCGAACCAGTCCCAGGGTCACCAGGGGAAGCAAGAGGTTTCCGGCCTGTGCCATAGCCCACGCTTTCATATCGGCAAACACTACTCCGCTCAAGGCTTCAAATTTAATGAAATTCACCTGTCCGAGGAGGCCTTCCGCGAACCCGAAACCGTTGATGATACCGAGAACGCCTGCTGCTACAGCCGTGCACAGGATAGAGCAGGCAATAGCTCCGGCTCTCTTAGAATCCTTCTTAATGCAGGCACAAGTTCCTTCGATCAAGAAAGGAATAATAAGTACGGGACAAAACAGCATGGCCGGGATGCGTGTAAGGGTCCTGACTGCAAAACCTGCCTTACCGGTCTTACCCTTGCGAACTGCCCCTGAAAGAAGCGGCGCTGCTATCATACATGCTATGCCAAGTGAATCCGTAAGGCCCCATACGATGCCTCGCATGAGAGTAAAGGGCATTATCAAGACAACGGCGTAGAATATCAAACCTCGAACCGAGTAGTTTTTTCCTAAGTCCTTTTCAGTTCCCTTTCCGGGCTTCTTCCCCGAACCTTTTCCCGGATTCTTCGCAGTTGCTTTCCCGGTGCCCCTGCTTATCAGCACAGCCCCGGCTCCGGCCAGCGCAAAATCCCCAACAGTTGCCACCCACTTCATAAAGTGAACCGGCAATATGGGAAACAGCATACCGAACCTCATGATAAGCCACCACAGCTGCCCCTGGACCATGTGAGGATGCCCGTCATAGTAACACTCGATGCCTTCAGCATTCCACCACACCGCAACCTTTCTCAGATACAGGTTAAGTACGGTGATGACAAGATACGCCAGAACCACCCTGTGATCTTTAAGCCGGTCCAGGATTATCTTTTCAAATTTAGTCATACGCCCGCTCCTTTCTCCGTTTTGGAACGAAGCGTTTTTATCACACCGAAACACAGGCAGGCATATACGAATATATTAAGTACCGAAAGCCCGTAAAACTCACGCTTTCCCCATCCGTAATATGACATTCCGTTGCACAAAAATCCCGAAAGGACCAAAACCGCGGCAGGAACTCTGTATTTTTTGTCAAACACCGCAAGTACCGGGAGCATAACCTCTGCGGGATAGTTGTACCTCTCATGCATGGCGGGAAGAAACATTGCGCAGGTCATCAAAGACCACACAAGGAGCTCCAGATCATTAACAAACTTCCAGCCCTTCTCCCTGCACTTTGTAGCAAATCCCACAGTAACCAGCGCAAAGGCCGTGATCATCATTCCGATTCCCACTTTTCCGAACACGTAATAAGGAAGATCCCTCATCCAGATCCAGATGTTGGGATAATAGTAATACACAAAAGGGTAGCGCCCCTGCTGGCCCAGGAAGTATTTCCAAAAATAGAAAAATGAATTTCCCGCAAGCATTGAAGGAATGCTGAGAACCTGGATCACAGCGGGAACGATGAGAAAATGAAGCACCGAGAATGACCTCGACCTGTAATAATACAGCAGGATAAACGGAAGGAAGAAAACGCCCTGAGGCTTCATGGCAAAAGAAACCGCCCAGAAAACCATGCCCCATGCGGGATGCTTTTTCCAGAAGAAGTAAACTGCAAGAAATCCGGTAAAGGCCCACATAGCTTCAAGCTGTGCCTGATAGCCCGCATTTCCAATGGTGATGGGAGAAAGCCAAATGAGCGCCATTCCCAAAAGCCCGAAACGTTTAACGGATGCGCCCGTCTTTCCGGCTTCCCCCGCAAGCTCCGATGCGATAAGGTATCCCGCAACAAGTCCCAAAAGGTCAAACATAAGCGCAACCAGCTTCACACATACAAAATCGGAAAAAGGAAGCTTAGTGACAAAATACATCACAGCGATGTAAGGCACGTTGTAGTCACCCAGAAAATCCCTGAACACCGACAAGCCGTCCGCCTCCCGAACCGACTTAAACCACAGTTCGAAGGCATAGGTATCCGCAGAACCGGAATTAAAAAAGAGTAAACGAAGCACAAGGCCCGTGACAAATATCGCAAGGCCTATGCATATATCCATATATCGTTTTTCCTGTTTAGCTTTCTTATCCATTATCTTTACCCGGTTCCCCGCTTAGGACAGTTCTTTTTGCATCCCTGATGGTTCCAAGCATCATCACATATCCCGTTATCAATACCGGCAGCATATTAAAGAGCTGCCGGTTGTTGGCTTCCCAGAAAAACAAAAATACAAAATAACCTATAAACGTCAGTTCAAGGTGCCTGACCCCATAAACTATTTCTTTACGGTGCCTGACCCCATAAAATGCGCCCACAGCCATTACCAGATATATCTGAAACATAAAGATCATGTTGTACTTGCACGCATACCAGTACAGATCCCCGTCGTAATTAAACATCCGGTTCAGCAGGTTATCTTCCCCGTACGAATATCTGGCAAAATCCCCTGCTCCCAGATTTCCGCTGGCATAATTGGCCCTCACCTTGGCTGCGATATGACCTGCATCCCACAGCCCCGAAATATTCTCACGGATATACTCTCCGGTAAAAGCCGCCTTATCCTCAGAATAAGTGATCTCATCAAGTGCGATCCTGAATTCTCTGTTTTCATAATAAGTCCCGTCGTTACGAAGCCCCATTGCCACGTACGCCATAACCGGCTCGCTGTAAAGCTCCTTGTCCCTGTACCATGAACACTTCAAAGATGCCGCCTCCATGGCAAAAGAAAACAGACAAAAACCCGCCGCAGCCAATAACACACCGGGCAAAACTTTCTTAAAACTTTCCTTCAGCTTACCCGAGAAAACATAAACAAGTATCGCCGCGATAACGCAGATGATCACCGTGATCTTCATGGTCTCGCCCATGCTTATCAACATTCCTGCGATAACAAACAGGCAAGCCTTCACCCATTTGGAAGCTTTCCCGCCTAAAGCCCTGTGAAATACCGCCAGCCCCATAACCGCAAAGGGCATTGAAGCACCGTCCGTATAGAAAGTCTGGGCATAAGCATAAACGGGCAGACAGCTTCCGAAGAGGATCAGAAGCATCAAGGCTCCCGGATTCTTTTTGCCTGTAAACACATTCAGAAAATACTTGCAGGAAAACAGCATACCCTCCAGCAAGATCACATTTACGATCAGCAGAAAATAATACGGATCCTTAAATCCGATCCCCATTCCCGTCTTCATGATAAGGGAAAGAACCAGTACGCATTTCCAGTTATGAGGATTCATGGAAAAATACATCCCGTCCGTTACAGTCCCGCTCAATGCATATTCATAAGCCGACCTGTAGCAGATCTCATAATCATAGAACGACACGGATGAATTCCTGCAAAACACCCCGGCAGCCAATAGCACCGCTCCCCAGATTATCGCAAGGACAACAAACACCTTATCCGAAAACAGAACCTCAAACTTCCTGCCAAGAAAGGTAAGAACCGCATAAACACATGCAAAAAAGCATGCCGCTGCCACTACCAAAACCGTAGTCTGACCGGGGATCAGATTATGCTGTGGCTTTGACAGGCTTAATGCCATAACCGTCAAAACCATGCACAGGAAAACAATTCCTATTATGCGGTTTATTATTTTGGGTATTTTTTTCATAGATACGATTTATGTAATACAAAACTTATTTATTTTCAGAGGAATAATAATATCTCCAATATTTCCCATCAACATAATATGCCGGTTTAAACTCATCTTCAATCCAGCTCATCATCCAGGAGTCCTCATCTACCTTCAATTCACCATACCAGCAACTTACCACGATCACATCCGGATACTTCTCAGGGTTAATCTCCCAATACTCCGCTATAAGATCATTATATCCGGGTGTAGGTACCAATGATGGTGCCGCAATATTAACATCGGAAAATAAATAAGGTATCGAATCCACGCTGTCTCCGACTATATAGATGTTACTTCCCTTCGGAACATATTCTCTCCACTCCTTAAGAGTTTCATTTTGCATATATGCTCCCATGTATTCCGTTATAAGCCCTACACCGGGGCCACCCTTTACAATTCCCCTTATGCTGAAAATCGTATTTACATCTCCGTTGTAAGGCCTGATCAAAAGACCATTCCTTCCCAGCAGAAAAACAACCGATGAGGCGATCACTATCTTCCTGATAATCTCGCCGGTACCCGCTCGATCACAATCCTTAAATCCCTCCGAAATCGGGATAAACGCCATGACGGCTGCAACAAGTAAATAAGGGAGAGATGCTATCAATCCAAGATTCGTAAGCATTAGAGTTCCGATAAACTCAGCGCAGGAAAGTAAAGAACACAGCGAGTAAAACAAATAACGATTTTTACTCAGCTTCTTGCGATATTTAAAGCCAATCGCCATTATCGCAAGGAAGATCACTGCATAAGCATACCTGTTGTAAATATTGCTTCGAATTGTAAGCCATATGCTCACACACAATATTATTCCCAGAAAGCAAGCGTCTATAACAGCCCTTCTTACCTTACCGAGGATAATATAAAGTATGCCATAAATCACTGTAAAGGCCACTATAATCTGACATACACTCTTCGAATACCATATAAGCTTATCCGCAGTGCTCATAGAATGACTCGTTTCAATCCCGAGCATGTAATGAATGTCGGTGAAGAGTTCATTAACTGAAAGTCCCCGCGCAAAAAGCATCCCCAGAAAAGCAAGCCCGATTACGGCACATATAATACTGAAAAGCACAAATCCTTTAGCCTCTTTCCTGCAAAGCATCAAAACAGCCACAACGAGATAAAGAATCAGACAGGACGGATATGACAATACCGCACAGCACAAGCTTAAAGCCCCCAAAACGAGCCATACTTTTCCGGACTTCTGAAAATAATAAAACAAAAACAGTCCCAAAAGCATCGTAAACCAAACCTGCATGTTGGCATATTCAGGAGTAGGAACATCCTTGGGAGAAATCATGAAGAAAACCCAGGCCATTGCAAATGCTGTATTATCATCAGCTACCGAGAATTTGCGAACCGTTTTGTATAAGAAAACAGATACAGACAGATCTATCATTACGCCAATGGTCTGAATAAATAAAACAATTCCTGTGGTGGTACGAAAAATAAGTGTATATAGCTTGATCAATAAAGCACATATAAACACAGAAGTCTGATACGGCTCCCACATTTCCCTGAACATCAAATCTCCGGCAGCATACCGATACGACATTGTAATTTGAAAAGCCGCATCTATACCGAAATCAACCACTATATACTTTATTGCATACAACACACTTACGATTATCAGAAAAATACGTATTTTCTTACCTGATTCAATCGCCTGCATTAGTAACCTCTCAATAAACAAAGCCTTGCCCGAGTTTTATATGTAAATCCGAAAAAAGCAAATGCATGCATCCGCATAACTCATATAGTCTTGTGCTTTATCTGTATTTGACATAGAATTCATATTGATTGAAATCTTTCAAAAATAATTACACCCAGAGTATATGATTTATAATTCCGAGAAGAAAAACAACTACATAACTTATTTTTCTATAATTCTCCTTGTCACAACCGCAGGAATGGTAATCCGTTTTCTTGGAAGAAATGTAATCTCCGGGGATTTCAGAGACTGTCTTGAGCCCTGGTATAAAGATATCATAGCAAGCGGAACCGGCATTTCATCACTCAGAGCTTACAAGGGTGATTACGCCCTTCCTTATGTCTTCCTGACATGGCTCATAGGAAAGCTTCCCATACCTTACCTCTATGCCTGCAAGATCCTCAGCATCATCTTTGATGTACTCATGGCAGTGTTTGCCGGTCTGATTTCCGCTCTGTCAGCTCCCGAGAGAAAAAGCTCATTTCTCTTCGGGTACTCTGTAGTATTTCTTCTCCCCAATGTTATCATAGACAGTGCTTATTGGGGCCAGTGTGACAGCATCTATACTGCATTTGTTCTCTTAAGCTTGTGGCTCTATCTCAAGGACAGATACACCGCCATGATGCTCGTGTACGGAATAGCGATGGCCTTTAAGCTTCAATCGGTATTCTTCCTGCCCTTTATCCTGATCGTTTACTGGTTCGAAAAGAAATTCTCCATCCTTCACTTCCTGCTCATCCCTGCAGGAATGATACTTTGCAACATCCCCGCTTATATGGCGGGCTTCCCGTTCTCGATAACTTTCAGCCAATACGTCTCGCAAACAGGAACATATCCCTGGCTGTACTATTTTTATCCGAACCTTTATTTCTTCTTTCAGGCACGCCCCTACTATTTCTTCAGTATAGCACCTATATGCTTTACGGTAACCATGCTTTTGATACTTGTGTTTCTCCTTCGAAAGCATAAATTGCAGCTTTCCGGGGAAAATGCTTTAAATATTGCTACATGGATCTGCTACACCTGCGTATTCCTGCTTCCCTCAATGCATGAAAGATACGGATACTTGGCTGAAATACTTGCAGTTTTAGCAGCCATTAAGAACAAACGACTTACATGGCTGCCCATATTGATGATAGCCTCGACCCTGCCCAGATTTCTCTTTGCAATTTCCTTAGGATCAGGCTCCCTCATACAACAGGGAATATGCTCCGTGCTCAATACCGTATCTTACACCGCATTCACATATATCATTTATTTGAGACTGAAAGATGTTAAAAGCTGAAGAAAAGATCAGAAACTATATAGATAAAATGATCCCCCTTATGGGAGTTATATTTGTGTTGCTTGCAGCGCTTCTTATCCGCTGGACGGGTAAAAACTACGTGGGCACAGATTTCCACTATACCATTTACGATATAGAAGAGAACGTAGGCCCTTTATTCTACAGAACTATTGCCATATATCTCGGGGCAAGAAGCGAGCACGTGATCATGCTCATGAAATTTTTGATCTACTTCGGAGATATATGTACCGGATCACTTGCCTTGATATACCTGAAGAATCATTCAAGCTTAAAGGGATTGGAACTGATATTCACCGCATCGGTTTTATTCCTGCTGAACCCTGTCATCTTAATGAACGGAATAGCAGCTATGAAACCCGATTCATTATGCATGGCGCTTCTTCTGTGCGGATTGCTGCTCGCAGATAAAGAAAAATATCTTCCCGCTCTAGGGATTGCTTCTATGTCCATCTTCATATCGCACCTTTACCTGCCGGTGATAATCGCCGCAGCTTTGTGGTTATGCGTTAAGAAAAAGAAGTTCCTTCCTGCGGCTATTTCCATCACTATAATATCAGCCGCAATTCTGCTCGAGCAGATCAATACCGAAGACTTCTACTACTTCGGCAAAGTGTTTGTAAATTACAAGTTCACGGGATGCCTTCTCCTATACGGATACTTCATACCTGTTGCTTCACTCCTCCTTGCCATCAGGAAGAAAAAATACAGATTTCCTTCTCTTATGATCCATATTGCGTACATCATGTACTCAGGATGGATGATGACCTCACACTTTGCATTATAAGTGCGTAGGGCTCACCTTCCACAGATCAAATCTCTCCATTCCCATGAATCCCATTCCGGGATTATGTTCAACAGCCAGATCATACTTGTCTATATCCTCTTGCGAAAATTCTGCACCCGCAAGATTGATTACCCAGAATGTCTGCCCTTCCGTCGTAGACAGATCCAGATCATCGAAATATACAAACTCATGCCCCGGCATGTAATACTGCCATATCAGTTTAAAACCTCTGTCATAGTCATATACGATCACCGCATCCGGATCCACATTTGCTTCGATAAAAGAAACCGTCTGAGGCATCAAGGGAGTCGTATCATATTCATATGCCTTCTCCACAAGAAAACTTGATAAACAAAGCTCCGTACTCCACAAAAGGAATAGTACATTAACGGCTGCGTTACATCTCGAATAAACAATCGCCAGAAATATCCATACAAACATCAGACAAAAGATAACATATCTTGATGCGAAAAAATGCCCGTTCAGACTTCCCAGCCACTGTGAGAAATACCAGCAAAAAACCGTATTAACAAGAAGCATCACAAGGAAGCCCTTTTCAGCTCCCGAATACTTTTTTCTCAAAAGTACAAATACAACAACGGCCACCGCAAAAAGAACCATTGCCATGATCCCGCCGTTTTCCAGATTCGTTCCGAAAAGTTCTTCGAAAATGTCCGCAGGCCTAAACAGGAATTCATAATTCTCACGAGGTCCGCCCTCTCCGATTCCCATATTTTTCATTCCGTATAAAAACCAGGGAATATAGAAAACCACATCCGAAACGCAGACGGCAATGAACCCTGCAATCCCCTTCTTATCCTTCCTGCGGATCAAACATATAAATATCCACAAGAAACATACAGCGATGGGAAGCACTGCAAAATACTGGGTATAAACCGCAAGTATTCCGAACACAAATAGAAATGCATACCTTGATGTCTTAAATTCCTCTTCGCATACGATCTCATATCCGATCAGAATGACTCCCAAAACAAACAGATCCATCCATGAATACATACGAAGATTCAGATTGTAGTGAAGCATAAAGGGAGCAAATCCGTATGCAAGATTAAAAAGAAGTGCCGCGGCAAATCCCCATCTCTTCCTGATAAAGATAGCCGACAGGATCATTCCTAAGATCACGGGAACAACCGAAGTCCACAGCATCACCTTCATAGACTCTCCGAATACCGCAAAGGAAGCCTTAACTATCAGATAATAAAGAGGCGGGTGAACATCCGCGGCAGTTGCCGCAAGAATCCCGCTTAAGTCATGATTTACTACCACATCCCAGGAAAAAGCCTCGTCATAA
>JAEEGI010007986.1_pt1 | contig 23508 bp, 19 predicted proteins | sample 8958751 | NCBI WGS metagenome assembly JAEEGI01 (sample SAMN16246545, study PRJNA631951) | gut metagenome | biome: gut microbiome; feature: rumen; material: KS-attached | host: Bos | place: Iran: Karaj | collected 2018-10 | reverse complement strand
GAATTCGCGCCCCTGCAGGGTGTTGTAGAGCAGCAGGGCGCTGGGATTGAGGGCAATGACCTTCGTCATGTCGCTGCCGCCGCCGTCAGGCATGATGACAATGTTCTCGCCTGCCACCGTGCGGACTTTCATTTTCTCGTTGATTTTCATGTTGTTTGTTCAAATGGTTAATAACATTTTTTTCTTTCAAACAACACATAAAAAAGAAGCGCGGGTTAAGAACTCTTGCTTATCCCGCTGTCTTAGGCCTTCGCATTGCCCATTAGTGTAGAATAAGCAATGCCGAAGCCCACGCTATAGGTATCTATAGTAAGACACTATATTACCAAACCATGGACGAAGTACATTGCGTTATTGCGACACTAATTTTGAAGTTGCGAAGTTCAAGACAGCCGCAGATAAACGCCGTTACAACGTCTTTTTTATATGTTCTGTCGCTCCTGCGGAGAGGGTCAAAACCCTTACCCCGCCCGCGTTACCCGTCGCTCTCGAGGGGCTCCGGCGGTGTGGAAACGACGGTGCAAAAATACAACTTTTTTTTAAACCGTTAAAAAAAAATTCACCTCCGCCAAGAAAAATCTCGACGGAGGTGATGATTTGTTATCGTTATATCTCGATTTTAAAGAATCACACCTTCGTGCAATTGCTCGATGGGAAATATCAAATCCCAATTGCGCCCCCAAACGATATTGCCACCATCAAGAGTGAAGGTGCTGAACTTCTTGGGGTCAAGGTATTTGTTATACTGCGGATGCGGATGACGACGAATAAAGTCGCCGACATCAACGGTGCTGTCGGTGCCATCGTTAAAGACCAACCGCACTTTCAATCCGCCTAAATCAAAAGCCTCTGTTATATACAATCTGTCGTTCATAGTTTCGTCTTTATATTGGTGCTTCTTACTTGCTGCTTCATCACAAAGAAACGCACCCATTTGTCTATAATATTCTTACTGTATTTCCGTATGAATGCTTCTGCAACCCTCTGGTCTTTTGCTGCCAGCGGCGGAACATTCTGCTTATTCCGGATATTGATATGGTCTAATTCGCCATTCATCATGATTAGTTCGAAGACACTCTCTTTGTCTCCGTGTTTTACGTGCACATGAATGGGTTCATGTTCGTTGGAGTAGAAATAGAAGATAAAACCGAAGTATTCGTATATTTTAGGCATATCGCATTGTTATTATCACGCTGCAAAATTACGAAAAAATTTTTAAACCACCAAAAATAATTCTAAAACGGAACTTACAGCAGCAACGAGAGCTGGTAGATGAGGGCGGCGACTATCCAGGCGAGGAGGATGGAGTTGACGACGGAGAAGGCAGCCCATCCGCGGCCTATCTCGCGGCGCAGGGTAGCGATGGTGGCGATGCAGGGGAAGTAAAGCAGGACAAACATCATGAAGCCGAAGGCTGTGACCGGGGTGAATACATGGCGTTCGCGGAGGGTGGTGGCAAGGGCGGTGTCCTCGGAATTTTCAGATTCTTCAGAATACTCAGGACTCTCGGAATTCTCGGCATTCTCATGATAAAGTATCGCCAGAGTGCTGACGATGGCCTCCGTGGCCGGCAGGCCCGTGAGGATGCAGACATTCATCCTCCAGTCGAATCCCAAGGGCGACATCACGGGATCCATCGCACGGCCTATCTGCGCCAGATAGCTCTGCTCCTTCTGGATGCGCTGCGCCTCAAGGGGGTCGGCAGAACGAACTTCGGCACGGGGAAAGTAGGTCAGCGCCCAGATGACCACCGAAGCCACCAGGATGACGGTGGAAATCTTCTTCAGGTAGTCGGCACAGCGCTCCCAGATGTGCATTCCGGTGTTGCGCAGCGTGGGACGACGGAAGGCCGGCAGCTCGCTGACATAGTCCTCGTCGCGGTCCTTGCGGAACCAAGGGGTGTGTTTCATCACGAGGGCGAAGAGGATGGAGAGGACGATGCCGATGAGATAGAGCGAAATCATCACCAACGCCTGATAGTGCGGGAAGAAGGCAGAGACAAGGAGCATATAGACAGGCAGACGCGCCGAGCAGCTCATGAAGGGTATCATCAGCATGGTAAGGGTGCGGTCCTTGCGGTTCTGTATGTCGCGTGCCGCCATGATGGCCGGAACATTGCAGCCGAAGCCCACCAGCATGGGGATGAATGAGCGGCCGTGAAGGCCCACACGGTGCATGATGCCGTCCATGAGGTAGGCGGCTCGCGCCATATAGCCCACATCCTCGAGGATGGAGAGGAAGAAGAATAGGATGACGATATTGGGCAAGAAGGCCAACACGGCTCCCACGCCCTGCACCACGCCGTCGACAAGCATCGAAGAGAACCACCCCTCGGACATCACCGATGAGAGCCACCCACAAAGGGCATCGATGCCGTTCTGTATCCACTCTTGGGGATAGGCGCCGAGGGTGAAGGTACACTCGAACACGGCGAACAAGACAGCAACGAGGATGGGGAAACCGATTTTGCGGTTGGTGAGCACAGCGTCGATACGCTGCTGGCGGGTATGGTCGCTGTCGTCGTCGCTATGCTTGAGGGCGGCAGCGAGGGCGCCATTGACATATCCGTGACGAGCCTCGTGGATAATCTCCTCGGGGGCTCGCTTGAGTTCCACAAAGAGGTGCTTGCGCTCGCGCTCCACAAGGGCCGCAAGGTCTTCATAATAGGGTTCTTCGCGGAAAAGCGGAAGGGTCTCGACAGGACGTTCGAGGAGTCGGATGGCGAGGTAACGCTTAGAGTGGAAAGTGGAAAATGGAGAGTGGGAAGACCTTGGGGCGAGGAATTCGATGATGCGCTTGACGGCATGCATCACATCCTGGCCGTAGTCGACATGCACGTGACGCAGCACCTCCAACCCACCCTCGGCGGCACTCACCACCTTGGCGGCAAGATCATCTATACCCTCTCCCGTAAGCGGATTAACAACTCGTGCCAGCACACCCATCTGCTTCTCAAGACTGTGTATGTCGAGTGAATGTCCGGTATCGAGGAGGAGGTCGTATTTGACAAAGGCCAGCAGCAGGCGGCGGTGCATATCGATAAGCTGCGGAGTGAAGACGAGACTCTCGTCGAGGTCCGTACTATCGACCACCTGCAACACCACATCGGGATTGAGAGGTTCCACTTCTTCGCAGTCGTGAACCTCAATCCAGTTGATCTCCACCTCATCGGCACGACGGGCGACGGACTCGCGCAATGCATTGCAGAGTTCTGATTTTCCGCTATTTGCCGCACCTACTATAACTATTTTATATTGTTTCATTCAATTCCAATTTGAATTGCAAAGATACTAAAAATGGCAACCCTCATGGGTCACCATTTTTGGTGAATTTGATGGATTCCCTATAGAAGGCGTTTCAAGGCTGCGACGAAGTTGTGGATATCCTCCTCGGTGGTATCGAAGGAGCACATCCAACGAACGACATTCTGCGCTATTTTTTTCTCCGCTTCGCTATCGGAACATTCACTGGATGTTCCTTCATCCCAGTCGTAGAAGAAATACTCCTTCTGCAGCGCATGCCACACCTCAGCGGGGAGTTGCACAAAGACGCTGTTGACCTGCACAGGGTACATCACTTTGACACCCAACGCATGCACCTCCTGATAGAGCATCTGCGCCATGCGGTTGCTGTGCTCGGCATTGCGCCTCCACATACCACTTTCCAAATAGCACTCCATCTGCGCGGCCATGAAGCGCATTTTGCTCCCCAGTTGCGTCATCTGCTTGCGACGAAACTTGAGGTCGACATCGAGGGCTGAATTAAGTATTATGCAACTCTCGCCCATCAACAAGCCATTCTTAGTACCTCCGAAGGAAAGGCAATCGACGCCGCAATCGACAGTCATCTCTTTGAAGCTGCACCCCAAGGCGACGGCGGCATTCGCCAGCCGGGCTCCGTCCACATGGAGATACATATTATATGAATGGGCCAGGTCGGCCAGTGCCTTGATTTCGTCAAGGGTGTAGAGTGTGCCCAGCTCGGTACTTTGAGTGATGCTGACAGCTTTGGGCTGCGAGTGGTGTTCGAAGCCGAAACCATGCAGGCGAGTCTTCACCAATTCGGGCGTCAATTTGCCGTCGGGGGTGTCGACCGTCAGCAGGCGGCAACCCACCACACGCTGCGGAGCACCACACTCATCAACGTTGATATGCGCCGTCTCGGCGCACACCACCGCCTCGTGCGAGCGGCACATGGCGTCGATACACAGCACATTGGCACCTGTTCCGTTGAACACCAGATAGATACTTGCCTGCGGACCAAAGGTATCTTTAATCAACACCTCCAATCGAGCCGTCACTTCATCATCGCCATAAGCCAATGCATGACTATCGTTGGCCCGCACCAGCGCTTCTATCACTTCGGGACTGAATCCCGAATGGTTGTCACTTCCAAATCCACGTTTCATAACTGCTATATTTATGTAGTCAAGTAGTTAAAACAATACAATTTCTCGCAACATCCGATAGCATGGCTACTTCAAAATACATTTGTCTTATCTACTTAACTACCGTCTACTTAACTACTTTTTTACTTATCCATCGTATAGAGGAACTCCTCGTTGTTTCTGGTGTGCACCATCTGTTTCTGGAGGAACTCCATAGCCTCCACAGGCGTGAGGTCGGTAAGATGGTTGCGGAGCACCACCGTGCGCGTCAGAATATCGGGCTTCACCAGCAGGTCGTCGCGACGGGTGCTGGAGGCCGTAAGATCGATGGCGGGATAGATACGTTTGTTGGAGAGTTTACGGTCGAGCTGCAGCTCCATGTTGCCGGTACCCTTGAACTCCTCGAAGATGACGTCATCCATCTTCGAGCCCGTCTCGGTGAGGGCAGTGGCGATGATGGTCAGCGAGCCACCATTCTCAATCTTACGGGCGGCGCCAAAGAAACGCTTGGGTTTCTGCAGTGCATTGGCTTCGACACCACCGGAGAGCACCTTGCCCGAAGCAGGCTGCACGGTGTTGTAGGCGCGGGCCAGACGGGTAATGGAATCGAGCACAATCATCACGTCGTGGCCACACTCGGTGAGGCGCTTGGCCTTCTCGAGCACGATGTTGGCGATGCGCACATGACGGTCGGCAGGCTCGTCGAAGGTGGAGGCAATGACCTCGGCTTTCACGCTGCGCTGCATGTCGGTAACCTCCTCGGGACGCTCGTCGATAAGCAACACCATAAGATAGACCTCGGGATGATTGAAGGCAATAGCGTTAGCCACCTCCTTCAACAGGGTGGTCTTACCGGTCTTGGGCTGTGCCACGATAAGGCCACGCTGACCCTTTCCGATGGGTGTGAAGAGGTCGATGATGCGGGTGGAGAGGGTTTCCTGCGGATGCCCGGTGAGTTTGAACTTCTGGTTGGGGAAGAGTGGCGTGAGGCTCTCGAAGGGGATGCGGTCGCGGATGCGGTCGGGTGTGAGACCATTGATCTCAAGTACCTTGACCATCGGGAAGAACTTGTCGCCCTCGCGCGGAGGACGCACCTTACCACGCACGGTGTCGCCGGTCTTCAAACCGTAGTTGCGTATTTGTGCGGGCGAGATATAGATATCGTCGGGCGACGAGAGGTAGTTGTAGTCGCTCGAGCGGAGAAAACCGTAACCGTCGGGGACCATCTCGAGCACTCCTTCGGCCTCGATGACGCCCTCATGCTCGAATGCATATTCGCAACGGGGAGCTGGTTCCTGCTTGGGTTCCTGCTTGGGTTCCCGTTTGGACTCTTGCTTTAACTCCTGCTTGGGTTCCTGTTTATTTTCCTGTCTGGCTTCCTGCGCGGGGACTTGTTCCTCTTTCACCACCGAAGCCTCTTCACGTTCGGGTTTTACCTCGACGGGGTTCTCCTCCTTTGCAGTTTCAGGAGCAGCGACTGCCGGCTGTGCAGTCTTGCGCGGACGGCCTCGTTTCTTCTTGACTTGCTGTACCGTCGGCTCGGCAGACGGATTTTCGGCAGGAGCCTCTGGGGTCACAGTGGGAGCAGGGACTTCCATATTGCGGAACAGAGGACGACCCGACGGACTCATCACATCAGGCACCTCGGGTACCACAGGCATTTCGAGGTCCATGATATTGAGCTGAGGAGGAGGTGTTTGAAGTTGGGCCTTGGGGGCTACGTCAGAACGGTTCCTGTGAACCTCGGGATTTTTCAACGCCGATTCGGCCAGCAGTTTGGGTTTCATGTGCTGACGCTTGTGGTTCTTACGGTCATCGGTGGCAGGAGCCGGAGTCGATTTATCGGGATTTGATGCCTGATGATCAAGAATTTTGTAGACCAGTTCTTGTGCATCCATACGTGTAGCTTTGGGGATGCCCATTTCTTTTGCCATCTCGATAAGTTCGATATGGGCTTTGGCAGTGAGTTCAGATTTACTGTACATGTAGAAATATTGATAAGATGATACAATCCAAGATGTATGGGAAAAAAGCAGATAAGACGCTTATTGTCAAACACTCGCAAAGATTATCCCTCTCTTACTATCCTTCATTTGACGATGCAAAAATAGTGTTTTTTTTTCAATCGAAGAAAAAAAATTGATATTTTTTCATTTTTTCTCTCCAGAATCAAAAAAAATATGTACTTTTGCATTTTGTAACAAAAGACAATTTTATACATATTATTCAAGCAATCAGACAATCAAGCAATCAAACAATTAATTTAATAGAAACATGAACATTCCTGCAAATCTGAAGTACACCCAGGACGACGAATGGGTGCGTATCGAAGGCGAGTTTGCTTTCGTTGGTATCACTGATTACGCTCAGCACGAGCTCGGCGACATCGTCTTCGTAGACGTCACCTGCGAAGGTGAGACCATCGAGGCTGGCGAGGCTTTTGGCTCCGTCGAAGCCGTGAAAACTGTGGCCGACCTGCTCATGCCCGTCAAGGGTGAGGTCGTGGAGTTCAACACCGCTCTCGAGGATGCTTCCGCCATCAACGCCGATCCTTACGGCAATGGCTGGATCATCAAGATCAAACCCGAGAACATGGCCGACATCAATGGCCTCATGGATGCCGCCGCCTACACCGCCAAAATCGGTGCCTAAACCCTATCGTCAGAACACGAAGAATGGCTGCCTACTTGGGCGGCCATTCTTTTCTCCCTCTCTCCCCAATTCTTTAATCTTTAAACTTTAACCGTTAAACTTTAAACTTTACCTTAATGGCCAATCAAGACGACTTCTTCAAGAAAGTGGTGGCTCACGCCAAAGAATACGGCTTCATCTTCCCAAGCTCTGAGATTTACGACGGCCTCGCCGCTGTCTACGACTACGGTCAACTGGGCGTGGAGCTGAAAAACAATATCAAACAGTACTGGTGGAAGGCAATGGTGCAGATGCACGAGAACATCGTGGGTCTCGACAGCGCCATCTTCATGCATCCCCGTATCTGGAAGGCCAGCGGCCACGTGGATGCTTTCAACGACCCCCTTATCGACAACAAAGACAGCAAGAAGCGCTACCGCGCCGACGTGCTCATCGAAGACCATATCGCCAAGATTGAGGAAAAGATTGAGAAGGAGTGCGAGAAAGCCCACAAACGTTTCGGTGACGCTTTCGACCGCCAGCAGTTTGTCTCCACCAACGCCCGTGTACTCGAACACCAGAAGAAAATCGACGAGATTCACGAGCGCTATGCCGACTGCATGAACCGCAACGACCTCGACGGCTTGAAGCAACTCATCCTCGACCTGGAGATTGTCTGTCCCATCAGCGGTACCCGCAACTGGACCGACGTGCGGCAGTTCAACCTCATGTTCGCCATGAGGAGCGGGAACGTAAGTGACCGAACCTCGCAAAGCGACAAAATGGGCAGCGTCATCGATGACAGCGACACCCTTTACTTGCGTCCCGAGACCGCACAGGGCATCTTCGTCAACTTCCTCAACGTGCAGAAGAGCGGACGCATGAAGATTCCTTTCGGCATCGCCCAGATTGGAAAAGCCTTCCGCAATGAGATTGTGGCCCGCCAGTTCATCTTCCGCATGCGCGAGTTCGAGCAGATGGAGATGCAGTTCTTCGTGCGTCCCGGAACGGAGCTCGAATGGTTCAAGCACTGGAAAGAGGAGCGCCTGCAGTGGCACCTCGCCCTCGGCATCCCCGCGGAGAACTACCGTTACCACGACCATGAGAAGCTGGCCCACTACGCCAATGCCGCCACAGATATCGAGTTCCGCTTCCCCTTCGGCTTCAAAGAGCTGGAAGGTATCCACAGCCGCACCGACTTCGACCTCTCGCGCCACAGCGAGTTCAGCGGCAAGAAGCTGCAGTATTTCGACAGCGAGCTCAACGAGAGCTACACGCCCTATGTCATCGAGACCTCTATCGGTGTCGACCGCACCTTCCTGGCCATCTTCAGCCACGCGCTGAAGGAGGAAACCCTCGAAGACGGCAGCATCCGCACCGTGCTCTCGCTGCCCGCCAAGCTGGCACCCTACAAAGCTGCCGTGCTGCCGTTAGTGAAGAAAGACGGCCTCCCCGAGAAAGCCCGCGAGATTCAGCACCTGCTCATGCCCGACATGATGGTGCAATACGACGAGAAGGACGCCATCGGCCGCCGCTACCGCCGTCAGGATGCCATCGGCACCCCCTTCTGCATCACCGTCGACAACGACACGCTGACCGACAACGCCGTCACCGTCCGCCACCGCGACACCATGCAGCAGCAGCGCGTCAGCATCGACCAGCTGCCCGGCTACCTGAAGAGCAACCTGTAATTTTACATAGTTTTTCCACCTCTACTGAGCCGCGTTCCTATGCGGCTCATTTTTTTTATTTGGTGATTCCAAAATTATTCCGTATCTATGCAACCGAATTCTAACGGAATTATTAACGATTTTTTTTGCCAATGAAGCATAGCGCATAGATTTGTATGCACATCATAGAAATATTTAATCAATCTATATTCTATAAATGGAATATTTCATTCGTACACCAGTGCTAAGATGTCGGCGAGGATGGGGTTGGGCTGGTGTGCCGGTGGGTTGTCGGTGCTGGCACCGATGAGCATCTGGCGGGCCTCATCAAGGGCGGCGAGGTCGAGGGCGTCGGAGGCGAGCTGGACATCGGTGATGAGGTTGCGTTCCTGGTCGACGATGAGGGACAGCTCCACCCCACCCCAGTCGAACTGGGCGGTGCGCTGGGCCGTGAAGGTGCGCCAACGGCCGTAGCGCCACTCGTCGGAAGCAAACTCCTCGTAGAGGGCGCGGACCTCGGGACGCTTGATGATTTCAGAGAACTCGGAATACTCCGATTTTTCTGAATACTCCGACTCAAAAGCACTGCGTAAATGGGGAATGATGCTGTCGGAAGTAATCTCAGCGTTGAGCTCGGAAAGGTTCACCACACGACTGCGCACCGAGGCAACGCCGTGCTTCTGCAACTTGGCGGGCTTAGGCTTGAGGTAGCGCTGAAGGTCCTCCATGTTGCCTTTGATGAGGAGGGTGCCGTGATGCAGGTCCTGATATTTTCCTTTAGAAAAGGCATTACCCGAGAATTTGCGCCCCTCGGTGAGGATATCATTACGTCCCGATAACTCGGCCACGATGCCGAAGTCGGCCACGGCGCGCTGGATGACACGGAACTGGCGTGTCTGGTCGTATAGCGCCTTGGGTACGACAAAGGAGAAGTTGATGTTGCCATCGTCGTGATAGACGGCACCGCCGCCGGTCCTGCGACGCATCAAGTAGCCGCCGTCGGCCTCAAGGGCCTCCACATTACACTCACTGAAAGGATTCTGGTTCTGACCAATGACCACCGTGCGGCGGTTCTTCCAAAGATAGAGCGTCACCACCTCGGTCTCGGGCAGCGACAAAAGATAATTCTCGACCGCGATGTTCCAATAAGGATTGGTCTGGTCGGAAACAATGAACTTTAACTTCATTTTTAAAATCTATAGCTGAGGGTAAAGAAATCCGGTGCCTGACCGAGATGATAGTTGCGATGAGCATAGGAAAATTCGAACTTCTTGGTTCGCAGGCCGAAGCCGAAAGAGAAGCCGCTGAAGTTGATGGCGTCGATGGCACTCATCTCTGCCGTCTGTCGGTAACTGTAGCCCACTCGGGCGAAAAAGGCTTTTCCGAGATTCAGTTCCACGCCGAACTGTGTATGGCGCATCAAGTTATCAAAGAACCCCTCAAACCATCCCTCCTTCTTCACCTCGCCAGTGAAGGGGTCCACCGTCGTTGTGGGGTTGTTGGGATCTTCATAGCGCAAATCCCAGCGTTGCAACTCCGTGGCGGCGAAGAAGAATCGGAAGGGGGCATTGGCCAGTTTATACGACAGCTCTGCTGATAACTCGAAAGGAAGGCTCTCGGACCTTCCATCGAAGGTCGACACTTGTGCCCCGATGTTGCGAGCCATCACGGTGGCCGCCAGCCGACGGTTGTCGCTGACATAACTGCCCGCCACATCGAAAGCCATCGCGAAAGCGGTGTAGCTGTCATAGTGCGACAGCACGGGTTTGAAGTTCACACCCACGCTAAAGTTCGAATCGAGCCAAGTGCCCCACCCTATGGTGAGAGCATAGTCGGCAGCCGAGACCTTGCCTATCGGCATTTCCTCTTCGTCATAGCCGTCGAAAGTACCATAGTTGTTGAAACGGAATGCGAACATCAGAGTCCCCAGACGCTCGAAATGGTGTGCATAGGATAGCGACCCCATCGAGGCTCCGTCGAATACGGAGACAAAACTCAACGACCCAATACCACACATCTCGCGACGCAATAGCGACGGATTGTCGATAGCTATTGTTGGGTCATTGTCAAATATCGACAGGTAGTCGAAACCCAGTGCCGATGTCCTCGCCTGACTGCTGAGGTCCAGCACCGTCAAGGTGTTCAGGCCAGCCACTTGCGACCGAAGGGAGAAAGGAAAAAACAGGAAAAGAAAGAGGAGTGAAATGGAGTGAAATGGAGTGAAATGGAGTGAAGGGACAAATGTGCGTGCTGACGCTATTGTCCTCTCACTCCCTTTCACTCCTCTTATTCCTTTCACTCCCTAAAGATTATTTTTTCTTGTTTCTCTCGTGGCGCATCAGGTGGCTGGGTTCGAGAGCCATGCGGTCGGTCTCGAGCAGAGAGGCGACACCCTCGTCCACGCGGCGTTTCTCTTCGCATGCCGGGCAGTGGCACTCCTCGTGGTACTCACGCGGCTCGGTGTAGGTGGTGATAACACCTTCGAAGTTGCGGAGGATGACTTTGTCGGGGCTCTGAGAGATGACGTACTGGGGCATGACGGGCGTCTTGCCGCCACCGCCGGGGGCATCGACAACGAAGGTGGGCACAGCATAGCCACTGGTATGGCCGCGCAGATTCTCAATAATCTCGATACCTTTGCTCACAGGGGTGCGGAAATGCTCGAGACCCATGCTCAGGTCGCACTGGTAGATATAGTACGGACGCACGCGGTTGCGCACCAGTTCGTGCATCAGTTTCTTCATCACATGGACGCAGTCGTTCACACCACGCAGCAACACGGTCTGGTTGCCCAGAGGTATACCGGCGTTGGCCAGACGGGCAAGAGCCTGTTCGGCCTCGGGGGTGAATTCGTTGGGGTGGTTGAAGTGGGTATTCAGCCAAATGGGATGATATTTCTTCAGCATGTCGCAGAGCTCGGGGGTGATGCGCTGCGGGCACACCACAGGGGTGCGGCTGCCGATGCGTACGATCTCCACATGCGGGATGGCGCGCAGACGCTGGATGATATACTCCAACTTGGCATCGCTGACCATCAGGGCGTCGCCACCAGAAAGCAGCACGTCGCGCACCTGCGGGGTCTTCTCAATGTATGCCAGGCACTTCTCGATACGCTCGCTGGGGCTCTCGTCGTCCTTCTGACCGGCAAAACGACGGCGAGTGCAGTGGCGGCAGTACATAGAACACATGTCGGTGATGAGGAACAGCACACGGTCCGGATAACGATGAGTAAGGCCGGGAGCGGGAGAGTCTTCATCCTCGTGCAACGGGTCGTTGAGGTCGGCGGGGGCGATATTGCACTCGGGACCGGCAGGAATGGCCTGACGACGAATGGGGTCATACGGGTCCTTGGGGTCAATCAATGAGAGGTAATACGGTGTGATGGCCATACGGAATTTGGCCAGAGCCTTCTTGATACCTTCGGCCTCTTCGGGTTCGAAAGTGAAGTATTTGCTCAACTCCTCATAAGTCTCAATGCGGTTCTTCACCTGCCATTTCCAATCGTTCCATTGCTCGTCGGTGACGTTGGGAAACAGTTCTTTTCTGCGGTTTACTTTCATACTATATTATTTCTTTTTATTTATTATTCAATAATATACACCCATATTCGGACGATTTGTCCACAATCAAAACAACGCAAAAATACAAAAAAAAGATGAACTAACAAAAATATTTTTGCCTTGTCTCTGCCAATGAAAAAAAACTGTTAAACTTTTGCATAGGTATCGTATTTTCTCAAAAAAATACGTATATTTGCAGTTTTGAACTGCCTAAACATATATATAGTATAATATTAAAAAACAACCCTTTAAAGAGAAGAGACCTCCACTGTCATGAAGAGACTTCCGCTTATCCTGCTTGTGTACATGCTGTTGTTGACAGCCTGTTCCGACACCGAGACCTATCGTCTGCGGGGCATTCTCTACACTGACAGCACACTCACCACTCCCATCCCCAACGCCACCCTCACCTTCGGCTCCGGTGAGTGGTATTGGAACTCAACTAACCTCCCCATCGATACCCTCGGCCAAGCCGTCACCGACGTCCAAGGCCGCTGGGGCATTGCTTACAATGTCGCCATCGATCCCATCGCCCGCCGCGACGCTAAATTCCATGTCGAATACTCCCCACTTCTCATCCTCTACAACTGCGACACGCTCTATATGGAAGACTACAATACACTCGTCTCTGACACCCTGAAGCTCTATCCCGGCTGCTGGAAGAGAGAAAGGAGTGCCAAATGAAACGCTGGCTCTTCCTCATCCTCCTCGTCTGTGTCCCCGTTGTCAGTCACTCCCAATGGTCGTGGGACTCCATCCCCTACAACAACACCCTCAAGGTGAACCCCGCGGCACTCTTCCACCCTACCCTCTTCTACGAACACACCTTCACCAAGCACTCTGCCATCGAGGTGGCGGTGGGCGGATGCGTCAAGTCTGGCCTCCGCATCCACCCTGCCAATATCCTCTGCGCAAGCCTCACCTACCGCTACTATCTGGCTTACTGGTGGCAGCACATGATGCCTTTCCTTCAGGGTGGTGTGGTCTTTGCTGGAGCCTATGGCTCCTACGATGTCTTCACGGGCAACAACGGGTGGGACATCCAAACCCGCCCTTACCAACTTTCCGAGCAGATAGTGGCACCCACCCTCGGATACGGCTTCCGCTTCACCACTGGCACACACCTCATGGTGGAGTTCTCTGCCTCCATAGCCCTCGGAAAACACTGGCACCAAGACAGTGAGAACTCAATCATCGACGACATCAAATCCATCGCTATTCTCACCCAGATGTGTGGCATAAAACTGGGCTGGGCCTTTTAAAACAAAGAAATAACGAATTATAATAAATAAAATAACACACCATGAAAAAAACTATCTTTTTCGTTGCCATGCTCTCGCTGATGGCTACCTCTTTTGCCCAAAACAACAACAGCAGTAACAATCCCTTTTCTATTAAGAGTGATTGGTCCAAGATTATCGGCTACAGCTACCAGCCCGGTTATCACTACGGTATCTCCCTTGCTGGCGGTTCCTTCCTGTCGATTGGCTGGGCAGAAGAAGATGCTCGCTACAACATCTCTGCCACCGAATACCGCGAACCTACATGGTCTCTCCGTTGCGGCTGGATAGGCTACAACTTCGACGAGGATATTACCGGTTGGGGTGCTGTCTCGTTCCGTCCCATGCTGGTACTCGGCATCGACAAGACCAAGGATGTTCTCTACGATGCTGCCACCGCCACATGGACCAAGGAGAGCAACACTTACTTCACCATGGCTCCCTCCATCGTCATCAATCTTTGGATGCTCCACTTCTCCGTGGGCTACGAAATCGTCCCCAAATTCAAGGAACTCAACGGCCTCAACTTCGGCATCGGCCTTTCCATCCCCAGCAGCACTACAAACAAGTGGACCGAGGATGCCAAAAACTATCAGCAAAACAGAAAAAACAAAAAGAAATAAGCCATAATGGAAATCGCTTCTAAATACGACCCTCGTGCCATCGAGGAAAAATGGTATCAGTTCTGGCTTGACAAGAAACTCTTCCACTCCGAGCCCGACAACCGTGTGCCCTACACTGTGGTTATCCCGCCGCCCAACGTGACGGGCGTGCTCCACATGGGTCACATGCTCAACAACACCATCCAGGATGTGTTGGTGCGCCGTGCCCGAATGCAGGGAAAGAACGCCTGCTGGGTGCCCGGTACCGACCACGCCTCCATCGCCACCGAAGCCAAAGTGGTGAAACAACTCTCCGAGCAGGGCATCAAGAAGCACGACCTCACCCGCGAGCAATTCCTTGAGCATGCTTGGGAGTGGACCCACAAGCATGGCGGCATCATCCTGCAACAGCTCCGCAAACTGGGCGCCAGCTGCGACTGGGACCGCACGGCATTCACCATGGACGACACCCGCAGCGAAAGCGTCACCAAGGTCTTTGTCGACCTCTACAACAAAGGCCTTATCTACCGCGGCCTGCGCATGATTAACTGGGACCCCAAGGCCCTCACCGCCCTCTCTACCGAAGAGGTGGAATACAAAGAAGAGCGCTCAAAGCTCTACTATCTGAAATACTACTTGGCTGATACTGTGCCCAGCGGTTTGACCGCTGGTGAAGGCGAAATCATCCACAAGGATGAGAAAGGCTACTACGCCGTCGTCGCCACCACACGTCCCGAGACCATCATGGGCGATACCGCCATGTGTATCAACCCCAAGGATCCGAAGAATCAGTGGCTCCGCGGCCATCGTGTCATCGTGCCTTTGGTGGGCCGCGAGGTGCCTGTCATCGAGGACCGCTATGTCGACATCGAGTTCGGTACCGGTTGCCTGAAGGTGACACCTGCCCACGATATTAACGACTATAACCTCGGCAAGACCCACAACCTCGATACCATCGACATCTTCAACGCCGACGGCACCATCTCGGAGCAATCGCCCCTCTATGTAGGCATGGACCGCTTCGCCTGCCGCAAGCAGATTGCCAAAGACCTCGAGGCTGCTGGCCTCATGGAGAAGGTCGAAGACTACACCAACAAGGTGGGCTACTCGCAGCGCAACCCCGACACCGCCATCGAGCCGCGCCTGTCGCTCCAGTGGTTCCTCAAGATGCAGCACTTCGCCGACATCGCCTTGCCGCCCGTCATGAACGACGAGATTAAGTTCTACCCCGAGAAATACAAGAATACCTACCGTCAATGGCTAGAAAATATCCAGGACTGGTGCATCTCGCGCCAGCTCTGGTGGGGTCATCGCATCCCGGCATGGTACATCGAGGTGGACGGCAAAGAGGAAATTGTCGTGGCTGTCAACGAAGAGGAGGCCCGCAAGATTGCCAAAGAAAAATACAACTATACTGGCGAGATGCGCCAGGACGAAGATGCCCTCGACACTTGGTTCAGCTCCTGGCTGTGGCCCATCAGTCTCTTCGATGGCATCAACAATCCCGGCAATAAGGAGATCGACTACTACTACCCCACCGTCGACCTCATCACCGCCCCCGACATCATCTTCTTCTGGGTGGCCCGTATGATTATGGCCGGCGAGGAATACCTGCACAAAGTACCTTTCCGCAGCGTTTACTTCACCGGTGTGGTGCGCGACAAACTGGGTCGCAAGATGAGCAAGAGCCTCGGCAACAGCCCCGACCCCATCAAGCTGATGGAAGAGTACGGCGCCGACGGTGTCCGTATGGGCATGCTGCTCACCGCCCCTGCCGGCAACGACATACTCTTCGACGAGAAGATCTGCGAACAAGGCCGCAACTTCAGCAACAAGATGTGGAACGCCCTGCGTTTAGTGTCTGGCTGGCAGGTCGGCGACCTCCAGCAGAGCAAGGAGAACGAGGTCAGCATCCAGTGGATGGAACAACGCATGGCTCAGGTCATCGAGGAGATTGAGAAGGACTTCGACCAGTACCGTCTCAGCGAGGCCCTGATGGCTACCTATAAGCTCATCTGGGACGATTTCTGCTCGTGGTACCTCGAGATGGTGAAGCCCGCCTACGGCACCCCCATCGACCGCGAGACCTACGATGCCACCCTCAACATCTTCAGCCGACTGATGCTCCTGATGCACCCCTTCATGCCCTTCGTCACCGAAGAGATATGGCATACCCTACAGGGCATCGGCAAGAGCGAGGAGCAGCAGCAATTCATCAATGCCAACTACAGCATCATGAACCAGCACCTGCCCACCAGCGTCTTCTTCGACCAGCGGATGCTCGACGAGTTCGACACCGCTCGCGAAGTCATCGCCGGTGTGCGCAACATCCGCAACACCCGCAACCTCTCGCCCAAGGAGTCTCTGGAAGTCTCGTTCATCGCTGCCGACGAGCGCTATCGCTTCGACCATTTCTACGGTATCGTGCGCAAGCTGGCCAACATCAGCGCCATCAACGAAATCAAGGAAAACCCCGAAGGGGAACTGAGCTCCGCTGAAAAACAATCAAATGAAGCGAAGAAGCCCGCTGGCGCCCTCTCCTTCATGGTGGGTACTATGGAGTGCTTCGTTCCGATGCTTGAGAACGTCAACAAAGACGAGGAATTGAAGAAACTCCAGGAAGACCTGAAGTATGCCGAAGGCTTCCTCAACAGCGTGCTGAAGAAACTCTCCAACGAGAAGTTCGTCAACGGCGCCCCCGCGGCCGTCATCGAGAAGGAGCGCAACAAACAGCGCGACGCGGAGACCAAAATCGCCGCCCTCAAAGCCCAAATTGCCTCCCTCGGATAGCCGAGAAGCCGTTATTGGAAATCAATAAGTTACAAGCGCAAAAACGCACATAATCCACTGGTTATGTGCGTTTTATTGTTTTAATAAACCTATAACACACTGATAATCAGTAGCAGCACAACACCAACACCGTATCAACACCGTACCATCTCCGTACCATCACCGTACCATCTCCTACCAGGGTAGGAGATGATAGGGTGATGGCTGGGGGTTGGGAGGGGGAAGGTGTGAGGTGGGGGTAAAGAAAAAGCCCGCCGGTGGGGGCGGGCTTGGCCTATTGACGGGGGCCTTGTTTATTTTTTCAGGTAGGTGTCGAACCAGTCGATGAAGTTACGATGCCAGAGGAGGCTGTTCTGGGGTTTGAGGACCCAGTGGGTCTCGTCGGGGAAGTAGAGATAACGGCTGGGGATGTGGCGAATCTGGGCGGCGTTGTAGGCTGCCATGCCCTGCGAGGCCACGATGCGGAAGTCGAACTCGCTGTGGATAACGCAAAGAGGAGTGTTCCACTGGTCAACAAAACGGTGGGGCGAGTTGGCGTAGGAATGGGCAGTCTTGGCGTTCTTTTCCCAATAAGGACCACCAAGGTCCCATCCGGTGAACCACAGTTCCTCGGTCTCGAGGCATTGCTGCTCGAAGTTGAACATGCCATTGTGCGCGAGGAAAGCCTTGAAGCGACGACCTTCGTTGTAGCCCTTCACGTCATGGTTGTGACCGGCGAGCCAGTAGATACTGTAGCCACCGAAGGAGGCGCCACAGGCGCCGATGCGCTCACGGTCAATCTGCTTGATATTGTCGGCAGCCCAGTCGGTGGCAGACATGTAGTCCTTCATGCAGAGTCCACCATAGTCTCCGGAAATCTCCTCACACCACTCCGTACCGAATCCGGGAACACCACGACGGTTGGGAGCGATGATGAAGTAGCCGGCACCAGACATCACCTCGAAATTCCAACGGGTGCTCCAGAACTGGCTAACGATGCTCTGAGGACCGCCCTCACAGAAGAGCAAAGCAGGGTAAACCTTGGTGCTATCATAGTCGTAAGGATAGATGATCCATGTGAGCATATCCTTGCCGTCGACAGTCTTAATCCAGTGGGGTTCCACCTTGCCCATGCGGACCTGCGAAAGGACATCGTCATTGAAGGTGGAAAGTTTCGTACCCTCGACCTTGTCATCGCTGAGGTTGTAAGCATAGAGAGTGGCAGGATACTGCATAGAGACTTGCGAAGCGAAGATATTGCTGCCATTCATGGTGAAACTGTTCACATCGTGCTGGCCAGCGGAAATCTGACGGATCGCTTTGGTCTCGCGATTAAAGGCGAAAAGTTCAAGTGTGCCCTGATACATGACGACGGCGACGAGTTCCTTGTCATCATTGGTCCAGTAGATGTTGCTGACGCCATAGTCGAAGTTCTCGGTGAGGTCGACCTTTGTACCAGAGGCGAGATCCATCACCATAAGACGCAATTTATCGGCCTCGTAGCCATCGCGCTCCATGCTCTCCCAAGCAATCATCTTGCCATCGTGACTGAACACAGGGTTCTGATCGTAGCCCATAATTCCCTCGGAGATATTGCGGGTTTCGCCAGTCTCGACATTATAAAGATAGATGTCGCTGTTGGTGCTGTGAGCGTATTCGTAGCCGGTCTTCTTACGGCAGGTATAGGCGATAGTCTTGCTGTCGGGGCTATAGTTGTACTGCTCGGTGCCACCCCAAGGACGCATGGGAGTCTCGAAGGGTTCTCCCTCGAGGATATCCTTAGCCTTGTCCATCATAGCCTTGCCGTTCTCCACAGGGGCATAGTAGATGTGGGGGATTTCGTCCACCCAGTTGTCCCAATGGCGATACATAAGGTTCTCATTGATGCGGCCGGTGGTCTTGTCGAGACCCGCATACAATTTTTCAATATTCTCGGGACGCTCTACGGGGATGGTGCTGATGTAGACCAACGACTTGCCATCGGGAGCCACCTTAAAGCCCTCGAAGCCACGTGAACATTCAGCCACGACACTCTCTTTCATGTCATTGACATTCATAGAGACAATCTGGGTATCACGGCAGAACATAAGGGTGTTCTGGTCGTACCACACGGGGCTGAACTCGCTGGCCGCAGTGGTGGTCAGGCGTGTAGCCTCGCCGCCTTTGGCCGGCATGAGATAAAGCTCGGTGTTGTTCTTATTCTGCTCCATATCGGTGTAGCGCAGAGTGTAGACCACTTGGCTGCCATCGGGGCTGACAGCGTATTCGCTCATCACTCCGAGGCTCCACATCACCTCGGGAGTGAAACGGCCGTCGACGACAGGAACATTGGGCTTGCCAATCACCTCTTTCTCGGCTTCTTTCGTGCTACAGGCGGCCAGGCACAAAGAGGCCACCGCCATTGTCAGTAAGGTTTTCTTCATAGATATACTGTTTTATTTATTGTTTTCAGCATTCTCAAGCTTCTTCATCTCGCGGAAACTCATGGGTGAACGAACATCGATGCCGTAGAAGTTGAAACCTTCTGCACCGGGTTCGACGATGTCGATGTTCTCGATATCGGGAGGCAACGCCTCGAAAATGAGGGAGTAGACGAGCATGTCGTAGCCTCCACGATTGTGGGCGAAGGGAGTGTACTCGGGATAGAGTGTAATGCCCTCGGCGGAACGCAGTTTGTAGTGCTTGCCGGTAGCATTGTCGCTAATATAAACATCCTTATTGATGGAGAGGCCTTTGTCATATAGGGGACGATGAGCCGGGGTGCGGTCACAATAGGAGAAATAGACGACGGTCTTGTCGCGTTCAATCTCAATCTTCTCAACGCTGACAACTCTGGCGAAGGGCGAGCGGCTCTTGACGAAGGGGAAATCGAACGAACGCGGCACACGGGGCTTCACAACATAGGTGGGGTCGGGAATCCGCTCGGCTGCTTCGGCTTTATCGCTCACACGCTCGAAATTGGAGTTGATACCATAACACTTCATTGAGGGGTTGAAATAAAAGATAATACTTCCCTGCGGACAACCTTCCTCATGGGTGCGGGAGTTGCGCACGGTGTGACGGCTGAGGAGAACGGCAGCGCTGGTACCCTCGAGCGAGACTGAATTATAGACTATGCGGGTGCCACCCTCATTGTCGCGCGCCGATGCATCGGGATAACCGAAATCACTGACAACGTCGTAGTACGACTTGCCCATGTAGATTTTCTCCAAATCGGGGTCGGCTGAAACAAAACGGCTGCTCCCACAACTCGCGAGCAGGAAGAAGAAGCCGACGATGAGGAGCATTCTCGTGTAGTTCTTTTTCATATTATCAGATGTTTTTATTTTTTCGATACTAAACAACGGTGTTAATTGCTACCCTTGGACAATTCGGTGACGAACGTGCCCAGTTTATAGAAGTTAAACTGCCTAAGCGAATAATCATTGCCCGAAAGGAAACTTGCTTCCATTCTCTTTTGCCTGTGTTGGAAGAGGCTTCTCACAAGTCCTTGCAGATGCCACACGCGCACCACATTATAAGCACGGAGCAGACGTACGGAGCGGCAGAATGCGGCATCCTCCTTCATGAATCCGTAGATTTGAACCAGACTACCGACACCCTCGACCGTTTTCTGCAGAAATTCCTCGTTGCTCTCCACATAACCGTTAACAACAGCATTGTCAATATGTAGGATGGGGACATGCTGTTGCTCGAGACGGTAGCCAAAGAGGGTGTCCTCGTGGCCATACTGACTCAGGCGGGAATCAAAACCAATCTGTTCCATCACTCTGCGACGCACCATGAAATTGTTTGTCATGAACGAACGGTAGGGGTTCCTGCGGCGGACAGCGGCAGGCTGGCTTTCGACACGTGTACCGTAGAGGTGACGCAGACGATGTTCGGGGTTGTCGCCGCGATTGTCATAGATGCGGCCACCGACGATGACATCGACAGCATCGCTCATGTAATCGCGATAGGCCTTCAGAAAATTTTCAGGCACCAGCGAGTCGTTATCGAGGAAGAGGAGCCAGTCGCCCTGCGCATGGTCGAGGAAGCGGTTGCGAACCCGTGCACGACCTACATTCTCTCCCAGCACGATATATTTTCCCATCTTCTCAATGGGGCGGTTGTGTTCGATAAATTCCGTCGTCGAGCCGTCGTCGATGCACACCAACTCCACCTCTGCGTCCTGCACAACAATGCTTTCCGCCAACGGCAGAACGTCATAGTTATGGATGGGTATGCAGACAGAAATCATTTCAGATAAGAGATAAGAGTTAGTTTATATCGATTTGGAGGTTGTCGTAGGCCTGGTGGACTCCATCGGGGAGCTCTTTCTCCACCTCGGAATGCAGCCCCATCTCGTGACTGATATGGGTGATATAGGATTGCTTCGGTTGAATCTGTCCGATGACCTCAAGGGCTTCGGGCAAGGAGTAATGGGAGAAATGCTTGGCTTTCCGCAGCGCATTGATAACCAATATTTCGACACCCTTCAGTTTCTCCATCTCGGAGGGAGCTATGTAGTTGGCATCGGTGATGTAGGCAAAATTGCGGATGCGGTAGCCGAGAATAGGGAGATCCTTGTGCATCGCACGGATGGGCATCACCGTCTCACCGGCAGCAAGGAACGGTTCTGCGCCCACCTCGTGGAGGTCAGCCTCGGGGAGACCGGGGAACTGGTGGTTCTCGAAGATATATCGATAGTCGCGCAAGAGTGCCGTCTTCGCCTCGTTATTGAGATAGATATTCATCTTGCTGTGCTGCACATAGTTGAACGAGCGTATGTCGTCCAATCCTCCCACATGGTCGCGATGGGCGTGGGTAATGAGGATAGCGTCGAGATGTTCGACACTGTGATGCAACATCTGCTGACGGAAGTCGGGACCGATATCGAAAAGTATATTACTATTATTATCAGTGGTCAGCAAAGCAGAGGTACGAAGACGAGTGTCCCGCTCGTCTGACGAGCGGCACACATTGCAGTGGCAGGCAATCACCGGCACACCCTGCGAGGTTCCCGTACCCAAAAAAGTCAGTCTCACTGTTCTTTATGCGTCAGCTTAAAGCCGACACCATGCACGTTGACAATTTCCACCGTCGGATCGGCTTTGAGGTATTTACGAAGCTTGGTGATATAGACATCCATGCTGCGGGCAGCGAAGTAGCTGTCGTCCTTCCAAATCTTCTGAAGGGTGGTGTTACGGTCAACCAACTGATTGAAGTTGACTGCAAAAATGCGCAGCAGATCGCACTCCTTGGCGGTAAGACGCTGCACTTCTTCACCGATGGTGAGAGTCTGATGGATATAGTCGAAGGTGAAGTTACCAATTTTGAAGACATTCTTGTCGGGACGGTCTTCGTTGAAGCTACGACGCATGGTAGCGTTGAGACGTGCCAAAAGTTCCTCCATGGAGAAAGGCTTGGTGATATAGTCGTCGGCACCGACCTCAAAGCCCTTCAGCTTGTCCTCATCAAGATTCTTGGCAGTAAGGAAGATGATAGGCACTTTTTTGTCGACCTTTCTAATCTCCTTGGCCACGGTGAAGCCATCTTTCTGGGGCATCATGACATCGAGGATACAGGCATCTACATCTTCGGTATCAAACTGAGCGATAGCATCTTCTCCATCCTTGGCCCACACAACGGTGTAGCCCTTTTGGGTGAGATAAGCTTTGAGAATCGTTCCCAGGTTGGGATCGTCTTCAGCAACCAAAAGTTTAATTCCAAGATTCATAATATAAAAGGTTTATGCTTTTTTCGACAATAATGTTATCTTTTCTTATTTGGTATTAACATAACTGCAAAAATTGCATTTTATTGCATTTTAAGTTAAATTTTTTATGTTAATTTATCAGACTAGACTGATTTATAGGCATGTGGAAGTTTCGATTCCATGCATCTTGAAGCGCCTCAACGGTGAGGAATCCCGAACGATGGGCCAAACGGACAAGGGTGTCGGGGTCATCGACATCGGCATGTTCCGCCACGATGATAGAGACTGCATGCTGAACACGCAAAGCATCGATATAGTCGCCGAAGGGAATACCGTGATAGCGATGGATGGTGTCGATAACGTCATCCTCTGAGGTGTGGAGATGCTCCGCGAGCATAAAGACCGAAAAGTCGGGATTGAGGAATGCCTGTTCTTTCTCGACATATTCCTCCATCTGACGAATCAAATAAGAGGAATCCTTACGGCTTCGGGAGCGAGTAGGCAATCGTTCGGCGCCGATGTTAATCATATAGACGGAACGACCGATATAGAAGAGGAGAATTGCCAACGGGAGACAGTAGGCGAAATAGAACCAAAATATATAGCGAGGTTCAAAGACTCGGGTAAACTGTCCCATGGAGAGAATGAGTATTCCCATGTTGGCGGCGATATAAATACCTTTGAGGTTGAGATTTTGGAAGCGGTCGGAGGTGTAGTATTCTGCGTTGATACGTTTGAAATGGACAAACTGGCGGATACTGGTGATGAGGATAAACAAAGCCTCGAAGATGAACACTCCCCAAAAGAGGTAGAAATTGACGAAGACGATGAGGTTGTAGCGCCAACTGTTCAGGAAGAACATCCAGGTCAATCCCTCGAGTCCACGTGCAGCCCATAGACGGTACATATCA
>JAEEGI010007936.1_pt1 | contig 23519 bp, 14 predicted proteins | sample 8958751 | NCBI WGS metagenome assembly JAEEGI01 (sample SAMN16246545, study PRJNA631951) | gut metagenome | biome: gut microbiome; feature: rumen; material: KS-attached | host: Bos | place: Iran: Karaj | collected 2018-10 | reverse complement strand
TCTCGACGGGGCAGAAAGTTGCGTTGACGACGCCTTTCTGGAGCGCCTCGTAGGTGTCGGACTGCGCCATGCCGATGGCGTTGCCGCCGAGGGATTCTACGATTTTCGCGGAGAGGCCGGTAGCTCGGATTGTATTCCCGGGGAGGTCGGCGAGGGAGTGGATGGGGGTGCGTGAGGCCAGAACGCCCGGTCCGTGCGCGTGGACGTAGAGCAGATGGGTGTCTGACACCTCGGCGGGATGGTAGCGGTTGACCATCTCGTTCGCAACGCGGGTCGCCACAAGGCCGTCGGGGTAGCCTACGGGCAAGTCGAGGCCTTCAATAAGAGGAAAACGCCCGCGCGTGTACGCGAAGCAGCTCATGCCAAGGTCCGAGATGCCGTCGACCACGCCGGCATAGCACTGGTCGGCCTTCGTGAGGACACCGCCCGGGAAAATACGTATCTGGACGCGCCCCTCGGTGCGCTTCTCGATTTCGTCGGCCCATGACTGCGCGGCCAGGGTCTGCACATGCGTCGGCGGGAAGAAGACGCTGTAATTCAGCTTTATTGTGCGCGGCCCGCCAGACCGCGAACAGGAGGAGGCCAGCAGCGCGCACGCCAGCAAGGTCCCCGGTGCCAATGTCGATTTCATGGGGTAAATTATAGCATACGGACGCGAGTCGCGTCCGTATGCTATAATTTACCCCATGGGCGATGACATCATAGACGAAGTGACGGACTACCTGCGCTATCGCACCGAATGCGGCGAGCGTACCGTCGAACTCGAATCCGAGACGATAGCGGCCTTACGGTCGACACGCAATAATGGGGCGGAGGGCGCTTCCCGCGCGGCGGGGGCGGCCGCCCCCGCCGCGCGGGAAGCGCCTCCGCCCAAAAAGAGCGCGCCACCAGAAGTGGATACTCTTGAGGCAATTGCGGCCGAATGCGCCGTTTGTGCAATGTGCGGCCTCTGCAATGGGCGCAAGCAGGCGGTTCCTGGCCAGGGGTACGCCGCAAATCCCGACATCATGTTCATTGGCGAGGCCCCGGGGGCCGATGAAGACGAGCAGGGTCTCGCCTTCGTCGGGCGCGCGGGTCAGCTTCTGACCAAGATGATCGCCGCGATGGGCTACACACGCGACGAGGTTTTCATCGCCAACATCTGCAAGTGCCGCCCGCCGAACAACCGTACGCCGACCCCTGAGGAGATGGCGGCCTGCATTCCCTTCCTCAAGCGGCAGATAGCCCTGATAAAGCCGAAGTACATCGTCGCCCTCGGCAACACTGCCATTCTTGGTCTTCTTGGAAAAACCGGCATCATGCGCCTCCATGGCGTATGGCAGACGTTCGAGGGCATTCCACTTATGCCGACATTCCACCCGGCCTACCTTCTGCGCGCCCCCGCCGCCAAGCGCGACTGCTGGAACGACCTCAAACTGGTCATGGCAAAACTTGGGAAAACGCCTTGACTTCTCACTTGTCTTTGATTTCTTAGAAAAATTTTTCGAATTCGAAAAATTTTTCTAAGAAATCAAAGACGGGAATCGTTATAATAGTGAAGTTTTAGTCTAACCAAACGAAAGACGGCGACACCATGAGTGAAGATCTTGCTGCGGGCAACGAAATCCTTGAGAATGACGAGTCCTTCAAGGAAATGATGGCCCTTTTTAACGAAAAGACGTATTTCCAGCGTCTTAGGGGAATGTTTGACGGCCTCAAGAAGCCGAAGGACACCAAGGAGTACAAGATGGCGCGCATCGAAATGCAGCGCCAGGCGGCCCCTGCGGCGGCCATTACCATTCCCGTGATCCTTGTCGCCCTTCTCGCGCTTCTGGCGAAGGGCAAGGAGAAGACCGAGGTCGCCTTCGAGACCGACATCATGGAGGCCGAGGAGATCCAGGAACAGCTCGAGGACATCCCGCAGGACATGCCCGAGCCGCAGCCGATGGACGACATCATGCCCAACGACGTGCAGTTCACGCCCGAGATGGCGCTCGACATCGCCGCGCCGGCCCCCGACGCCCCCGTCAGCGCGCAGCCCCAGTCGGTCGACGCCGTGGCGGTCATCAAGTCGCCGGTCATCCTCCGCAACATCTTCGGCTCCACGCGCAACCCCGGCATGCGCGGCCAGCTCCTCGCTGGCGGCGGCGGCAACGCCAAGACCGAGGCTTCCGTCCTCCGCGCCCTCCGCTGGCTCAAGGCCGTCCAGAACTCCGACGGCTCCTGGCCGCACAACCAAGTGGCCATGACCGGCCTCTGCATCCTCACCTTCCTCGCCCACGGCGAGAAGCCCGGCGACTCGCCCGAGTTCGGCGACACCGTGCAGCGCGCAATTGAATACCTCATCACGCAGCAGGACAAGACTGGCGGCGGCCTCTTCACGAAGTCCGGCGCAGGCTACGCCCACGCCATAGCGACATACGCCATGTGCGAGGCGTATGGCATGACGATGAACCCCAATGTCAAGGCCGCGGCGGACGCGGGCCTCGAGGTCGTCATCAACGGACAGCACCCGTCAGGCGGCTGGGACTACAACTGGAAGCAGTCGGACCGCGACGACACCTCCGTCATGGGCTGGGCGGCGCAGGCCCTCAAGGCAGGCATGATGGCCAACTTCTACCATGACCCCGAAGCACTCGAGCGCGCCTCGCGCATGTGCGTCAAGGGCTTCAAGAAGAACGGATTCCAAGACGGCGGCTTCGGCTACACCTCCCCTGCCAAGGGCGGGCTCTCCGGCGTCGGCACACTCTGCATGCAGTTCCACCACGCTGCCAACGACCCATACGTCAAGAACACCCTCCAGAACATCATCTACGGATGGAAACCCGAGTGGATCGGTTACACCCCCGAACGAGCGGCAAAGGGCGAGAAACTTGAGAAGCCCAAGGAACTTCCTCCCGGCGCAGTCGGCGGTGCCTGCCCGCAGTACTACTACTATTACGGCACGCAGGCCGTCTTCCAGGGCGGTGGCGAGCAGTGGAAGAAATGGAACGACCGCATGTGGCCGTCCTACGTCGCGGCGCAGTTCAAGATCGAGAAGAACGAGCCGGGCTCAAAGTGCAATTGCGGCCAGGGCCTCTGCAGCAAGCTCAAGGAGCCCTACGTGGATGACAAGGGCCAGTACCAGGAAATCGGCCACTGGGTCAACACCGACGTCCACGGCGACCGCCCGATCATGGACACCTGCCTCGCGGCGCTCCAGATGATGGTCTACTACCGCTACCTCCCGACCTTCAAGCAGGTCGACGTCCCCGCCGAAGTCGTCAGCGACGCCAGCGACAAGGGCGACATCGTGGTAGACACGGACCTGTAAAGGTTTTTTTCCCGCAAACTAGAAGGGGGACGGCAGGCTTGCCGCCCCCCTTCTAGTTTGCGGGAAAAAAGAAATTGATTGCGAAACCGTGTTCGTTTTGATATTCTCATCTTTGCGAAATTAAGGGGTTTCCCCTTACCGAAAGGCAAAACAATGTCACGCATACTTGTCGTCGATGACGAACCGAGAATCTTGAGCCTGATGCACTGCCTCCTCAAGAACGAGGGGCTGGAGGTGGTCTCCGAACATGACGGGGCCGCCGCCATCGAGCGCATTCGCAAGGAACCGTTCGACCTCATCCTCACGGACATCCGCATGTCACCCGTGGACGGCATGCAGGTCTTCCGCGTCGCACGCGCCGAGAAACCCGACACCCCCGTTGTCTTCCTCACGGCCTACGGCGCCATCAGCACGGCCATCGAGGCGATGAAGGGCGGCGCATTCGACTACCTCACCAAGCCATTCAAGGTCGACGAGCTCCTCGTCACCATTCGCCGCGCCCTCAAGTACCGCAGCCTCGTCACCGAACGCGACCAGCTCCGCCAGCAGCTCACCGCGAGCTACGCGTTCGACAACATGGTGGCGCAGAGCCGCTCCATGCGCGCCGTTTGCGAGATGATCAAGCGCGTCTCTCCCTCCGACGCCACCGTCCTCATCTCCGGCGAAAGCGGTTGCGGCAAGGAAGTCGTTGCCCGCACAATCCACGGCTCAAGCCGCCGCAAGGACAAGCCCTTTATCGCCGTCAACTGCGCCGCCATTCCCGAGGCGCTGCTTGAGTCGGAGATGTTCGGACATGTCAAGGGCGCCTTCACCGGCGCGACCTCCGACCACGACGGACTCTTCGCCGCGGCCGACGGCGGAACGCTCTTCCTCGACGAAATCTCCGCCCTTCCGCTCCCGCTCCAGGGCAAGTTCCTCCGCGCCCTTCAGGACAAGGAGATTCGACGCGTCGGCGGCACCGAGTCAATTCCCGTCGACGTGCGCGTCCTCGCCGCCTCGAACGTGAGCCTCGAAAAGCTCGTGAGCGAGAAGGCCTTCCGGCAGGACCTCTACTACCGCCTCGCCGTCATCACGATCGACATCCCGCCTCTGCGCGAGCGCCGCGAGGACATCCTGCCACTCGTCCAGCACTTCATCGCGAAGGAACTCGGCGACCCGGAGCACAAGGTCAAGGTCAACCGCGAGGCCCTCGACCTCCTCTGCGGCTATGATTGGCCGGGCAATGTCCGCGAGCTCGAGAACGCCATCAAGCACTCCCTCGCCTTCATGGAGAACGACGAACTCACGCCAGACGTCCTTCCGCACCGCATCGTCTCGCAGTCGCACCCGACGAAGATCGATACCTCCGCCGAGACTAACGAAGCGGAGAAATACAAGAACCAGTCGCTCCGCGCCTTCCTCCGCGTGAAGGAGAAGGAATATTTGCGACAGGTCCTCGACAGTGTCGGCGGCGACAAGGAAAAGGCCGCCCAGATGCTGAAGATTTCGCTCGCCACCCTCTATCGCAAGCTCGAGGAGGAGTAGGCCCCGCGCCACCCCAGATCATGCGACTCGCCATCCCCCTCATCATGGCCGCAGGCTTGGCAATCTCCCTCTCGGCTTCGCCCGACGCCTCCGATGCCTTCCCCGCCATTCACCGCGAAGGGTTTGTCGAGGCTCACGCAACGCTTCCAGGCGGACGACGTGTCGAGACAAACGCCGTTGTCATAGTCGTTTCCATAGCCGACCAGGGCCTCGCCGTGATCCGCGACGGGGCGGTTGTCCACGCCTACCGCGTTTCCACGGCCAAAGCCGGAACCGGCTCGCGCCCGAACTCCGACAAGACTCCACTCGGCTGGCACCGCGTGTCAGAGTGGATTGGTGGCGACGCAGTCCCCGGGCAGTCCTTCGTCTCGCGACAGCCCGTGGCCGGCGAAATCCTGCGCCCGGAACAGTGGCGGAGCAATGGTGGACGTGACTACGTCCTCACGCGCATTCTCTGGCTCGACGGCCTGGAATACGGCAAGAACCGCGGCCCAGGCGCCGACAGCCATTCGCGCTTCATCTACATCCACGGCACAAACCAGGAGCACCTGCTGGGCCAGCCGGCCTCGCATGGCTGCATCCGCCTCTCAAACCACGACGTCATGGTCGTCTACGCCCTCACCGAGGGCCGCCCGACCTACGTCAATATCGTGGAGCGATTCTAATACTTGGCCATGTTGCGCCTGTCAGACCTCAATGGCCCGGGCCATTGAGGTCTGACAGGCGCAACATGGCCGTTTTTGCCGCTTCGTATCCGGCGCGGATGCAGTCGGCGGCGTTGGTGAAGTCCAGCGTGGCGATGTCGCCGACGGCCGGCTGTATAAGGATGTCGGGCTTGTCGGCCTCAAGGCGCGATCGGGTCATGTCGTTCTCCGCCAACCGTGCCGTCTGCAGCAGCACCTCGACCAGCGTAGGTGCATCCTGATATTGTTCAATCAGCTCACGCGCCGATTCCAACGCGGCGGCCGCGCGTGGATTGGCCTCGGTGAGTTCGTCAAGTCGGTCGCGTAGAAGCCGCAGGCTTCGCTGGAAGTGTCGCTCGGCCTTTTTAGGATGTGGATCGGCAATGCCCTTTCCCGGGGCCAGGTTTACGTCGACACCGATGACGACCTTCGCCCCCATTTTCCGCACCACGGAGACGGGGACTGGGTTGACGAGCGCACCGTCCACAAGGTACCGCCCGTTGCGCCGCACCGGAGTGAAGACGCCGGGAATGGAAATGCTCGCGCGAATCGCCTCGACAAGGTCGCCATCGTTTATTACGACCTCCTTGTTGCGCCGATAGTCGGTCGCCACGGCGGCAAAGGGGATGTCAAGGTCGCCAATCTTGGAAACGGGGTAAAACGAGCGGAAAAACTTTTCGACCGGACGCCCCGTGAAGAAACCCGAACGGTGGATGCCGACCTCGCCGAAGATTTTCGCCATGAATTTCCAGTCGGCGTTCTCCGCGATCTGCGCCAGTTCATCCACGCGCCCGCAGGCGTAGGCGGCGCCGACAATCGACCCCGCGCTCGTGCCCGCAACAAAAGCAGGTCTAACACCGATTTCCGCGAGGTACCTGAGCACGCCCAAATGCGCGAGGCCGCGGCCTCCGCCGCTGCCTAATGCAATGCCCACGGCATTGGGAATAATTAAATTGTTGGGAACTATCATTTGTGAACAGTCTCTATTCTAACATGATAGGGCGTAAATCCAAAGTTGAATCTTGGATTTACGCCATGACCAATGCCTTTCTATTGAGGCATTCGTCCGTTCGCCACACTTGTGGCGATTTGCCAAACTTGCGCTTGAAGACCGTACAGAGGCTGGCGGGCGACTGGAAACCGCAGTGATACCCGATTTCCTTGATCGCGAGATCGGTTTCGCGGAGCATCTGTTTCACGTTCGCAAGGCGCACGTTTTCGATTTCCTCGCGCACGCCGCGATTGAGAACCGCCTTGAAACGGAGCTCGAGCAGCCGAAGCGATACGCGGCAGTGAGTGGCGACGTCGCCAACCTTGATGGGCCGCATGGCGTTCAGTCGGATGAACGCGGTCGCCATCGAGACGAGAAGCCTGCCGCCGCTGAGATCGACGGTCGAGGCGCGTTCCACAATGCCCCGGATGCCGTACGTCATCGTGATTGGTTTTCCAGGAAGCCGGTTTTTGCGGATGATCTTGTCGAATTCAGCCGCGCCTTCGTAGGCGCCGCCCTCGAAATCGGGGTGGACGCTTGTGATCGTGGGTTGCGTCGCTTCGCAAAGCCCCGTGTCGTTGTCGGAGCCGATGATGGCGATTTGCCCCGGGACGTCGAGACGGGCGAGCCGGCAGGCGTCCAGCACGTCCCGTGCGCGCATGTCGTAGTATGTCACAACGCCGCAGGGCCGTGGAAGTTCCTTGAGCCAATTGGAAAGGCGGACGATGTCGTCGGCATCGTCCGTCGAGGCGAACGGGGATCCGTTTTCCTCGGCGATGCGGCGGATGGCTTCGCGACGGGCGTTGGAATGCTGGGGCTCCAATGCGAAGCCGACGTAGGCAAAATTCGCCAATCCCCGGCGGATGAGCAGCTCCATCGAGGTTCTGGCGATGGCTTCGTCGTCAAGGCGTATGTCGAGACTTCTGCGGATGTGGGCGACGGCGTCCAACTTGGCGTCCATGATCATGACGCCCCCCGTGAACCGGCCGTCGCGTTGGGCGGATTCGATGAACCGTATGGTCTTTCGGTCGTCGGTCAGGAGCACAATGGCGTCGGGGGGGCGTTCCTTGAAGATCGTCCGCATGCGCGCCTCGGCGTCGCGTTGCCCGACCGAGATGACCTCCATCGTCCAGTCAGGCGTGCGTGAACCGTACCGCAACACGCCGGAAAGGCGGTCACGTCCGCCTTTCCCGCTGCGGTCCGCAATGATGCAGATGCGGCGCATCCTTTTCTTTTGGCGCTCCATGGCGAACAATTATAGCAAATCCGTTTCGTAAATTCAAAATCAAAGTTTCGTTTTCTAGTAACTCATGAAACCCGTATCTAGTGTATAATACCTCCCAGAAGCACACTTATGCCTAATCGCATGGAAGAGGAGCGACACTATGAAGAGACTGTTGATGCTGGTAATCAGTGCGGCGCTTTCAGGCGCGGTCATGGCGGAAGAGGTCAACCTGAAAACCCTTGCCGCAAAGGACGGCTCCGGCAACATTGTCTTTTATTCGGACGGAGGCCAGATCTGGGCGGCGGGGCGCGAGGCCGACAAGGCCTTCGACGGCGACACGTCAACGTACTACGACCCAAAGTACGCCGCATACGACACGTATGCCGGGTATGGCCTCGTCCGCCCCTGTGTGCTGACGCGCATTCGCTTCTACCCGCGCGACGAAAGCCACACTGTCGATCGCTTGAGCCGGTGCGTCATCCAAGGCGCGAACGCAAGCGACTTCTCCGACGCGGTCGACGTTTACAGCTTCAATGGGAAGGTCCCGGCTGACTTGTACACCAATCAAAGGTGGATTGAGATGGTGCCGGACGTGGCGGCCTCGTTCAGCTATTTCCGTATTTTCCAGAAGCGGACCGGAGAGGAAAACACGTTCGCCGGCAATACCGCCGAACTCGAGTTCTACGGAATGGAAGCCGGGGACCTCCAGCTGAACCTCTCGACCGCCAGAGGCGACTACCCGGTAGTCGCCAACGTCCTCAAGTGGAGTCCGGCGTTCGGCTCGTCCGAGACGACGATTCTGCGCGCGTTCGGTCCGGGCGGTCCGTGGACGGAAGTGGCGCGGCCGAACGGCGTCAACACATGGGCGGACACGAGCGCACCTGGGGGGGCCATCTGCTACTACCGCGTCCTTACCGAATTCCCCTACGGAGAAGAGAACATCTCGCTTTCGAACAAGACTGCCGTTGCCGCGCCCCGCCGCTGGCGGCTTCTGGAACGCAATCCAAGCGACATGACACATCTGCGGTCCGGCGTGAATCTCATCTATACGTTGGGAGCCGGAACGCCTATGTGCTGGATATCCGGATCTGGGAAAAGCACGTATGCGGACGTCACCAACAGCCTTATGATCGCGTTCAACAACGTTCTCTGGAAAGACTACTATGATGGCGGGAACGTAAACTCAAGCGCCGGCATCTTGTATTGCTATGACTATGTGGACACCCGGGCGTCCAATCCGACATGCATCGGCGTCGACCTTGGCGAAGGCGCTCATTTCTCTTTCATCCGTATCTACCCTTCCTACCTTGAAGAGGGCAATGGCGTTGTCGCCACAGGCTCAAACAACGAAAACTGGAGCACGAGAGGCAATTTCACCATCCTTACAGAACAAACCAGCGGCATCATCAATGGCGATGCGAGCACAGTTAGATGGTTTGAACTTGAAAGTTTCGACACGGAAACGGCCTACCGCTATCTTTTCTGCCACAGCGCCGTTTATAACGGATGGAAAAACAGAATCTCGGAAATCCAGTTCTACGGCTGGTTGGAGTCCGAAGTCGCGGGACTGGCCGCCGGCGTCACCGATCTTTCCCTGACGTGTGGCACGACGCCTTCGGTGACACTGACGTGGACGCCTGTCCAGTACGGCAGCACGTACAAAGTCGAACGCAAGACGGGTGACGGCGCGTGGACAACCATCGTGAGTGATCTTCCTGTTTCGACGGCGACGTGGACCGACACCGGCGTCGTCTGCGACGGAACTCGCTACACCTACCGTGTGACCACGGTCAACGGCGCGAACGAGGCCTATTCGGAGGAAATCGTAATTCGCCCCTATCTTGCCGGAAACGGAATCGGCCTGCACGGCGAATGGTGGACCAACTACGTCATCACAACGGGTGGCGAGGCGTTGGCGCTTGTCACGACGAATGCAACGGTCGATATTGCGAACACCAGTGTCGGCGGTACGACCGAGAACATCTTCGCTCGGTGGTCCGGCAAGATCATCGTTCCGTATGCGGGTGACTTCACATTCGAGGCAGATGCCGACGGTGTTGTCTGCTTCTGGATTGACGGCAGCCCCGTCCTTCACAAAATGGCGGCGTCCAGTACCGTTGCGCTCACGGCAGGCGAACATGACGTCACGGTGACATGGTTGCACGGAAGCGGAACCGGCCATTGCAGCGTCCTTTGGGGCGGAGCCGTCCCGCGCGGGGTAATCCCTTCCACGCAGCTCGTGCCAGTCGCGCCGAGGACGTTGCCCGAGGGATGGACGGCCTCCCGCACGTTTGCGCGGTCCGACAGCGCCACGTGTGTCGGCGACGTGCGCGTGAACGGAGACGGCACGATCGATTTCGCCTACGGCGGCGAAGATCTGTCTTACTCCTACAACGGATACAATTTCATGTGGCAGACGGTCAAAGGCGACTTCACGCTGAAGGCCGTTATACAGTCCATCCCCCCGAACAACCGCTATGCGGGCCCCAAGGCGGGGTTGATGGTGCGAAATTCTTTGGACGCGACTTCCATGATGAGTGCGTATGGTGTGAAGCGCCTGTATGAATATCTTGTCCTTGTCGGCAGGCAGAGGACGTCTGCCGTACCTGGAGGCATCTACGCGCAAACAACGGTTGACGGGATTGCGGAGGGGAATGTCTATTATGTTTCTGAAACGGCGCATGTCAAACTGCGGCGCACCGGCAACACCTTCACCTTCTCCTACAGGGAGTCCGCCGCGGCGCCGTGGACAACCCTTTACGAGTACACGGACGAGAACGGCGAGTACGGAGAGACGGTCTATGTCGGGCCTGCGACGTTCGGCAATGATGCCGGCGCCGGCGATCTTGCCGTGCCGTACTACAGATGGCGCTTCTCGAACGTGGAGTTGCGTACGCCGAAGGGAACGGTGTTCGTCGTCCGATAGCAAAGGCATTTTCGGTCAAAGAAAGATGCAGAACTTGAGAGTGGTCATACCCGGAATGTTCGCGGCGCTGGCATTGGTCGCGGTAGCAGGCGGCGGCGAAGAGGTTTCAGTTGTGACGGAGGGTCGCGCCGCCTTTTTGCGCGGCGAGGCACCTGCGTCGGTTCGGCTGAAGGTGAAGAACGGCTCGGCGGGAATGCTCGTCGGTTTGCGCGCGACCGTGGAGCAGTTTGCCGAGGAGTCTTGCGTGCGCAAGGCGGATGTTGCGCTCGGCGACCTGCCTGCTGGCGCGGAGACCGTTGCGCCCTGCGCCGTCGAGACGCGGATTCGTCCGGGGTGGCACACGCTCCGCGTGACCGTGGCCGGGCGCAGGGACGACGGAGCCGAATTACGCGAAGTGCGCGAGCTGCGCGTGGGCGTCGGGCCGCGCATTCCCGATCGGATGACCGCGCTCATGTGGGGGTTCCATGCGACGCCCGAGGTGCTTGCCGAATTCGGCTTCTCGCACGGGCTCGTCTGCAATTGGACGGGCGAGGGCTCGGACATGCAGACGTATGACGACGCGCTTGTGGCGGGCATCGGGCTTGCGCACTCCATGAGCCCCGTGCTTCCGTCTGGCAAGGCCGACGACGAGACCTACATGCGCCGGGACCGCACCGGCAAGGCAATCGACTTCGGCGGCGGAAGCAAGGGCGTCGAGGTCTCCAACCCCGAAATCTTAGAGGCGGTCAAGCCGGTCGTCGAGAAGGATATAGGCCAGTACGGCGACCACCCGGCTTTCGCGGGCGTGCTTCCGTGTTCCGAGCAGCGCGACCTTACGGCGCCGTCGTTCAACACCGAGCATCTCCGGTACAGGAAGGAGACGGGGCGGGACGTGCCGCCGGAAGTCGAGTCGATCACGATCCACCCAGACAAGCTGGAGGAGTTCAAGAAGCGCTTTCCCGATGGCGTGGTGCCGAAAGACGATCCCGTCCTCTCGTACTACCGCTGGTTCTGGAAGGGCGGCGACGGCTGGCCCGCCTATACAGGCGGCATTGCGGACCTGTACCACCGCGGGATTTCGCGCCCGGAATTCTTCGTCTTTTGGGATCCGGCTGTGCGGTGTCCGCCAATCTGGGGTTCGGGCGGCCCGGTCGACATGATCAACCAGTGGGTCTACGCGATCCCGGAGCCGATGAACGTGGCGGGGCCTGCCGAGGAGATACTGGCGATGTCCGCTGGACGCCCCGGCCAGCGGGCGTCCATCATGACGCAGCTCATCTGCTACCGTTCGCAGATGGCGCCAATGGACAAAAAGGTGTCGCCGGAGCCGGAATGGGTGCGGCGGCGGCCGAAGGCGAGATTCCCGACCATCCCGCCAGACATTCTTCAGGAATCGACTTGGTCGATGATCGCCAAGCCCGTGCAGTCCATCATGTACCACGGCTGGGGAACGATCTACGACACGGGTTCGACAATCGGCTACGTCTATACGAATCCGGAATCCGCCGACCGGCTCAGGCATCTGCTCAAGGACGTCGTCGCGCCGCTCGGTCCCACGCTGAAACGGCTCGACCGCGCCGCGCCGCAAGTCGCACTCCTGGAAAGCTTCACTACTTGCGCGTTTGGCGGCCCATCCTCGCGCGGCTGGACGGCGCCCTCTGTCACGTTCCTGCAACGTGCGCGCCTCGACCCGCGCGTGGTGTACGAGGAAACGATCCTGCGCGACGGACTCGACGGCGTGAAGGTCCTCTACGCGCCGCAGTGCATCTTCCTCACGCCGGACGTCGTGGCGAAAATCAGGGAGTTCCAGGCGAAGGGCGGCATTCTCGTGGCGGACGCCCAGTTGCTGCCGGCGCTCAAGGCGGATATCGAGGTGCCGGTGGTAAGCTTTGAGCCGCCGCCGGCTTCGGACCACTACGAGGATGTCAATGCGATGGAGGCGGCGCGTGAAGGCGACGCCAAGACGCGTGCGGGCACGCTTCGCGCGAAGGCGACGATGGTTGCGCAGGCGAATGATCTGCGCAGGCAGCTTGCCGCGCGCTTCACGCCCGAGGCGGACAGCTCGTCGCCCGAAATCGTAACGTACGGCCGGCGCTGGAACGACGCCCGCTATGTCTTTGCAATCAACGACAACCGCACGTTTGGCGACTACGTGGGGCCGTGGGGTCTTGTGATGGAGAAAGGGATGCCCTTTGAGGGGGAGGTGTCGCTTGCGGACGACGAGAGCGCGGTGAAGGCGGTGTATGAGCTTTCGCGCGGCGGCGAAGTGCCGTTCACACGCGCGGACGGACGCGTGAAGGTGCCGGTGAAGTACGACACGAACGACGGACGGCTCTTCGCCTTCCTCCCATCCAAAATTGAATCGGTGTCGATTGAGGTCAAGGTGGGAGGGTCGCGCTTCGTCGCGACCGCGGACGGGACGGAGCCCGTCCCTTCCGTAACGCGCGGCGGCAAACTGTCCGTCACGATGACGGTCAAGGATGCCCAGGACAAGCCCGTCGCGGCGCTTCTCCCGGCGGAGATCCGTCTCTACGACGCCACTGGACGAGAGATTGACGGCGGCGGCTATATCTGCGCCGAACGCGGCACTTGCGCCGTTGAATTCCTGACGAACCTCAACGACGCCCCGGGCGACTACAGGATCGTCTGCCGCGACCGCGCTTCCGGCCTCACGGCCGAACGCACAATCAAATCACCAGCCACTGACGACTAACTGCTATACTAATCACTAGCGACTAACCACTAGCGACTAACCACTTGCCACTAGCGACTAGCGACTAACCACTAACCACTAATCACTAACCACTAACCACTTGCCACTTGCCACTAAAATGATGACTGAGGGTTCCTCATACAAGTTCTTCGTCTGGGTCGAGCTCATCGGGTTCGACAACGCCAAGCCGGACTTCGGCGTGAACGACTATCTCGACCGCATGGCCGTGAAGCCGCAGGCGATTTCGTTGCTCCTGGACAACGATGGTCTTTTCCTTTCGCACGAGGAGGGACTGCCGACGGACTTCGCGTTTCCGCCGAACGTCGCGGCGTATGGGGGGCGGCCGTTCAACCGCGAACGGCGTCGACAGACGTGGACGGCGTTCCAGCTCAAGGGCCTTGTCGCCGAACTGAAGCGGCACAACGTGGATGTTTTCGCGTCGTTCTTCGCGCGGGAACAGTATCCGGTTTCGCCGGCGCGCGCAAAGATCGTGGCCGACAAGCTTGCCGTGTTCCTTTCCGACTACGGCTTCAGCGGGCTTCACGGATCCGACGGCTACGCGCCGCCGCGCTACCTCCTGCCCGAATGTTCCGATGAGGACCGTCCGCGCATTGCCCGCGAGACGGCGGCGCAGTACGCGGAGAACTGGCGCACATTCGTCGCGGCATTGAAGCCGCGCGGGCTCAAATGCTGGATCAACACGTGCTGGACGCGCGATCCGTTCGAGGCGCTGTACCGCTACGGCGTGGATTACCGGCTTCTCGCGAAGGCGGGGATTGACGGGTTCATCGTGGAATCCTCCGCCGCCGCGCAGTCCATCCACGGCTGGAACTACGAGGAATCGTCGCCTATCGACCGTTCCACCGCGATGCTGATGCGCCTGAAGGCGTGCGTGCCGGAGATGCCGCTCATCCTGCTGCACGGCATCAACGACGGGACGGAACAGTGGAGCGCGCTCCGTCATGATCCCGCACGCACAGCTTCAGAGGCTCTGGCGCTCGGCAGCGTGTTCTACGGGGAGAAGCGCGCCCTCGACGGCATACTGGCTTGTCTGGGCGACAGCCTTTCACGCGAGGAGTGGGCGGCGCTGGCAAAGACGTGGAATCTCGCGTTCACGCCGGCGCAGGGCCCGATAGGGGCGCGCGTCGTCTGGAGCGACCGCGCGTTCGACGCGGAGTTCGACGCCTGCACCGTGTCAAGTGACGCATCGTCCAACACGCTTCTCTACGAACTCATCCATCATTGCGCGGGGTTGAACGCCATCGTGTCCGTGGAGCAGGCGCTTGCGGACAAGAACATGCCCATCGTGCTGCTGAATCCCGAGTTCTTCCCGGAGGAAGAACTGGAGGCGCTGCGCGACAGGCCGGCATTCGTCGGAGAGCTCGGTCGCGGCGCGCGCCGTCCGTACGCCTCCGAATACGTGAAGCTTCCGGCGGACACGCCGCCTTTCCCCGGCATGCCGAACGAGGATTCCTGCTATTGGAAGCGCCCGATTCCCCAGAACAAGCCGCAGGAAATTGACATGGAGCGCGCGGCGGACCTGATTGCCCGGTATTCGATGCCGTTCATGTCGGACGTCCGTCAGGAGGTGCGCTTGTTCGGATATCGCATGGCGAACGGTCGTCTTGCCGTGTTCGGACGAAACGAGACCGACGCCTACGTGAACGCGACTGTCGGTTTCGACGCGCGTGGCGGGGCCGGTCTGATCTCCGACGTGCTGGTGCATTCGGACTTCCCGTCCCTGCCGGTCAAGACGATTCTCCAGGTGCGCATCGCACCGCACGATACGGCGTTCCTTTCGGTCGCCGCGCATGAAAGCCCGATGCCTTCCGCCCCGACGGAATAATTACTTCGAACGGGCGAGTTTCTCCAGTTCCTCGGGTTTGAACGAATAGCCCTTGCCGCACATGTGGCAGAATATGTCCGTGTCGTGGCCGGATTTCGCCATTGAAGCAAGCTCTTCGGGCGACAGCGCGCGAAGGGTCTCGTAGGCGCGTTCGCGCGAGCAGCGGCAGCCGAAGCGGAGCGGACGGGGATCGTCCGTGACGACGTCCTTCATGCCCAACTCCTCGCAAAGGGAAAGCGCGCCATGCGCCGCGTCGAGAGTCTCGGAGAAACCTTCGCCTCCCAGAAGAGCCGTGGCCGTGGCAAAGGCCTCTTCGTCGCCGTCTGGCATGAGTTCGAGGAAGAAGGCTCGCGCGCGGTCAACGCCGTCACCGCCCGGAACGGCAATGACCGAGGCGGTGCCGCGCCTCTGGAGCGCGAGGTTGTAGTATTTTGAAATCGCCTCGACCGGACGGGGATGCGAAAGTTCAAAACCTGACTGTCCGATGATGTTGCCAGGGACAGAGCGGATGATGCGCACCTCGCTGTTGTTTCCATAGACGGCCTGAAGGTCCGGCTCGGCCTCCCCGTCGAAATCGGGGAGGATTTTCTTGGCCGTAAAGCCTCGAAGGGCGCCGTCGAAGGCCGCCTCGACAAGTACGGAGCCGATTGGCCCGTCGGTCTTCATCTGCAGCGTCACGGTCTCTTCGGGCTGCTCGAGATCGGCGCCGAGAAGGGCCACTGCCGCGAGGGCCTCGGAGAGCGCAAGTTCGGACGCAGGACCGCAAAGGTGGCTGCGCGCGAGGGCCCGCGCGCTGTCCGTGACGTCGGCGTATACCCAGCGGAAGCCGGCCGCCCTGTCGGCCCCCGTCTGCAAAAGGTCTGAAGATTTCATCATGATCATGGCACTATGTATTATAATAAAAACCATGGCAACAGCAAAGAAATACGACCTGGAAGTCCACTTCCTCTCGCTTGAACTCTCGCCGGCGCTGAAGCTGGCCAAGCACACCAACCACCTGCTGGGCATCGACCTCGTCTGTCCGCGGCCGACGGTCGCCCGCAAGTCCTCGGAGCGGGTGCTGGCCCTTGAGGGTGGTGTTTTCACGCCGCCGTCGCAAGCATGGACCGAGAGCGTCGTCTTCAAGGAGACGATCCACGGCCGCTTCGGCCTCGCGGTGACTGTTTCCGAGGCGCTCACCGACGCCGTCGCGGAATCTTTTTTCCGCACAGGAGCCACAGCTCTGGTGAAATTCCTCGCGGGCTTCGCCGGCGCAGCCGTAAGCGTCCCCAATCTTGATGACATTGCAGAAGTTCCATTTTCATCGCTCACAAAGGTTCTCGGCAAGGACCGTTCACCTATAACGATCGTTCGCGGCTGCTTTGATTTCCCAGCGGACGCCTCGTTCCCGTCACGCGTCGTAATCGAAGTGCCGCTCGTGGCGACGGACGATCTCTTCCGCACAGTCCACCGCACGACAAAGGCCGGCGATGCGACCTCCCGTGTCAAAATCCTCTCCAAGGGCGAGGCCGCCGGCGTCTGCCGCCTCGCGCTGGAGGCTGTATGAGCGCAGTCACGGACGGCGCCCCGCGCCCCGGGACATTCGAGATTGTGGCCGAGGATGGCGGCGCACGCCTCGGACGACTGCATACCGCGCACGGCGTCGTCGAGACGCCGGTCTTCATGCCGGTAGGCACACAGGCGACGGTCAAAACGCTTGAACCGCGCGACCTCGAAGCGCTTGGCGCCTCAATCATCCTCTCCAACACGTACCATCTGCTCGTGCGTCCCGGCCCTGACATCATCGGAACGTGCGGCGGCCTCCACAGCTTCATGGGCTGGCACGGGCCGATTCTCACGGACAGCGGCGGTTTCCAGGTCTTCAGCCTTGCCAAATTGCGCAAGATGACCGAGGAGGGCGTCTCCTTCAATTCGCACGTTGACGGACGGCGGCTCTTCCTCGGCCCCGTCGAATCGATGGAGATGCAGCGCGTCCTCGGTTCCGACATCGCCATGTGCTTCGACGAATGCCCGCCCTATCCGTGCGAGGCGAAATACGCCCTTGCGGCCGTTGAGCGCACCCTCCGCTGGGCGCGCGTCTGCCGCGAACGGCCGCGCGCCGAGGGGCAGCTTGTCTTCGCCATCGACCAGGGGGGCGAATTCACGGAACTGCGCGAGCGGTGCGCGCGTGAGCTCGCGGCCATGGAGTTCGACGGCTACGCCGTGGGAGGCGTCTCGGTCGGCGAACCGGAGCCGGTACTTGTCCGCGAGATGGCGGACGGCGTCCGCTTTCTGCCGCGCGAAAAGCCGCGCTATGTCATGGGCCTCGGCGACCTCTGGCAGATTTGCGAGGGCGTCGAGCGGGGCGTCGACATGTTCGACTGCGTGATGCCGACGCGCCACGCGCGCAACGGCACCGCCTTCACGCGAGACGGACCGTATCCTGTCAAGGCCGGCGAATACAAGGCCGACACCGCCCCGGTCGAGCGCGGCTGCTCCTGCTACGCCTGCCGGAACTTCCCGCGTGCCTATATCCGCCACCTCCTCAACGTCGGCGAAATTCTCGGTGTCAGGCTCCTGACGATCCACAACATCCACTGCTACCTCACCTTCATGCGCGAAATGCGCGAATCCATTGCGGCCGGCCGCTTCGCCGAATGGAAGGCGGAGCAGCGCCGGCGGCTGCGCGGAAGGGAATCCGAGGCCGGTGAAGGCGCGGCGCCACCCATTGAAACGGAGTAAAATATGAATGCGAAGGCAACGACAATTCTCGCCGCCCTGTTTGAAGGCGCGGCTTTCGCCGGAATCATCTACCAGGACAACTTCCAGAACTACGCCGATGTCATCCCGGGCGTCAGCACCAACGTGCCGACCAGGTTAAGCAACGACCCGATCTGGGCGCGAGGCGCGCGTCTCGAGGTTCTGCCTTCCACGAACCACATCGCGGCGGATGTCTTCGCCGAGTCAATCAAACTGCCGCCGGGGAACAAGTTCGACGTCCATTTCCGCTTCTGGTTCCAGAACGGCGTCGCAGCGAAAGCGGCAAAGCCCGAAAAGGACGGCAAGACGGCGGAACCCGCCGTCGAGGCCGTTCCGGGCGCATTCGACCTCGTCCTGCGCGCGGCCGACGGACGCGAGCAGCGCGTCCGCATCGCCTCGGACAAGGTCGGTGGCCAGAAAATCGCCTGGCTCGACAACCGCCTTTGGGCCTCCTTCGCGCTCAAGGCGAACGGCGCCAAGGCGGATGTCTACTACTCATACGACCGCGCCCTCCGCAAAATCGCCACAATCGATCTTCCGCTTGCATGCGCGTCACTCAACCTCGGAGCCGTCCCCGGCCTCCACTTCGCCATCACGGACTTCGTCGTGCAGACGCCGGGTCCGCTGCCGTCGAATCCAGTCGAGAAGCACTTCGCGGCCTTCAAGAGCCTCGCGCAACCTATCGCCGGCGCGAAGACCGCGGCCGAGGGAGAGGAACTATCGCTGATGCCGTCGCCGCGCTCCGGCGTCCGCTTCTCGCTCGGCACGACGAACGTCTCCGCATCAGCCGCGCTGAAAGTATTTTGGGACGGACCGTCCAAGCCTGGCGCGAAAGACTTCACCGAAGTCTTCCCGCTTCGCGTGACGACGCACCGCCACAAGATGAAGCTCCCGATAGGCCCCTTCGCAAAGGATGAGACAATCGACCTCCCCGACGCCCGCATTGAGTTCGGCCGACTCTTCACGCAGGCGGTGCGCCCGGACCTCGCCATGTACGCGCCGAGCCGCGACATCGAGCCGCAGGGCGTCGACATTGTCCGCGACTGGAACCGTCTGCCCCCGGCCTCCCGTCACCCTCTCGATCTCGACTTCGCGATACTTCCCGACGGAGCCGTGGAAGTCTGGTCCGACGGCTCGCTTATGAAGACGTTCCGCCGAGACGGCGCGTCCGTGACGAACGTCGTCCTCGGCCTCCCGCGCGGCGCGAAGTACGCCGTGAAGCAGGACATGCGCGCCGGCGTCGACAACGACCGCTTCACCCTCATCGACCTCGCCGCGAATCCACGCGCAAAGGCCTTTGCGGACGCGAAGTCGTCGATTGAGCCCGGAGTCCGCGACTTTGGTGGGATCCCCATCGCCGTGGCGGCGCCGCTCGACTCGGCCGATGTCGCCATCTGCAAGCAGGGCAAGGGCAGCTGGGCGCTGGAGTGCGACGAATATCTCGGGCGCTTCCCGTCGCACGGGTTCCCATCGGCCATCCACTTCCGTGTTCCCGCGGCGGAATACGGACGAGCCCACATCCTGTTCGCGCTCGATCCCGACCCGCGCAAGGAGGCCTACCTCACGGTCCGACTCGGCCACTATATCGAACACGGCGTCGGGGCCAACATGCTCGGCGACATAGTCGTGGACCTACGCGACGGAAAAATGCCAGAGTCTTTCCACAAGGTGGGCACCATCACCAAGGGCAAGTGCGACATCCCCGTCTACCTCGCCTCTCTGGACCTCAACCTCGGACCGGTTCTCGACATTGCCGAAGACGTCCGCTACGACAGGTATTCCTCCGGCGAATACTTCGACTTCGAGTTCTCGGGCAAGGGCTGGGAGAACTACGAGCAGATCGACCTCTCGATGAAGCCGGATCCAAATTCGGACAGCGCCTTCAACATCTTCGGCGCGACGCTGGAGCGGCTTCCCGTCCGAATAGGCTTTAGGCAAAGCCAAATCGGCAACGTCTTCACGGCCGACGAAGGCAACCGCAAGACATCGTTCATCATCACCGCGCTGCGCGAAAAGGCCAAGGGGCGCGTCTCGTGGACGGCCACCGACGCCGACGGGCGCGAGGTCTTTCACGGTTCGGAAAAATACTCGATTCGTGACGCGGGCTCGTCAAACGTCGTCGTAATCGCCCTCGACAAGGCAAGGGAGCCCGGCCACTACGCGCTCAAGGTCGTCTTCGAGGACGCCGCAAGCGGATGTAAATTCACGCATGACGCGGCATTCGCCGTCCTGCCACCGGCGGGACGCATGGTCGGCAAATGGGATTCGCCATACGCGGTATGGTGGTTCGCGGCGCACGGCTCGCCGGGCGCGGCGGACATCGGCGGCCCGATGATGCAGAAGGCCGGCATCGTACGCGCCTCCGCAAACCGCACCCTGAAGCCGGAGGACTACGAAAAGTACAACCTCACCAACTACCGCATCGCGAACATCAAGCCCAGCATGGATGCGGAGGGCAACTTCCTGCCAGTCAAGGTCGAGTTCCCCGATCCGGATGATCCGGCCGGAAAAAAGAAAATCACGAAGGAACTGCCTGGTGACGAGGCGGCCGAAGTCCTGCTCCGCCGCGCGCTGGAGGCGGATCCGGGCATTGACACGGTCATGCTCTGGCACGAATCCGCGCCCTCATACGGCGTCCCCGAGGAGCTTCTTGGGCTTCCCGTGCCGACGGAAGGGGTTGAGAAGGATATCGTCCACGCGAAGAAGGTCGACTTCTGCGGCGCGCTCGTCCACAGGCTCGCCAAGGAGCTGAAGCGCGACATCCGCCTCCAGATCGGCAACTCCGGCGGTTCCGTCGGCGCAGTCGTGCGCCCCGTGCGCGCCGGCGCCAGAATCGAATCCTACGACCAGATCGGCATGGAGTCGGGCGCGCAGGTCATGCCGCCGGAACGGCTGATAAACGACGGGCTGCAGGGCATGGTGATCGCAAAGGACGTCGCCGCCTACTACGCGAAGAAGCAGGGTGTGCCCGCGCCGAAGCTAAACGGCTGCTGGGAGTTCACCTACCGCTGCGACCGGGACATGGGCGAGCGCCAGCAGGCGGAATGGTACGTGAGGGACGTCCTCGTCTCTCTCGCCAACGAATTCTACTACATCAGCCCGGGCCTGCTCTTCGACTGCAAGAACGGCTACTTCAACGGCCTCTGGGGCGGCTCCGGAATCATCAGGCGCTCGCCGTTCTGCTATCCCAAGCAGGCGTACGTCGCATACGCCGTCCTGACCAAGTGCCTTGACGGCGTGAAGTTCGTCCGCCAGCTCGACACCGGTTCCACGACGGTCTACGCGGTCGAATTCAAGCGCGTCGACGGCAAGACCGCGACGGCCCTGTGGGCCGCGCGCGGCGAAGTCGAATTCGCCCTGGAGGGCGTCCGCAACGGCACCGCAATCCACATGCTCGGCCGTTCCGAGAAACTGCGCGACGGCGTTGCGACCGTTTCGGGAGGGACTTCGCCGACATACGTCGTCACGGACGGACCGCTTAGCCGCGTCACCATTGTCGGACGCGGATTCGCGAAGGACGCGGCCATCGCGTCGCGCGCCGTGCTCGCTCCGGCCGTGACCGACGTCTCCCGCGTAAGACTAGAGCCGGACCCGCTGATGGAGACGAAGTATCATGCTTTCCTGCCTATTCTCAAGCCATCCGCATTCATGGTCGCGGCGGTCGACGACGACGAGCGCGGGGCCTGCCTGGAGATTGCGCTCGACACCTCGAAAAACGCGGACACCAGCAAGTACGTCACCGAATACACTACGGTGCGCTTCGCCGAATCGATTCCCCTGGAGGGCAGGCCGGTCCTAGTCGGCTGCTGGATAAAGGGCAACTCCAACTGGGGGCAGATCCGCTTCGAGCTTGAGGACGCGAAGGGCGAAGTTTTCAAGAACCTCTCGACTGGCCGCTCCTGGGGCTGCGACATCATGGACTGGCCCGGTAACCTGGCCATCAACTTCGACGGCTGGAACTTCGTCTACGCGCCGCTCGCACGCAACACGCTCATGAACGACCATAGCCCGGGCCCCGTGAGCGAGCAGTGGGTAAGCGAAGGCGGAGACAAGCGGATAGACCTCCCCGTCAAGGTCCGCGCAGTCACCGTTGGAATGAACCGCCACAAATTGGACCTGCTCGACTTCAAGCCAAGCGTCCCGGCCATCCGTCTTGGCGCAATCGGCGGCGTCGGGGAATAGGCTTTACTTTTCCATAGAAAAGTGTATAATTGTAGTACTTGACACCGCGGTGTTCGAATGGTGTCGCAACCATTGCTTCACATGAAGACGAAAAAAGATCTGAAGGCGGCATTTACCCTTGTGGAAATGCTTGTTGTAATAGTTATCATTTCGCTTGTTGCCACTGCGATGTCCAGTGCCATCAAGGGCGCGCAACGCACTGCGCGCGCCACCAAGTGCCAGGGTAACTTGAGGAATCTGCACACCGCAGTTGTGGCGTACCTTGCCGACAGACGCGAGTTGTGGGGTCTGGAGAAAGATTTCGAAAGGCTTACCAGCAGTGAGTACCATTCGGGGTTCGTCTATCCGCGCGCTTCGTCGTACGAGTGCAAGGAAAAACGATGGGAGGGGGGACAATCCGTCGATAAATTCTGGGAATGCCACGGCTGGGTTTCCTGGATCAAGACTTCCGGCAAACGTCTGGACGCCAACGGCAAGACCCCGTGGATTAACGACAACCACAAAAAATCACATGCAGACGAATATTACTATCCGGCAAACACCGATGACAAAATGCCAAGCGCCATCTCCGAAGGCTATCTTTTCAAATATGTCGGCAAGGACTTGTCGACATATCGGTGCCCCGAGCACAAGCGTGCGGAAAGTGGCGAAACCGTGCATCTCGCATACGCCATGAACAACTGGTTTGGCAGCCATGTGCGACCGGACGGAAGCGCGCGTTCGGCATCGTCTTTTTCCAGCAAATTAGTGGATGAAGAGGGAAAGGCCATACAGAACAATGGCAAAGACGTCTACCCGCAGCCCAGCAGAATGGTGCTCTTCATAGAAATGGAAGACACCGACCCGTCCAATGCCGAGGCAAGTGGAAGAAAAGGCGTATCTGCGGAAAACAGGGATAAAAAGACGCTTACCGCCTATGACGGTGACTGCTCTTGGGACTGGGGAAAGGCCGAGGAAAAGGGGCGCTTCTCCCATCGCAGGGGCAGATCCCTTTATTGCAACGTCGTCTTCGCCGATGGCCATGTGGCCGCGATTCCGGATGTTGTCGAAGACCCGAACGATCCCGTTGAATGGAACGGCCACAAGAAGTTGGACGAGGTTTACAAATCGATGGGCGGAGGCTTTTATTGATCCATCGCGCTGCGATGCTTTCAAAATAACGCAACAAGAAGAGACTAAGACATGGCAAAAACAGCGAAAAAGCAAGTCGTGGCTGTAAAAGACGGAAAGTCCAAGCCTGACAAGACACTGGCGAAGCCCGCGCCGGCAAAGAAGCCCGCCCCCGCCCCGAAGAAGGCGACGGCGAAGCCCGCGCCGGCAAAGAAACCCGCCCCCGCCCCGAAGAAGGCGACGGCGAAACCCGCGCCGGCAAAGAAGCCCGCCCCCGCGCAGAAGAAGGCGGCGCCGAAGCCCGCGCCG
>JAEEGI010007983.1_pt1 | contig 23520 bp, 18 predicted proteins | sample 8958751 | NCBI WGS metagenome assembly JAEEGI01 (sample SAMN16246545, study PRJNA631951) | gut metagenome | biome: gut microbiome; feature: rumen; material: KS-attached | host: Bos | place: Iran: Karaj | collected 2018-10 | reverse complement strand
AAAATATTGCCCAGGATTTTGTCATGTCAGATTTTTCACTTACCTTAGTGCTGCGTTTCAAGACAAGCAAAATCATCAATGACATGGCAAAGGTAAGCATAAAATCTGAGAGAATCACTCCTTTTGGAGGAATATTTCACGTGAGAGAGCTTTTTTCCCGTTACGTCGGCCCCGTTATCGACAAAGTGCTGGGTCTCCGGTGTAGGGTGTAGGCTATTTTTGAGTGGATGTGAATTTATGATGAACATACAGATACAGATACATACAGATGTTTTCAGGAAAATTCTCACGCGTACATATATGCGCATATGTACGCAGGAGTATTTTTTCAGAATATCACCGTATCATCTGTATCTGTATTTCTCTCATCCCCTTCGTGGCCATAAGGGAAAGCGCAGCTTATTGATGAGGATGCGCTTTCCCTCGGAGTCGGTATAAAGCGCAACCTCATCGTAGTGCTCGCGCAGGCTTAGGCAGCTCAGTGTCCAAGACATCAGGTTGTACTCGGGGTGAAGCCAACCAAAAGCATGCTTCAGCGGATCTTGTCCACCTGTCCAGAAAGTCTGTACGATGCACATTTGTCGCTTCTTCTTTTTCTATTCTTGACTCTCGATTCCATAACTCTCGACCGTCAACGTCATCGTTATCGTCATCGTTGAATCAGAACCTTGACTGTCGTCGAGCTGCTTTCCGCTCGGCAGAATACTCAAGCAAGCTTGGTATTTCTACTCTCACTTAACCAGAACCTTCTTCCCGTTCTGGATATAGATTCCCTTCTGTGGCTTCTGCTCCAGCCTGCGGCCTGAGAGGTCGAAGAGGGCATCTTTGCCTGCTTCGCTTTTCTCATCCGAACGCACGAGGTCGCTGATGCCTGTCGTGCCGTCGCCCATATATTGGCCGATGAAGAAGATGGCACCAGAAGACCGCTCGCTGATGATATACAGGAACGGACGTGTCGCGTGGAAGTTGTAATAGCTCGGCCCACCGCCAAAACCTATCGCACCTATCGCTGTGACGGCAGCTGCCTCTGTTCCTTCCTCGTTCACCTTGATCGTTGCCGCCTGTTTCATTAAACCAATATAGACAGAAGGATGATTGCATAAGTAGGGGAACTCGGCGGCAAACGGATTGAAAGCTGTAGGCATGCCCAAGGCTTCCATGATGGGTATGAGATTCTCGTTGGAGCTGGTCTCAAAGCGAGGCAATTTCAAGTCAATCATGTGTTTCCCTAATCCTCGAACCTGCCAGTTCTTTCCGTTCAACTGCTCCAGCACGTCACTGATCGTCTTGCCCTCTTGAGGCAGATAGATGCTCATCGTATAAGACCCATTGCCGTAGGGCAGCTCGACAGCCTCGTAAGAGTCATTGCGATCGAACCAGTATGTTTCGCTATTCTTTTCATGGGGTAAATGCATCATCTGCACCGTCTTGCCACCGTTGAAGGATTCCTCCCTGGTGTCCGCTGGGTCAAAGGTGGTCGTCCAAGTACCCTTGAAATAGAGTGCATTCAGTAAGTAGCTGACGGCTTTTTTGGGCTCGAACTCTTCCTCCTTCATTATCTCCTTGATCATGCCTTCCGTGTGGTCGCTGCTCCATTGGTTGATGACGCCGAGGGTTTGTCCGTCATTGAAATCACGACTCTCAGGCTCAGCATCGTACCATTGGTTTACTTTCTCCACGAATGCAGGTTTTAACTTATAGCCCATGCCACTATTCACAAAGATCGTATTGGCGATGTCGATTCTCGTTTCCTTGTCAAGGGCGGGAGCCTCCGTGAGGAACTTGCGACAGAACTGGTTGATGCCGTCTGCTCCAGCCTCGCCGAAGCCCAGCACATCGTTGATTTCCTGCTGTGTCTGCCCTGCCGCACCGTTATTGAGCATGCCTAAGGCGTAGGTGATGCTCAGGGGCGAAAGGAGTTGGCTCTGGTCTGTCTGTGCCTCGCGCATCAGGCGGAAGGCGAAATCGTTGTTGCTCTGCACCCAATCCTTCTCCTCGTCCGTCAGTCCTATACATGAAGATGCATCGAATTCGGAGTTGGAAAAAAAGTATCCATCTGCACCGCCACAAGACACATAATCGAAACTCTCGGAGTCACAAATGCAGTCTGGCTCTGGTTCAAACAAATAATTCACCAATCCGTAGCCTTTGAAGCCGACGCCCTCAACGCCCACATATCCCATCATATAACTGCTGCCGTCGGAACGCTCATTCTGATAACGATAGCGACGGAACAGATGATTATTTACATTAATGGTTTCTTGTATGGGGACAACATTCTTCCAGCCATAACCCTTCCAGCTAAAGTCAATCAGTAACAGATCCTTGGCCTCGTCAGGCACGTACCGATACACTCTGCCCTCCTCGTCTTCCCTGTATGCTCCTGAATAGCTCAACTCCGAGGGATTCTTCATGTTCATGCGGTACAATTTCATATACTGCCTTCCATCAATGATGGTGTCGCCCAATAAGCGGTAAACAACGGGATAGGTACTCTGTTTAAGATCTCCATTCTCTTGATCCTCGATGTGATGATACGTATAACCCCATTCCTTGCCTTCCACAAGCATGGGGCGATGTGAGGTCTCACTCTCCTCGCTTGGCATTTCCTCAGCTTTCAACGCCACAATATTGCCGAAACTATTCCAGGGGACAGAGGATTTGTATTCGTTGATGGAAGCCTCTGGCACATGCAGGGTCGCGCATTCAATAGGGGTATTGTTAAAGGTTTCGCGATTAGTATCCATATATGTTTTGGGTACATTTCTTGCATAGCAGGTCACGTCTGTCAGTTTTGGACAGTTTTGGAAAGCTGCGTATTCAATTTCATTAACAGCCTTCCCAAGGGTTATGGAGGTTAAACTTGTGCAGCCATTGAAAGCAAATTGATGAATGAATGTCACACTATTGGGAATGATAACAGAGGTTAAGCTACTGCAGCCTGAGAACGCAAAATCTTCTATACTGGTTGCGCTGTTAGGGAGACTCACGGAGGTTAATCCATGGCAAGCGCCGAAAGCATGGTAACCGATTGAGGTCACGCCGTTGGGGAGGCTTACGGAAGTTAAGCCATTGCAGCCAACGAAAACATATTTGCCAATAGTTCTCACGCTGTTGGGGATGACCAAGTCAGTAATCTCCGTGTTTTCATCACTGTATAGATGATGAGCACATTCAAGAGGGTTGCTCCCAAAATTGTCGAATGAAATGTTGCACCATGCAGCAATATCTTTCACGATTACTTTATTTAAGCCACTACAGTTTGCGAAAGCAGATTCACCAATGCTCGTCACGCTGTTGGGAATGGTGATGGAGACGAGGCTGGTGCAGCCATAGAAAGCCCTACTCCTTATGCTGGTCACGCTATTGGGAATGGTGATGGAGGTGAGGCCAGTGCAGTTCTGGAAAGCCCAAAAGTCAATGCTCGTTACGCTGTAGGTCGTACCTTCATGCGTGATTGATTCAGGAATGTCGATGCTTCCAGAATAAAAGCTATACCAAAAAGAATTAGAATTACTGGTCACTTCAGCTGTTTTGCTTTTGGAATTCAGATTATAACAGATGCCGTCGATCTCAGCATCGTAAGCACTTGCCAGCATTGGCAGGAGGCTCATTAGAAGTAAATATAACTTATTCATGATTCTATTTTTTATTGTTTTTTTTCAACTCTTGGCTGATTACGTCATCGTTATCCTCATCACTTAATCAGCACCTTTCTGCCGCCTTGGATATAGATTCCCTTTGTGGGTTTCTGCTCCAGCCTGCGGCCTGAGAGGTCGTAGAGGATGGGAGTGTCGTTCTCTGGTTCTGGAGCCGGCACATACTTTACCTCGTTGGTCATTCCTTCTGGGGATGGCCATACATCATAGAGAACTTCTCCGTTTCGCTCGAAGTGGACGAGCATGGAGCGGTAAGGATGGTTCGGATTACTAATTTTATGATAAAAATGATCGTATGCTTCTGATGCATCCAACGGACCAAAGATGCAATCTGGCCCGAGCCAAGAGGTAACGCCTATTCCTTTTATCAGGCATATATCATATTCGTATTTCTTAGGGGTTTCTGCTCTTTTTACTCTCACCCGCAAATTCGAGTATGTTAGAGGTCTCACCCCACCGAAAAGTCCTTCTTTTTCTTCCAAATCGTCAGATTTTGTGTCATATTCTGCGCCTCCATATATGTTTGTTATCAAAGCCTTAATCATAATGAATCTAAAATAAGGTAGTGTCCAGTCAAATCCATAGAATGAGACAGGACCTAAAGTAGGACGATCCGTCTTTGGCCAGTTTATTGCCGCCCATATATGTGCTCCATCTTTTACATAAAACGCCAGAGAATCAGGGGCATCCTCACGTTTTATGTATACATTGTTAAACGGTTCTTTGTCACCTTTGATCAGGGTTTGCCCCTCGACATAAAATTCCTTGACTTCGTAATTGGGTTGCCCGTCTTCTGAAAACCAATTGTCGTATTTCAGCGTATCAAGGCGTATCTCTGTCCACTTTGTCCCTTCCGGATAAGTCTGGGCGGCAAGATGCATGCTCGCAAATAAACCACAGAGTAAGACAAGAATCTTTTTCATAACTTTTTTTGCTTTAATGTTTGTTCGGGGGCAAATTTACGGCTTAATTTTGATATCTCATGCGTTAGGTCATGGAAAATTTCATGTATGCAAAAACACCATCAATCCCCCATAAACACTGGGATTCTCGCCATTTTGTCCCCCCTTGTCCCCCTGGAAAAGTTTGTTTTGAGGGCACGGAAACTCCATGTTTTTTTCCTGATTTTTGGTGATTTTGCGTCAATTTCATCTTCTATTCTGTTTCTTGATTCTCGACTGTCACCATCACAATCATTACCAAGACTATCCACTACCATTTCTCCCAAATCAACAGGTATGTTATCCGTCTCGGTTTTGACACACAATCCCATACACATAACAAATAACACAAAAGCAAAAATAAGTGTTTCTTGACATGAACGGTTCTGCGTCAATTTAGGTGGTAATTCCAGTTCTGTTTTTGCTCCACAACATATATGAGTTTGCCCATGTCATCTTGACTCTTGGCTGGTCATTCATATTCCTTTCTTGTTTCTTTTATTCATCACGCAAAAAAGTAGGTTAATTTATACAATTATTGTATATCAAAATCATGTTATAAATCAACGTATTAGGCAAGATTCTCCAACCTTTATTCACCACCTAAATTGACGCAGAACCTTGAGTTGAACTGACGCATAAAATTCAGGTTCACGCCAGCTGAACATTTATTGTCACAATACAGTTAAAAATTAAAGTTTCTAGAATAGTTAAGTAGTCAGTAGTTAAGTGGTTAAGCCGATATTTTGGCTGGACGATAAAGATGACGATAAAGATGACCGCTTAAATGGGACTCCGCCTGAGCCTGAGCATCTACTGGAGCGCAAGAACTACTAACTACAAAAGAAAAAGAAAAGCGAAACTTCAGTTAATACAAAAAACCGAAAAGCCAGAGGGGAATCTTGTTCCCCAGCACATACTCCTCGTCGGCAGAGGCGATGAAGCTGTTGGCAACGCCGGCAATCTGCTTGCCGTCCTTGGAACGCCCGCCGACCTCAATCGTGTACTGATGATCGATGGCAAAGTCGGCAGAAGTTTTGCTGTATTCAACCACATGGGCTGCTGACAGCTGATTGATGAAAAACACCTCTCGCTCAGTGCCTTCATTCACCTGTGTGGCCGCAAGGGCATGCAACATGTTGGTGTTCTCCATATAGATCTTGTCAGGTTTCTGCAGTCGTTTTACATTGGTGACATCTGAATAGAGCAATTGTATCAGCCGAGCCTCACTAAGATTCTGCAGATACTGCAATAGCGTGTTACGCGACATCTCCGCCATGGATGACAGTTTTACAGTATCCACCGTATAGGGAACACCTGACGAAAGGATGCCCAAAAGCGATTTTACCTTTCGGATATTACCCACATCCAGTTTTCTCAACTGGGGCAATTCCATTTCGATGATTGTGTTGACGATATTCTCTATGCGCAGATAGTAATTGTTCTGGCCTTCTTTCAGGAATGGATAGTAACCATAGCGCAGATATTCTGAAAATAGTGGCAGCGGGCGCAGCTGTGCATTGACCTCAGCACACAGACTATTGCCGTCAGTCAAAATCTCCTGGAGTGTTCTCTTTCGGAAGTCTTTCTGATGGAACATCCTCAGGTACTCCCTGAACGAAAGTCCCTGCATTGTGTATGTAATGCAACGGCGCGACAAATCGGCCTCACCCTGAATAAGATTGATCAGCGACGAGCCGCTCAGTACGATATGCATATCTTCAAACTCGTCGTATGCATTCTTGATTTCCATACTCCAGCCTCTGTATTTATGCACCTCGTCCAAGAACAGATATTTTCCGCCCTGTGCATGGAATCGCTCGATGAAGTCCAAAAGACTATGCGTGCTAAAATAGATATTATCCAGACTAGCATACAGCACATCTGTTGTGTTCGTGGGGCCAAACTCCTGCAGAATGCGCTGCGTCATTAGCGTAGTCTTGCCAACGCCTTTTTGCCCCTTAATCATCAACAGACGGTCATTCCAGTCGATTTCATCCATCATGCTTCTGACGAAATCAAGTCTTGCTGTCTGCATCCTGTTCAGATGTCTTTTAATCAGTGCTTCCATTTTCTTTTCAATTACAATTCGAGTGCAAATATAATCGAAAATGTTTAATGCGCAAAACATTTTTCTTGTTAATTTGTTCTACATGTTGAACATTTGACGAAAATGATGGACTACAATCATTAATCTTGTCTTGCATAATGAACAAAAAACTCCTTCTTTTGTTCTATCTGCACAACATTTACATTCAATCTGGTAGTATTGTTTGACTCCAGAAACTGGTCGTGACACCACCAAGCAAGTCTCCAGGCTGGCCTTCCATGAGGTCTATGACAATACTTCCATACGCCATAGTCGGGCATCCACACCACCCTCACGGGCATCTCAACAGGAAGACAATCTCATCCATTTTCATCCATTTGTAGTTATTGACGCAAGAAAATGACTCTATATCAAGAAAAGATTGTAATTTTGTAGCGAAAAAATTCTAAAATTAGAAATGAACAAGGAAGCCGAAAAACTTTGCAAGGTAATCGAAAAAAGGGTTGGCCACAGCATGGAATCACCTCAGGACTTCGTGTGGCTCTCTGAACAAATCTGGCAGACGACACACGAGAAAGTGAGCGTAAACACCCTGAAACGGTTGTGGAAGATGCAAGGCTACGAAGTGACGGTTCCCCGCAGGACTACCCTTGACGTGTTGGCTTGGTTTGCCGGCTACAAAGACTTTGTCACCTTTTGCATGGACAAGGAGGAGAACAGCAAAATTATTCTGACGCGACACGTACAGACAAAGGATTTGGAAACGGGAATCAAAGTTCACCTCACTTGGTTGCCCGACCGAAAATGTGTTTTCACACACCTTGGGAAAGGCAGGTTCGTCATCTCGGAAGTAGAGAACTCAAGACTGTCGGTGGGTGACACTTTTGAGTGTTCCTTCATCATCGAGGGAGAGCCACTCTACCTGAACAACCTCATCCACAAAGGCAAAAACAATTCCCTATACGTGATAGGGAAGGTGTCAGGGATACATTTCGAAGTGACAGAAGAATAAGAGAGAACATTCACCTGCCCCAGCGCGAGGCTACAAGATTCTCATCTTTCAACGATTCTGTTGAATTCCCGCCAATAGCCATCTGCCTGGTATGCAGCTTTGCTGCCACGGGGTACATAGAGTGTGGCAACGGAGCGGTTGGTGAATACTGCACGACAAGCAACGGGATTAGGATTACGTACCGTTACTGAGGTTAGATTCGTGCCCAAACCGAAGACCCAATTACCAATGGTTGTCACACTTGCAGGGATTGTGACGGATGTCAATCCTTCACAGCGGGCAAAAGCTCCATTACAGAATTCCTCAATGCCTTCCTCGAGGGTGAGAGAAGTCAAACCAGAACAATATTCGAATGCCCAATGCCCGATAGTTTTTACACTCGAGGGGATGGTGATGGAGGTTAGACTGCTGCAATGCCAGAAAGCAAAGTTCCCGATGCTGGTCACACTACCAGGAATCGTAATGTTCGCGAGCGAACTGCAAAAAGCAAAGGCATATCTCCCGATGCTCGTCACACTGCCAGGAATCGTTATGCTCACGAGCGAACTGCAATCTTTGAACGCACAATTATCAATCTGCGTCACTGGCAGGCCAAACAATTCATCTGGGATGAGAATTGAGGATGAATTGAAATCCCCCAAAATTCCTTTCAAAGAAAAGCTATCACCTGTGCGCCTATAAATCAATCCCTGTTCATCCACATAGATGTTCTCGCCCGTCCCTTTCCCTATGTAGCAGATATCATAGTCCAGCCAGCGCTCCTCGTCTCCTCTGTCATCAATGTAGATGGCAAGAAGATTCTCACCTTCAACCAACAATTTGCTGGGGATGAAGAAGTCGTTCGTAGTACCATCCATCTCGTCGAAGAATACACCATTCAAATACACTTTGATATGATCGCTATGACGGGCAGTAAGCGAATAAAAACCTTCCTTGACCTCTTTCAGGGTGAAGGTCTGCCTCAGATAGAACGCACTGCCTTCGGCTTCCCAATCATAGTTGGCATCATGGTCATTGGCCATAGGACCTGTCAAAACAGGCCATTCGGCATCGTTGAATTTGCACGAATACCACAAGTTCCCATCGTTATCCACAGGATCAGGAGCTTCTTCCCAACTCTCGAAGTATTGGTAACGAGCCTCCCAGGAATGACCCATGAACTGTATTCCATCACCTTCTTCCACAATTGACTTGAAATCCTTCCAACACTCGGCATTGGCATAAGCATCACAACTGCCAGGAGGGACACATAGAATGGCATTGACACGATTGGAGAAAGTTTGGGCATTTATTTCCACAGGTACAGCATTTCGAACGGTCACCGTTGCCAAGTTGCAACAGCCAGAGAATGCTCCTTTCCCTATGCATGAAACATGCTTGGGTAGAATTATGGAGACCAGTTCAGTACAATCGCAGAACGTCTGATCCCCAATGTCTGTCAAGCCTGTGAAATACTGCAACTCCTTGAATGATGTAATCTTTTTGTTCCCTTTGAAAAACTCGCCCAAGTCCTTCACGGCAGCAGCTTCCTTCAGAGTCAACTCACCGTCTCCATTGGTGTCCCAGTTGGCAACACAAATGGCTTTTACATCTCCATCGTCGAATTCAATCTTGCTCAATCCGAAGATGTGGTGAATCCTATTCCAAGTAGCATACAATCTGCTGGAAGGTGGCATAGAAGGCATGCTGACAAGGTACCCAAGGAAGATTCCGGGGAGAAGCAACAAGAGAATAAGGAGAGCAAGCAAGAGCCAACGTCGCTGCGACTTCCATCTGCTGCGATGCGCAATATCACTCCGCAAATCATCGACATTGGCATAGCGCTGGTCGATGGGCTGAAGACAACGGTTTGCAATGGATTTCCAAAATCCGCCAAGAGGCATCTGCTGGATAATGACACCCAAAGAGTAGAGATCGTTGCGAACATCAGGAATAGGCAAAGATGCCTGTTCGGGTGACATGTACTGACGTGTGCCAGAAGGTTGTTTCAGTATGGCATAATTGTCGGCATCAGAGAGCGAGAAGTCTATGATCTTCACACTGTGCCCGTTGCGGGTAAGCATGATGTTGCTTGGTTTCAGATCCCGATGGGTAACGCCCGAGTCATGAATATAAGCAAGGGCATCGATGATGCCGTTCACGATGCTTTCCGCTTCCCGCTGTCTGTCTTTCTGTGTCTTCGAGGTTGTGCTGGTTTCGTTGAGCCAATCTCTCAACGTTTCTCCCTCAATGTATTCCATGACGAGGCACTCACCTACCACTTCATCGCTGCCTCTGGGACCTGCTTCCACATATTCCACACCCTGACAATCCACAATCTTGGGATGGTGGAGTTTTTTCAGGATTTCCATCTCCTTGTGCAGCATCTGACGATAGAGGGCATCGCCACACAATTCGGGAAGCAATGCTTTCAGCAGATACCATCGTCCCATACGCTTTGCACGGAACAGGCGATGGAAGTCCGTCTGACGGAGGAGAGAGATTTCTGTGAATTGGGACTTCTGCTCTTCGAAGTCTCCTGCTTCGAAACCAGAATAAGAGTTGTCGTCTAAATCGTGCTGCATCATCAGAAATCACATTTCATTCATAATGGAACGAAACTTTTCCCAGAATAAAATTCCTTTTCACAATCTGACATCACTCATTCTGGATTGTATCCGAACGAGTTAAGTTCACGTTGAGACGAGCGCCAATCCTTGTCAACCTTTACAAACAATTGCAGGTAGATGGGTTTGTCGAAGAATTTCTCCAACGCCTTGCGAGCCTCGGTCCCAACCTTTTTCAAAGCAACGCCCTGATGTCCGATGATGATGCCTTTCTGTGATTCACGCTCCACGTAAATGATGGCACTGATATGGATTTTCCTTTCATCTTCCTTGAAAAGCTCCACTCTTACCTCGACAGAATAGGGTATCTCCTTGTCATAATAAAGCAGTATCTTCTCGCGGATAATCTCGCTGACAAAGAAGCGTGCCGGTTTGTCCGTCCACTGATCCTTGTCGAAGTAAGCAGGAGACTCAGGAAGGAGTTCCTGGATACGACGCAAGACGACATCCACATTGAAACGATGCAACGCACTGATGGGGATGATCTCCGCCTGAGGCATGACAGCATGCCATTCCTCCACCTTTTTGGCAAGACCCTCCTGATCGCCAAGGTCGATCTTGTTGACAAGAACCAGGATGGGAACCTTCAGTTTCTGAACCTTCTCCAGGAAATCTGCATTCTTGTCGGGAGTCTCCACCATATCGGTGACGTAAAGCAATACGTCAGCATCCTGAAGGGCACTCTCGCTGAACTTCAACATGTGCTCCTGCAGCTTGTAATTAGGTTTCAGGACACCGGGCGTATCGCTGAAACATATCTGCATCTCAGGAGTATTCAGGATTCCCATAATGCGGTGGCGAGTTGTCTGCGCCTTGAATGTGGTAATGGAAATACGTTCTCCCACCAAAAGGTTCATCAGAGTACTCTTTCCCACATTGGGATTCCCTACGATGTTGACAAATCCAGCCTTATGCATAATCTTCTGTCAGATAAGAAATTAAAGTGTCATTCTTCGCTCGCAGACCTAAGTTTATACCACTCTTCACGCGAGATCAGCCCTTCCTTATAGAATTGGGCAGGTTCTTTTGCAGCTTCGTCAGCTCCGTCGTATCCCCAGATCATATAACTGGCACCCCAAGTGAAGCCTGCACCAAACGAGGTGAAGACAATATTGTCTCCCTTCTTCAGACGAGGCTCGTATTCCCAGAGGCAAAGAGGCAACGTTCCGCCAGAGGTGTTTGCCATGTGATCGATGTTGACCATCACATGGTCTCTGCTGATGCCGATACGTTCTGCCACAGATGCCTCGATGTTGATGTTTGCCTGATGAGGAACCACCCAGTCAACATTTTCCTTGCTGAGGCCATTCCGCTGAATGATGGTTTTCACGGCAGAAGTCATGTCGAGAACCGCATGTTTATAGACGGCTCTTCCTTCCTGGTACACAAAATGCTCGCGACCATCCACCGTCTCGTGGCTCGGCATACGTGCGCTGCCACCTGCTGACATGTGGAGATGCTCATAGGCTTTGCCCTTGATGCCATCCACACGGTAGAATCCGTCGATCAGACCGTAATTCTCAGTCGTGGGTTCCATCATGACACAAGCCGCGCCGTCTCCAAAAATAGGACACGTATTGCGGTCTTCGTAGTTGGTCATGCTGGACATGTGATCGCCGCCGCATACAATAATCCGCTGATAGCGACCGGAACGAACGAAGTTGGCTCCCACTTCCAATGCATAAAGGAAACCTGAACAAGCGGCCTCCATGTCGAAACCAAAGGCCTGAGGCAAACCGCAGGCATCGATGACCAAAGATGCAGTAGATGGGAAATGGTAATCAGGAGTGGTGGTGGCGCAAATGACCAACTCTACGGAAGCAGGATCGACCTGAGTCTTACGCAGGAGTTGCTTCACAGCTCGCGTCATGAGATAAGAGGTTCCGCTTCCTTGTTCTGGACGAAGGATATGGCGAGTCTTGACACCAATACGCTGCATGATCCATTCATCGCTGGTGTCCACGATAAGCGACATTTCTTCGTTGTCCAGAATATAATTAGGTACGTATCCCCCCACACCTGTGATTACCGCATTTATTTTTTCCATTTCAAAGAATTCTAAATACTTGGTATACAAAAAAAATAAAGCCGCCATAATCTCCGATTTCAGCGGGACTATTGCGGCTGTATTCTGGAACCGAGAAGATTAAGCCTCTTTCTCGATAGCAACCTTGCCGCGATAGTATCCGCAAGCAGGGCATACTGTGTGATAGATGTAATACTCGCCACAGTTGGAGCATACTGCCAATGCAGGTGCTACTGCCTTGTCATGAGTTCTTCTCTTAAGGGTTCTAGTCTTTGACTGTCTTCTTTTAGGATGTGCCATTTTCTTTTATTTTTTGTCGTTATCTAATATTTTTCTCAAATCATTCCATCTCGGATCAATGGGTTTCTCTGTTTCTTGCTCTGATGATGACTCCTCGAATTCTGCATCGAGAGGGCATTCTCCCTGAGGATGCACATGACGAATGGGAATCTCCAAAGCGATAAACTCGTACAGGTTCCATGCGACATTCAGAGTTCCATCTCCTTCTGGCACAGTCACCATGTCTCCATCGTCCTCGAACCGGTCGCCCAGCTTTACCTTGAGGGTTTGCTCGGCTTCGACGGGTTGATCCATCAATTCCATGCAACGGTCGCAAGCAACCTTGACGGTTCCCGCGAATCCGAAGGTCAATTCATAGACACCAGATGTGCGTTTCACCTGTAAAGAGGCGTCCAATTGCCCTTGCTGAATCTCTGGACCCTGAACAGCGGAGAAGAAGCGGTCGTCAATATGCCACTGATACGACACAGTATCCGAGATCATACCTTTCAGATCCACCTTAAAGCTATCCAGTTTCTCCATCGGGGTGCAAAATTACAAAAAAAACAAATATGAGCAAGATTATTTGGGGCAAAAAATGAAGATTTAGTGCTTTTTAAGTTCTATTCGGAAGGTTGTACCACGTCCAATCTCTGAATTTTTCACAAAAATGCGTCCTTGATGATATTCCTCGACAATTCTTTTTGCCAATGAAAGTCCCAAACCCCAGCCACGCTTTTTGGTGGTGAAACCTGGCATGAAGACACTCCCAAAATGAGTCTTGGGAATCCCTTTGCCTGTATCTGACACTTCCACAGCAAAGCAAGTGCTTGTCTCAAAGGCTTTGATGGTAATCTTCCCCACGCCATCCATCGCGTCGATAGCATTCTTGCAAAGATTCTCGATTACCCACTCGAACAGGGGTGCGCTGATGCGGACAATCAATGGCTGCTGAGGCAACTCGCACGACATGACAACACGATTGCTCGTACGTCGGCTTATGTATTGAACCACAGCGGCAATCACCTCATTCAGATTCCCAGGAGTCGGCTCTGGCAGAGAGCCAATCTTGCTGAATCGCTCAGCAATCCGCTGAAGCCGCTTCACGTCCTTGTCCATCTCTGGAATCATCTCGTCCTCAGGATAATTCTCTTTCAAGACCTCCACCCAAGCCATCAGACTGCTGATGGGAGTTCCCAGCTGATGGGCCGTCTCCTTGCTGAGTCCCACCCACACCTTGTTCTGCTCAGCTTTCTTACTGCTCAGCAAGGCAAAGATGGCCACAACCACGAATATCAGGACCACGCCCAGCTGTACATAAGGATAATAGGTAAGGCGCTGAAGCATGATACTCTCGCCAAAACACACCTCAATAAAATCATTCGAGTCATTGCCTTCGTTGTCGGTCAAGACGATACGGATAACGTTCCCGTTGTCCTTCATCGAGGCAGCACGCTTGGCCACATTCTGATGAATCTCCTGTTCCGTCTTACCCTTCACATTCAGATTGCGGTAATCCTGAACGGTGCCGTCGCTTCCCAAAACGATGACAGGAATCGTGTTGTTGCCGTTGAGAACAGCGAGCACAAGGGCCAAGTCTGTGGTCTCGTCAGCATTCTTGACCGACCTCATCGCCTCAGCCCAAACCGCCATATTGTTGTACTCCTCCGTCTTCAAGTCACGCACCAGGAAATGGGACACAACCAGCGAGACCACAGCAATGACCACCGCTGCGACCACCAGGATAATCTTCACCTGACGTATCTTGTCAACCCACTGGATGTTGCTCATGCCAACAAAGGATAAAAAAGGTGTTTCAAACAACAAAATTATTATTAATATTTTATTTTTGCCAGAAATGCGGCAAGAAATCAGCAAAAAAAGTGTACCTTTGCCGCCATGAAACGTGTAATGTACATATTTTTATCTGTTCTCATCTACTCAATCTCTGCCTGCCAGAATTACGATGAGCCAGAACCTGGAACCAGGACAAAGCGTACAGTCATCGTCTACATGGCTGCAGAGAATTCCCTCAGCAGGTTCTTTGCCAGAGATACCCTAGAGATGACTAAAGCTGCTGCCTATGTGCCAGACGACGTGAACTTCGTCATCTATCTGGATGGACCAAAATATCCTACCATTTGCACGCTGACTGCCCAAGAGGGAAAGAAAACCTGGAAAGAATACAGGAAAGACATCGATAGCGCTGACTCCACCAACATGCTCAACACGATAAAGGAGATTGCAAACGCATTTCCTGCGGAGCATTACGGACTCGTCCTATGGTCGCACGCATCAGGGTGGGTCAACCGAAAGGAAGCAAAGCGCAGGAACACCATTCTGGTCGACAACAACTGCAACAGTTCTGCCTCGAATATAGGTTCCGAAATGAACATCTCAGAACTAAGATGGGTTCTGGAGAACTTCAAGCATCTGGACTACATATTCTTTGATGCCTGTTTCATGCAAAGTATAGAAGTCGCCTACGAGCTGCGCAAGGTCACCGACTACATCGTGGGCTCACCTGCAGAGATTCCTGGAGAAGGCGCCCCCTACGAGATGATCATGACAGCCCTCTGCAACGGAGATGCAAAGGAGATTGCCAACCAGTACTACGAAGGTTACAAAGACGGCGATGGAGTAGTGCTTTCCGTAATCGACTGCAGCAAATTGGAGGCTTTGGCCAAAAAGACAGCGCAATACGTCCCCACCGTTTGGGCAAACAAGGCTGAGCTGAACACCTCTGGCATCCAATACTACGTCCCCTTCATCACCTGGAATAGCCATCACCCTGAGCCCTTCGACATGAACAGCGCTATGCACAAGCTTTTGCCAGAAGACATGTATGAGGAATGGAGACCTTACCTGGATGCCGTTGTACCCTTCCGTAAGGCAACTCCCTGGTGGTTCTCTGTCCTATACCATGCCAGCCTGACCGATCCAGACTACTTTAGCGGCGTTTCGATGTTCATCCCCCAAAGCAAGTACGAGCCCTACGGATGGGATGCACAATTCCAAACTACCCAATGGTATGCCGCTGCAGGTTGGAAGCAGACAGGCTGGTAATCCCCCTCCACACCACATCTTTTCAGGCTTTCAGGAAGAACACGTTGACTTCGCGGTTTCAACGTGTTGACTTTGCCATTTCAACGTGTTGTGTCTGCTATTTCAACGTGTTGTGTTTTTCCCCTCAATTTTTCTTCCGCTTACTCCTTATTATCCTGAACATTCCGATTCATCAAATTGCTTACAGAAAACCGTATTCTGTATTCACGATGGGAAAGAGTGAAATATAAAGAAAAAACTCGATTATTCAAGCAATATTCACAAAAAACTATCGAACAAGTTCAATTTCGTTTTCTTTTATGGCGAATGTGCTACCATCCATATACTCAATCTCTATCCCTGTCAAAACAAGTTTTTTAGCTGTCGAATTATACCAAGCACATTCCCAGCATCCACCACTACTTTTGCCAGGTTTAACAGGACCCGTATCTTTCCCTCTAAAATCTCGGTATCCTCGAATTTCACAACTGACTCTATCCCCAACTGCGTTCATCGGATAACCTTCCCAAAAAAGATATTTGATAGTCTTATCTGACAAGTTTTTGTAATAGAAGTAAGCATCTACGCCAGAGGCACTATTTGGCCGTCCTAAGTATGAACTTGTAATTTTAATGGTCTTTTTTACTTCACTAATTCTTTCAGCTTTAGCAATACTGTCCTGTTGAGGGTCTATGATAGATTCCGTAATACTATCACCAACTTCTGCTAATGTTGCAGGTCGAGTATTCATGTTATTAAGACCTAATAGAATAGCAAAAATAAAAAGAAAGAAAACAATTGCTAGAAAAACAAATATTATAGTGTTCCCATTATTCTTTTTGGCTTCGGGCATTTCACTTTTAACCTCGGCCATCTCGGTTTGTGCAGATGTTTCATCTAAATATGTAGATTCAACCTCGTTCTTCACTGATTGCTTTTCTTCCTCTTGTTTCTTGGCTCTGTCTGCCTTCCATTTCAAGAATTCCTCAAATTCTCTTTTCTCTTCTTCTGTCATATCATTATAACATTAAATTAGTAATCCAACCTACAGTCAGCGCAACTTTATGTAAATAAAAAAGGCGCAGACCTTCGCCATACGCCTCTCGGTTCACCACAAACCATGCACATATACGGGAGAAATCTGCGCCCATTAGGGGCAGCTCCTTAATGTGCATTTGCTCCTTCTCGTGGTGGTGAATGAGAGGCTACAGAGCAAATATGTCATGCTTTCCTTTCGGATTGCGAGTGTAAAAATACACAAAAATCCTTGATTACATGCATTGGAATGAAAAAAAATAAACAGAATGTAATTGATTTATAGAAATATTCTACTTCGTCTTTCATTTTATCGGCATTAATATTCCTAAAAGAAGACGTTTTCTCAATTCTTTTTGCTAACTTTGCAACAAATTGTGCCTCTTTAAAGAAGAAATTATGCTTTTCGACAAACAAACGTATAGGGAGAGACGCCAGAAGCTGAAGGAGAGTGTCGGCTCTGGACTCATCATCCTCTTTGGAAACAATGAATCTCCAGCCAACTACCCGTCCAACGTCTACAAGTTCCGCCAGGACAGCACGTTCCTGTACTTCTTTGGACTACATCGCGAAGGTTTGGTGGGTGTCATCGATGTGGACAACAATCAGGAATACCTGCTGGGCAACGACATAGACATCGAGGACATCGTCTGGTACGGACAAGTGGACAGCGTGGCCGACATGGCTGCACAGACGGGCGTGGAGAAGAGCGCCCCCATCTCCCAACTGGAGGCGATGGTGGACAAAGCCAAGAAAACGGGGCAGAAGATTCACTTCCTGCCACCCTATCGACACGATCTGATGATCCAGCTGATGGATCTGACCGGCATACATCCTGCGCAGCAACGCGAAGCTGCATCACTTGACCTCATCATGGCTGTCGTGAACCAGCGGTCCATCAAATCACCTGCTGAGATCGAGGAGATAGAGCGCGCCTGTGCCATCGGATACATGATGCACACCACAGCGATGAAAATGTGTAAGCCTGGCGAAACGGAGCAACACATCGCTGGAGTGCTGAATGGAATCGCAAGCAGCTATGGCTGCATCGTGTCCTTCCCTACCATCCTGAGCATGCATGGCGAAATCATGCATGGGAACCCCTCGCCACGCCCTTTGGAAGAAGGTAGGCTTATGCTGTGTGACGCAGGTGCTGAGACCAACGAGAACTATTGCTCTGACAACACTCGTACAACTCCTATCAGCGGCAGATTCACTCAACGCCAGCGCGAGATCTACAGCATCGTCGTGGATTGTCACGATTATGCCCTGACCCTGGCCAAACCTGGCGTGAAATGGTGGGACGTCCACATGGGAGTCTGTCGCCTGATGATAGAAAGGCTGAAAGAATTGGGCTTGATGAAAGGCGATACGGAAGAAGCCTTGCGAGCAGGGGCACATGCCATGTTCTTGCCTCATGGGCTGGGACACATGATGGGAATGGATGTTCACGACATGGAAGGTCTGGGGCAGATTTATGTGGGCTTCGACGATGAGGTTCGTCCAAACCTGGAACAGTTCGGAACGAATTGCCTCCGTTGTGGGCGCCGCCTGCAAGAAGGATTCGTCATGAGCGACGAACCTGGCATTTACTTCATCCCTGCCCTCATCGACAATTGGAAGAGCCAAGGCCTTCACAAGGAGTTCATCAACTATGACCTCCTGGAAACCTACAAGGACTTTGGCGGCATCCGTATTGAGGATGACATCCTGATTACCAAAGACGGTTGCAGATTCCTGGGGAAGGAACTCATACCTTATCATATCGACGACGTAGAAGAATTTATAAACAAACAACAGTATTAATTATGAAGAAGATTATCGCACTTGCAGCCGCTGCCTTGCTCATCATGCCGGCTGTGGCAAAGGACAAAGACAAGAAGAAGGAAGACTCGAAGGACTCTCTCATCTTCACCACCATCATCGAGCATCCCGTAACAAGCATCAAGAACCAGAACAGCAGCGGAACCTGCTGGGCTTATTCTTCTCTGGCTTTTCTGGAGAGTGAAGCTATCAAGAAGCACCCTGAAATGAAGGACGACCTCGACCTGTGCGAGTCTTTCCTCATCAGCAAAACTTATGTTGACCGTGCCGACAAGCATGTCCGCACTCATGGCGACGCCAGTTTCAGTCAGGGCGGTTCCTTCGAGGATGCTCTTTACTGCATGGAACACTACGGACTCATTCCAGAAGGCATCATGCCCTATCCCATCACGGAATATGGCGATTCCCTCTTTAATTTCCAAACCCTCTTCCCACCTATGGAAGCTTATCTGAAAAGCATCGCTCCAAGTGACGCAAAGAAGATTCTGCATAAGGGTTGGAAGCCAGCAGTTCAGGCCATGCTTGACGGATACTTTGGCAAATGTCCTACTGAGTTTGAGTACAAAGGGAAGAAATATACTCCTCAGTCTTTCGTAAAGGAATACCTTACCCTCGATCCAAACGATTATGTCAGCCTGACAAGCTATACACACCATCCCTTCTACAGCACCTTTGCTCTTGAGATTCAAGACAACTGGCGCTGGGCAACCAGTTACAACCTGCCCATGGAAGAACTGATGCGTGTCATGTATGAGTCTGTGAAGAATGGTTGGACTTTTGCCTGGGGTGCAGACGTTAGCGAGGAAGGTTTCAGCCGTCGCAACGGCAAGAACAAGAGCGTAGCAATGGTGCCTGCCACTTTATCCAAAGGCAAGGAAGTTGGAAGCGACCAAGCCCATTGGACAGGCGAGAAGGGTGGCAAGGAAGAAGTCGTCGTAAGTGCCAATGCAGAGAAGACCATCACTCAGGAGATGCGTCAGGAAGCATACGACAACTGGGAAACGACAGATGATCATGGCATGCAGATCTACGGAATTGCTAAAGATCAGTATGGCAAGGAATATTTTATGATGAAGAACTCATGGGGTGAGAGCGGTCCTTTCAAGGGATTCTGGTACGTCAGCCAAGCCTATGCTGCCTACAAAACCATGAATATTGTCATCAACAAAAATGCCGTTCCAGCAGACATCCGTAAGAAACTCGGATTTTAAAGGAATTGGTTCCTATTGTTAAAAAAACGCAATTTGCAGAGGTTTACGACTGCAGATTGCGTTTTTTTTTGTACCTTTACACGGAATGAGCTATAATTGGAACTACGATGCGCCTACGCCAGAGCAAGAAACCCTGGCGAATGAACTTGCCAATGAATTGGGAATCAGCCCGATATTAGGTAAGCTCCTGGTGGATCGTGGCATTCATTCAGCGATAGAGGCAAAAAAATTCTTCCGGCCCCAATTGACAGATCTTCTCGATCCTTTCTTGTTTCGAGATATGGAGAAAGCTGTAGACCGACTGAATGAGGCTCTAGGCAACAGGGAACGCATCTTAGTTTATGGCGATTATGATGTGGACGGATGCACAGCGGTTGCTCTTGTCTACAAATTCCTGCAGCAGTTTTATTCCAACATTGATTACTACATTCCAGACCGCTATGAAGAAGGATATGGAGTCTCGTACAAAGGTGTGGATTATGCCTATGAAACAGGAGTAAAACTTGTTATCGTGTTGGATTGTGGCATTAAAGCTGTGGAAGAAATCAAATATGCCAAAGAAAAAGGCATCGATTTCATCATTTGCGACCACCATGTTCCCGATGACATCATGCCACCTGCGGTAGCCATTCTAAATGCAAAGCGCGCAGACGCTACATATCCATACAAGGATTTGTCAGGTTGTGGCGTAGGTTTCAAGTTTATGCAAGCATTCGCCATAAACAATGGAATTGAGTTCTCCCAACTGATACCTCTTCTTGACCTATGTGCCGTAAGCATCGCTTCTGATATAGTTCCAATCATGGGAGAAAACAGAATACTTGCTTTCCATGGTTTACGTCAGCTCAATTCAAATCCCAGCGTAGGCATGAAGGCAATCATCGATGTATGCGGACTTACAAACAAAGAAATCAGCATCAGCGACATCATTTTTAAGATTGGACCTCGCATCAACGCCTCTGGCCGTATGCAAAATGGCAAGGAATCTGTAACGCTATTGGTTGAAAAGAATTACAAGGCTGCCCATTGCGAGGCTGAAAAAATCAATCGCTACAATAACCAACGCAAGGATCTGGACAAGAGTATGACGGAGCAGGCCAATCAAATTGTAGAGAAACTGGATTCTCAGCATGAGCACAAAGCCATTGTCATCTACAACGAGGAATGGCACAAAGGAATCATTGGCATCGTTGCTTCACGCTTAACAGAAATCTACTATCGGCCCTCCATTGTCCTGACACGTGACGATGAATTTGCCACAGGTTCTGCACGTTCTGTTTCAGAGTTTGACATATACAAGGCCATCGAGAGCTGTCGAGACTTACTGGAAAATTTCGGTGGACACACCTATGCCGCAGGACTTACCATGAAGGTAGAGAACGTCCCTGAATTCAAACGACGTTTTATGCAATATGTGGAAGAGAACATCTTACCGGAACAGACCAGCGCAATCATCAATATCGATGGTATTCTGAACTTCAAGGATATTACCCACCGATTCTTCATCGACTTAAAGCGTTTCAATCCTTTCGGTCCAGAAAACTCCAAACCTATCTTTTGCACTAAACACGTCTATGACTATGGAACAAGCAAGGTCGTAGGACGAGAACAAGAGCACATAAAACTTGAATTAGTCGATGACAAAAGCAATAATGTAATGAACGGAATTGCTTTTGGTCAAAGTGCACAAGCACGTTACATCAAAACCAAACGTTCCTTTGATATTGTTTACACAATAGAAGAGAACACACATAAGCGTGGAGAAATCCAATTACAAATAGAAGATATCAGACCAACAGAGATAGACTAATGCCTGTAGACAAATACCTATCTATTCTCCGTCAATATTGGGGATACGAGGATTTCCGGGGAATACAGCGCAGTATCATTGAAAGCATAGGCAGCCATAAGGACACATTAGGACTGATGCCTACAGGAGGGGGTAAAAGTATAACCTTCCAAGTACCTGCACTTGCAGAAGAAGGAGTTTGCATCGTTATTACACCGCTGATTTCCCTGATGAAAGACCAAGTGACTGCACTCAGGAAACTCAACATTCGAGCAGCTGCCATCTATTCTGGACAAAGTCATCAAGAAATTCTGGAGATATTGGAAAACTGTGTGTTTGGCGCATACAAGATTGTGTACATATCACCAGAACGTATATCTTCTGATATCTTTCAAACCAAGCTTCGTCGTATAAACGTAAGTTTCTTCACAGTTGATGAAGCACATTGTATCAGCCAATGGGGATATGATTTCCGTCCATCCTATCTTCAAATCACAGAGATTCGGAAGCTAAAACCCGGAGTCCCTGTCCTAGCCCTCACCGCTACTGCGACACATGAAGTAGTAAAAGATATTCAGGAAAAACTTCTTTTCAAAAAGGAGAATGTTTTTCGTATGAGTTTTGCTCGCAAAAACTTAGCGTATATAGTTCGGCATGCAGATAATCAAAAACTGGAAATGTACAAATTGCTAAAAGCCATCCCTGGTTCATGCATTATCTATACAAGAAACCGCATCTACAGCCAAGAATTAGCTGAGCAATTATGTAAAGAAGGATTCTCGGCAACTTTCTACCATGCTGGAATTCATGATTATCTCAAAGACGAGAGACAAAACCAATGGCAGGATGACAAGATACGAATCATGGTGGCAACAAATGCATTTGGAATGGGAATCGACAAGCCCAACGTGCGTCTTGTCATCCACATGGATCTTCCTGATTCTTTGGAAGCATATTTTCAAGAAGCAGGCCGAGCAGGGCGTGATGGAAAGCAAGCCTATGCTGTTATTATTCTGGATGGCAAGGAGTTAGATTTGTCAAGAAGACGCATTTCTCAAACTTATCCCAAAATAGATTACATACAAAACGTCTATGAGAAAGTTTGTTTCTACCTGCAGATGGCTATCGGGGATGGGCAAAATGTAACCCGCGAATTCAACATAGAACAGTTCTGTCGAAACTTTAACTTTCATCCTTTGATGACAAAGAATGCATTATCACTATTGGATAAGACAGGATATTTAGAGTATCGGGATTCAGAGGATGGAACCAGCCGCATTCGCATCAAAGCCACTCGAAATGATTTATATAAAGTAATCGACAAACAAAAGGAAATTATTGTCAACTGCATGATGCGTCACTATGGAGGGATTTTTGTTGACTTTGTGTATCTTGACGAAGAACTCGTTTCTAAAGAAACGAATATACCCAGGAGAATAATCTATCAAGAACTGTCTGAAATGAACAAATGGGGAATCGTTGATTACATTCCCAAGAAAAAGATTCCCCACATTACTTTCAAGCGTAAAAGAGTAGAGGCTTCACACATATTTCTTCCTGATTCTGTATATAAAACAAGGAAGAAAGAATACACACAACGTTTGAAAGCCATGCAAGAGTATTGTCTCAGTGAAGATACATGCAGAAGTAGAATTCTTTTAACTTACTTCGATGAAAAAAGTTATGAGGATTGTGGCCAATGTGATGTATGTAAAAAGAAAAAAGCGTACGAGATTTCAGATGAGGAATTTCAAGAGATCAAATCGCATCTAATTAAACAACTTGAAAATGGTCCAATTAGACCTGATAAGCTGGACATAATCGGAATAAATCCAGATAAACTTCATTGGGTTTTGGAATACATGCGTGGTCATGAAGAAATCAGACAAGAAGAAGATTTAATAAGACTAGTCAACTAAGAAAAAAGAAGAGGGGGACGCGTCCCTTTTCATGGACACATCCCCCTCTCGAAATCATAAAGAAGGCGGCGACCTACTCTCCCACAGACGCAGTACCATCGGCGCGGGCGGGCTTAACTTCTCT
>JAEEGI010007982.1_pt1 | contig 23521 bp, 19 predicted proteins | sample 8958751 | NCBI WGS metagenome assembly JAEEGI01 (sample SAMN16246545, study PRJNA631951) | gut metagenome | biome: gut microbiome; feature: rumen; material: KS-attached | host: Bos | place: Iran: Karaj | collected 2018-10 | reverse complement strand
GCCTACGAAACACCCATAAAACCCCATGTTCCACATGTTGCAGCCCAAGGCCATCAAACCGCCGTCGGCAAACAGCAGGCACTGAATGACGAGCACGGCGGACATGGTGAGAAACCCTGCCTCTGGACCGAGCAGGGCACTGAGCATCATGCCCCCGGTGAGATGTCCCGAAGAGCCGGTGCCGGGAATGGAGAAATTGATCATCTGGGCGGCAAAGACAAATGCCCCCATCACTCCCATGAGCGGAACCTTGTGGTTCAACTCGTCGGTCTTCACCTTTCTCAGCGAATAGGCTCCTGCCAATGCCGAACAAGCATACATGGTTCCTGCCACTGTGGAGGAGACCAAAGCATCTGCCATGTGCATGTCTTATACCTTTTTCTTGATATGAATATCCATACTGCCACTGCGGAAACCCTCCAGATCGAGTGTGACGTAGGCGAAGCCCATGGTTTTGAGCCTATTCACCACATCTTTTTGTATCTTGAGCAGGTTTCCCATATCTTGATGGTCTATCTCCAGACGGGCGATGTCTCCATGTACGCGCAGGCGCACATTATAGAATCCCTGTTCGCGAAGCCATCGCTCGGCTTCGTCAACACGGGCCATCGCCTCATAGTCCAACGGGGTGTTGTAGGGGAAACGGGTGGCCATGCATGGCGTGGAGGCACGCCTCGCTACCGACAGACCCATCTCCTGAGCCATCTGCCGAACATCAGATTTGGTGATGCCACACTCCGCCAACGGACTCCGTATGCCCAGTTCTCTCAAGGCTCTGATGCCAGGGCGGTAGACATGCAGGTCATCTGCGTTGGTTCCCTCTATCACACACGTGGCGCCTATCTCAGCGGCCTTTTTCTGCAATTCGCCAAACAAAAGGCGCTTGCAGCGATAGCAGCGGTCTTCGGGATTCATGCGTATGCCAGCATCCTCCAATTCGTCGAGCCTCATCAACACATGGCTGGCTCCTGCCTCTTCTGCCACACGGCGGGCGATGTCCTCATCGCCATGTGGGTGCAGGCGTGTTAGCATGGTGACGGCTGTCACCTTCGTACCTCTCTCTCTGGCTGCCTTGCAGCAAAGCATGAGCAACAGACTACTGTCCACTCCGCCGGAGAAAGCCACAACGATGTCACTCTCAGCCAACTCCAGCAGGTGGGCTTCCAAAGTCTTCTTTTTTTGTTCGTAGTCCGTAGAAACACGATCCACTGATTGACTTTTACATGGTATTGAGGACTCCGTAGTAGACTGCACGCTTTTTTCTGCCACTTGGGAAGGCGCATTCTCCTCTATCAGCATGGCTCTGAGAAAACTTGGCCGATCATAGTTGCGTTTTCCTGCACCAAGTCCTGTCTTTACAATTCTGAAACTGGCAGGAAGTGTATCGGCGGTGCGGATGGCTGCCACAATGGCGGCTCCTGTGGGAGTGACAAACTCTCCCTTGGAAGAGGTGATGGTCAGGTTCAGCCCATGAGAGTTGGCGATATTGACGACCGCAGGAACGGGTATGGGCAGCACCCCATGCTGGCAGCGCACGGTGCCGGTGCCTTCATAGAGCACAGGTACGATCACCTCTGTGATGTCAAGGTTGTCGAGACATACAGCGACAGCAGCGATGTCGACGATGGAGTCCACCGCTCCCACCTCATGGAAATGCACCTCCTCGATAGGCAGTCCGTGGGCCTTGCTCTCTGCCTCTGCGATAATCTGGAATATCCTTACCGCCAGTTTCTTTGCCCTGTCGGTGAGTGCGCTCCCGTTCAATATCTCCACAATGTCGGCCAAACCACGGTGCTCATGTCCATGATCATGAGAATGGCCATGGGTATGTGAGTGACTATGAGAATGACCATGAGAGTGACCATGGGCATGTGAGTGATCATGGTCGTGATGACGGTGAAACCAATTGAGGAAAAACCACCTGTGATGGTGATGTCCTTCTCCATACAGGTATTCCATGTCATGGTCGTGATTGTCATGTTCAAGAATAACATTGAAGTCACAGGCATCTATCCCCGACTTCGTGACACGGCTGATACATGTCTCAAAACCTGTGAGCGGCAGACTCTTCAATGCATTGTCCAGCACATCGGCATCTGCACCCAAATCGAGCAGGGCGGCTACGGTCATATCACCGCTGATGCCGGAATAACATTCGAGATATAGTTTCTTACTCATGGCTTCCTCCTTGGCAAATAGCCAAATTAATCTGCGAAGCCATGAAACCGGCTCCGAATCCGTTGTCTATATTCAGCGTGGCGACACCGTTGGCACACGAATTGAGCATGGTGAGCAATGCGGACAGGCCGTGAAAACTGGCTCCGTAGCCCACCGAGGTGGGAACGGCAAGGACGGGCTTGCTCACCAGTCCGCCTATCACACTGGCCAAGGCTCCTTCCATGCCTGCCACGGCCACAATGCAGTTGGCTTTCTGAATCTCCTCCAATTTTGACAACAAACGGTGCAGACCGCTCACTCCCACGTCATAGACACGCAGCACCTTGTTGCCCAGAAACTCGGCGGTCAGCGCGGCTTCCTCTGCCACACGCAAATCTGCGGAACCGGCTGAGCATACGCATATCAGGCCCCGGTGAAGTTTGCCGTCCTTCTCTATTTTCAAAATCCGTGATATAGGGTCATAGAAGGCTTCTGGGAAGTGGGCTTTTATCAACTCTGCCTGATGAGGAGTAGCACGTGTGCCAAGCACCTCTCCCTCACTCGAAATGATGTGTTCGTAAAGTCTTAGCAGGTGATCATCTGCCTTGCCTTCACACCACACCACCTCGGCGGCTCCGGTGCGCAGTTTCCTATGAACGTCCACCTTGCCAAAGCCCAGGTCCTCAAAAGGTTTCCGGCGGAAAAATGCTTCGGCTTCTTCCACTGACATCGTTCCTGCCTTCACTGCTTTCAATACCTCATTTGCATCCATTTGTCGCCTTTGTTTTACATAACTACACAACGTTCTCCGTATTTCTATGACAAATCCGTCATTTTCAGAAAGTAACATCCTTTCAGGTCACAAAGATACAACATTTTTTTCTTATTCAGCAAAGAATAGGAAAACGATACCCGAAGATTACCCTTTCTTGCTCATAATTCATGATTATTTCATAACTTTGCACATCAGTTGCTGCCGTGTCGCAACTTTCTGAAGGCTCCGACACCCATCACCAACCATGCAGTATTCCATGATGGTGAGGATGTCACCTACGAATTTATCCAATAAATATACAAAAAGAATGAGGTCATTTTTCAAATCAAATCTCTGGATTCTTGTCCTATTCATGGCAATGAACATGTCAACGGGATGGGCACAAGGATACAGGAATCCTGTCCTTCCTGGATTTCACGCTGACCCAAGTGTTTGTCGGGCTGGCAATGATTTCTATCTTGTCAACAGTACTTTCCAGTATTTCCCGGGTGTCCCTGTATTCCATAGCAAAGACTTGGTGAACTGGGAACAAATAGGCAATTGCCTCACCCGACCTTCACAGGTGGACTTGAAAGGAACAGACGGCAACAATGGCATCTATGCACCTACCATCCGCTACAACAACGGAAGGTTCTATATGGTGACAACGGTATTTCCCTCACGCCGCCATTTCTATGTCTGGACAGACAATCCTGCCGGCGAATGGTCGGAACCCATCGTGATAGACTTTGCCATAGGCAGTTGCGACCCTACGCTCTTCTTTGATGAGGGCAAGTGCTATTTCCTATGGAAAGAAGGTGACATCAAGATCTGTGAGATAGATGTGGAGACGGGCAAGCAATTGGGGGAAATCCACCACTTAGGAACTGGACTTGGCGGGCGTTATCCGGAAGGACCGCATATCTACAAGAAAGATGGTTATTACTACCTGTTGTTGGCTGAGGGCGGCACGGAACATGGCCACCATGTGAACATCCTGCGCAGCAAGAGCCTTTTTGGTCCCTATGAGCCCAACCCTGCCAATCCCATCCTCTCGCATTTCAACATGAAGATGCAGAACAGCAACATCCAAGGCCTTGGTCATGCCGACCTGGTACAGGCTCCCGACTCTTCGTGGTGGATGATTTGCCTTGGCTACAGGACAAGCGGATATCTGCAACATGTGATGGGGCGGGAGACGATGCTTGCACCCGTGCGCTGGGACAAGGGCGAATGGCCTGTGGTGAACACGGACGGCACATTGCAGACAGAGATGAAATGCCCTACCCTTCCGTTGGTGCCTCTGACTCTGGACCCTGTAAGAGAAGAATTCATTTTTGCTAAACGTAATGCTCCTAAAGACAGTTATCACTCTATAGGCTTGCCCATGGGATGGATGAGTCTGTGCAATCCTGACTATGCCAAATATTCCCTGACTGACCGCAAAGGGTGGCTTAGGCTCCACCCTTCGACTACAGACCTCAGCGAGACAGCATCGCCCACTTTCATTGCTCGCCGACAGACAGAACTCACATTCTCGGCAACAGCACGGCTCGACCTCTCTCATCTCTGCGAGGGGATGCAAGCCGGCATCACGGTCTATGCCGCGCCCTTGAACCACTATGACGTCGTGGCCGAGAGAAGAGACGGGAAGGTTTTCATCAAATCGAATGTAAGACTCGGACAGACCAGTCATGTAGAAAAAGAAATCCCGCTGACCGGCGACCTTGCGTATCTGCGCATCACTTCCGACAAAGACTTCTACTACATGATGGCATCATCTGATGGCGTCAACTTCACCCAATTAGCCAAGATGGAGTACCGTTTCCTCAGCACAGAGACCATCGGAGGCTTTACCGGTGTCATGCTTGGACTTTTCGCACAGTGCAGCCAAGAGACCATCAATGGGTATGTGGATATAGATTGGTTTGAATACAGATAAGACAATGAGGCGATGGATAAAGGATTGCTGATACAATCACTGACCAAGTTCTTCCTCGGAGTTGTTGTCCTCGGAGTTCTGCTGTTCCTTCCTGCTGGTTCTTTCCATTACTGGCAAGGATGGCTGCTCATGGGTATTCTGTTCGTCCCAATGTTCATTGTCGGCCTTGTGATGATGGCCAAGAACCCGGAGTTGCTGCGAAAGCGCCTCAATGCCAAGGAAAAGGAAACCGAACAAAAGACCGTTGTGGGCATAAGTGGTTTGCTCTTCCTCGCTGCCTTTGTGGTTGCCGGCCTGAACTGGCGCCTGGGATGGTGGGTGTTGCCAGATTGGGTGGTCTGGGTGGCCGCCATCCTCTTCCTTTCTTCGTATCTACTATACGCAGAAGTCATGCGGGAGAACACATACCTTTCACGGACTGTCGAGATCCAGGAAAACCAAAAGGTGATAGACACAGGACTGTATGGAATCGTCCGTCATCCTATGTATATGGCTACAACAGCACTTTTCCTGACCATGCCGCTGGTGCTGGCATCTCCCATTTCGTTCCTGATCATGCTGGGATACATTCCCGTGATGGCCAAGCGCATCCGCAATGAAGAAGCAGTATTGGAAAATGGACTGGTTGGTTACAAAGACTACAAAAAGCATGTGAAATATAAGGTGATCCCACTGGTTTGGTAAACACCCATATTCTTGGTTTTGCCTCACTTTCTCTTCCCCCTCTTACGGGGACTCCAAAGCGGAGGTTGGTACAATGCCAACCACGAAGCCTCCAACTTCGAACTATACAAATGGATGCAGGAACCTAAGAGGAGGGAGTACTGGCATAAGTGATGACGCTGTGAACTTACTTTTCTGGGATAATCTCGCTTAAATATCACTTATTTTTCATGTAATTTCATCATTGACCAAATTCCATGATCATCTGATTATCTGTTATTTAAGAAATGAAAACAATTGATTTTTCATCTAGAAATTGGAAAATACAGAGATATGGGAGTTTAGAACTATATACAACAACACTTCATACAGACTTTTTGCCTTTTGGGACACAGAAATCAACACTTTGGTTGTTGCAACTCATGGCATTATCAAGAAAACTCAGAAAACACCCGCCAAAGAAATCGCCAAGGCGGAAAAGATAAGACAATTGTATCTAAAGAATAAAAGCAAATGAGACAAGTCGGAGACATGAAGTTGTATGACTTCGAGGAAATACTGGAAGATACCTTCGGTGCTGTTGGTACTCCTGAACGAGACGATTTCGAGAACAAGGTCGACGAAGCCGTCCATGCCTACCGCATCGGTGAGGCCATCAGGCAGACCAGACTCCAACAGAACCTCACCCAAGAACAATTAGGTGAGCGTATAGGAGTGAAAAAATCCCAAATCTCAAAACTTGAACGAGGAAAAAGCATTACCATAGCAACAATGAGCCGTGTGTTCAAAGCATTGGGAATAACAACCGCGACTCTCGATATGGGAGTGACCCTGGAGACACAAAGGGAAAGCCCCTCTGGGACGAATAACAATAGAGAACAACAACATTTAATATAATTGGCATGATGATAATCAATACAAAACCAATGGTCAGAATTGTTCTGCCTCTCCTGCTATTCATGAGCATGGTGCTACCTGCCATGGCCCAGACGGACCGAGTGGTGGTGGATGGCGTGGTTTATACCTTTCAACCCTTCGGGCCAGGTGGTGATTTTGCCGTCAGTGGCATCGATTACGAGACATTGCCCTATGACGGAGTCATCACCATCAAAGATGGCCTCTTTTTGGAGGCTTTCCCCGGTGAATTTCGCCCATATCCTGTGACAAGCATCCTGGATAACGCATTCATAGACGATGATGCCTTGAAAGGAGTGATCTTTGAAGATGGCATCCAGTCCATTGGAAGCAACGCATTTAAGGGATGCGGGGGCATCACCTCGCTCACACTGCCCACCTCCCTCTTAAGGGTGGGTTGGGGAGCGTTTGCTTGCGGAGACAACCTCAAGTGGATAGATGCACGAAATGTGGGAGAACAATGGAAGGATGAATATGATGGATATGATGGACTAGAGGAAATAGGAGTACCGCTCTTCACATTGCTCTACATGCCTTCATGGTGCTCCAGCGGTGGCACCAACGTGGTGCTAACAGACCCCAACACACAGGAACGGTCCTGCCAGGAATTCTACTTCGATTCGGAGACGGACTACAACGTGCCTTGGGGATTCACGGCTGAAAAGATACGTACCACAAGAAAGCTGCCCATGGACGAAAGTGCCTACACGATTTGTCTGCCCTACTCGCTGCCCGTACCCCAGGGTGCCAAAGCCTACTCTTTGGGGAAGAAGGATGACCTCGAAGTGTCTTTCAAACGGATTACAGGCGACATGGAGGCTTTCAAGCCCTATCTCATCGTGTCGTCCGAGAACGACGTGCAACTCGATTGCGAAAGCGAGCGACAAGTGCCATCAACGGAAGAAGCCGAGGCTCAATTCGACACTGCCAATGGCGTCACCATCCATGGCACCTTTCATCGAATCAGCTTCTCCGAGATAGAGGCAAATAAATACTACGTACTCCAGGCCAATAACATATGGCTAACGGTAAGTAGCAAATACTACACCCCGGTCACACTGCCGCCCTACAGGGCTTATCTCACACTCGACGGTACACAGACAGCATCTTTTTACATCGGATTCTCTGACGATACCGAGGGCATCTCTTTGCCAGAGAGCATATCCCCCGCAGATTCCTCTTCAGATGGATGGCTGACACTCGACGGGCGTCATTTGAATGGCAAGCCCGAAAAGAAGGGAATATACATCCATGGTAGAAAAAAAGTGGTTGTTGATAAATGATGATAATCCGATGCCAAGACGTGATTCATTTGACAACCACTTTCTTACCATTAACGATGTAGATGCCTCGGGAAGGTTCTCCGAAAATCCGACGTCCTTGCAGGTCGAAAAGTGCAGAAGAGTTGTCTTCAGGCAAGGTAAAATCTGAAATGCCATTCATTTCGTCTGATAAAGGAAAGACAGGTCCCTTATAGATTTTCTTGAATTTCTCCACTTCCGATGGCTGCACGAAGACCTTTGTCTGTGTACCCATGCCGTCGAACAACCATTCGTTGATCCAGTTGGATCCGATGATCCCCCTGATTATCAAGGAGTCCAACTTGCATCCTGAGAATGGGTAGCTGCCTAAACGGGTCACACTTTCAGGCAGGTCAATAGTCCTTAAGGCCGTACAATTCTTGAAGGCTTCTGTCATCACAGCGGTCACGCTTTCAGGAATATGGATTTCTGTCAGGTTATAGCAATTCTGAAACAGTTGATGATTGATTTGGTCCAGGTGCGGCGACAGGGTCACACTCTTCAGTGACGTGCAGTTCTCAAAAACAGCATATTCTGTCGACGTGACGCTTTCGGGCATCACTACGGAAGTCAGGCTGGTGCATCCGGAGAAGAGACGTATGCCAAGATTGGTGACACCCTCGGGTATCGTCACCGACTTCAGGTGCTCACAGTTTGCGAACAGAAATCCCGCCATTGTATCAAGATTCGGCGACAGCCTCACTTCTTCCAGGTTCGTGCATCCACTAAAGGCAGAGTAACCCAATGCTGTCACCTCGTCGGACATCGAAACCGTTACAAGATGCTGGTTATTGGAAAAAGCCATTGACTCTATCCATGTCACGCTCTCAGGCACGTTATAGGAAGTGCGGCTGGCAGCGGCAGGATAAGTGTAGAGCCGAGTCTTCTCCTTGTTGAACAAGACACCTTCAACGGCGCACAAAACGGGATTATCCTCTTCCACCTCTATCGACTCCAATGCCGTGCATCCGATGAACGGGTCCATGTTAAAGCCATTCTCCTCGTTGAAATCCATGTTCTTGACTGTTCGTGGAAGAGTCACCTTGGTCATAGTCGTATTGTCCCTGAACGTGTCTCCGGTGATACTCGTCACTGTGTAAGTCTTCCCTTCATGGGTCACTTCCGAGGGGATGCACACCTCTCCTGTCCACTCGCTCTTTGTCACCATGGCATGGAGAAAAGCATTCCGCAGGGTGTAGTTCATGCCGTCGATGGTGACATCTTCCTTGGTATCCGCCAACACCAATGTTTCTCCATCCTCAAGTTCCACTAACCCTTCATACCACCAACAATCCAAATAGAAGCTGTTTTGCTCCAGGTCATGAACCGTGAACGATACATTGAAGGTGCATATGCAGTCGGCAAGATATTCTCCTGTGACGGGAGCCACATGGATAGACAACGTAGAGGGCGAACCTTCACTACCTTCACTCAAGTCGGAATTCACCGCAAAGTCAGATGTGGCGCAGTTGCTTACATAGTTTAGCACTTGTACAGACAAGATGCTGCCCTCTTTTTCCAGAATGATTATCGGAATCCGTTCTTCCTCACCATTGTAACCCGGTGCCATTGACGTGCAGCCGCTGTTTTGCGTATCCGAAACTGGCAACTCCTGTCCCTGTGCGTGAAAGACATTCATGGCCATCATCAGAATCATCAAAGATATAAATCGTAATATATAGTCTTTCATCATCATATGGATTAACATTGTATGGATTAAGTGAATGGGTTCTAATGGTTTATAGGGCAAAAATATGAAAAATTTAATTAAGTTCCAAATTTTTTGTCACATCCCCTGTCGTTTTCTTTTCAAATTTCAAGTTTTTGTCCTTCTTCATTGGTATTATAATCGTAGCCAACTTCCCATTCCCTGTTTCTTGGAGTAATAGAGGCGGCAAAATATTATATTTTATGTATTAAAAATCCCGCTACCAATGATGAAGATGAAATAGAAGGTGTCAGAAAAGCATTGAAAGATATTATTGAGAATTGTAAGAAATACAACATCGACTACAAAGCCATCCTGCATGACGATGTTTAAATTCAAAGTCAAGGGAGAGAGTTTTTTGCATCAATAGTTATAAAAAGTTTCAATGAGTGAAAATAATTTCAGATAAATGCGTATCTTTGTGAATAATTTAATACTGTTCCTATGGAAAATAACCAAATGAATCGACTAAAAGTTGTCCTTGCAGAGAAGAACATTCAAAGCAAGTATATATCAGAACAATTGGGAGTGAGCCGTGCTACGGTTTCCAAATGGATTAACAATAAAATCCAACCCAATTTGGAGAATATAAACAAACTGGCAATACTGCTGGATGTTGACTATACTGAATTACTAAGACTCGACCGAAAAACTGAAAAGAAAGACTTATGAAATACGAAAATACATTCAAAGCGATAGACCAGATTCTTTGGAAGGAACCTGGTTGTGGTAGTGAATTGGACTATCTGGAGCAGAAGTCATGGATGCTTTTCTTGAAATATCTTGATGATCTTGAAACGGAGCGTGAGGATGAAGCCGAACTTGAAGGCAAAACCTATAAGCGTCTTGTTACAGGTTATTATCGATGGAGTCAATGGGCAACACCGAAGAAGAAAGACTCTCTGACTGGCAAAATGGTTCTTGATACTGTCAATGCCATGAGTGGTGATGACCTTGTAGAGTTTGTTGATCAGAAACTCTTTCCTTACCTCAAAGGTTTTCAGAACACGGCAATAGCTACCGATACGCTTGAATATAAGATAGGCGAAATCTTCAGCGAATTGCACAACAAGATTCGCTCTGGCTTTAATATGCGTGAGATTATCAATATGATTGATGAACTTCATTTCCAGAGTGACGAGGATAAGCATGAAATGACCGTGCTCTATGAAAGCAATATCCAACGCATGGGCAATGCAGGTCGCAATGGCGGCGAGTATTACACTCCGCGTCCGCTTATTAGAACCATTATCAATGTGGTAGACCCTCAGATTGGTGAGTCCGTCTATGATGGTTCCTGTGGTTCTGCTGGATTTCTGTGTGAAGCTTACCTTTATATGAAGGATAAGATTAAGAGCACGAAGGATTATGAAATCTTGCAAAAAGACACTTTCTATGGCAAGGAGAAGAAAGGACTTCCGTACATCATCGCTACGATGAACATGATATTTCATGGTGTATCAGCTCCTAACATCGTTCACGGCAACACCCTCGCCATGAACCTCAGTCAGATTCAGGAAAGTGACCGCAAGGACATCATCATTGCCAATCCACCTTTTGGTGGCAATGAGCGTGGAGAGGTGTTGCAGAACTTTGAGATTCGCACTTCGGAAACAGCCTATATGTTTATGCAGCACTTCATCAAGATGCTGAAGGCTGGTGGGCGTGCAGGTATTGTCATCAAGAATACTTTCTTAAGTAATGGAGATGCAAGTGCCATAAGAAAAATGCTCTTGGAGAACTGTAACCTACATACAATCCTCGACCTTCCTTCTGGTGTGTTTACGGGGGCTGGCGTGAAGACAGTAGTCTTGTTCTTCACCAAGGGCGAACCAACGGAGAAGATTTGGTATTACCAGGTAGATAAGCACTTCACAAAGACCCAACCTCTCACAGAGGCAGATTTGAAAGAATTTCTCACTTTTCAGAAGACAAAGGCAGAAAGTGAACATTCATGGACGCTCGATGTCAACACCCTTGACGATGCTTGCGACCTAAGTGTGAAGAACCCTAATAAGGTTGAGGAAGTTGACGAGCGCACACCAAGCGAGATTGCAGAGAGTATCTTTGCCCTCAACAGCGAGAATCAGGCTCTTATTGACGAAATAATGGAGATGGTGAAATGAAAGAAGGGTGGACATATAAGAAATTGGGAGAGGTCTGCGAGAAATCCAATAAGATCAATTGGAATAAAAACACAGAAGATGAATCATACGTTTATATAGATTTATCTTCTGTAGACAGAGAAACGCTTTCTATTTTGACTCCTCAGATTATAGATAAATCAAATGCGCCATCACGAGCAAAGCAAATCGTAAAAACAGGTGATGTTATTTTTGCAACAACAAGACCTACCCTTCGACGAACAAGCATAATAAGTAAAAAATATAATAATCAGATATGTAGTACAGGCTTTTGTGTATTACGTCCTCAAAAGGATGTTTTAACGGAGTGGGTGTTTTATAACCTTCAATATGACGGATTCTATAATATGATTATCCGCATTCGTACCACCAAAATATAGTGCAAAATAAAGGCTGACCACTTGGCCAGCCTTCTTGCATTTATAAAATAGCAGACGCTCACGCGCCCAAGAGTCTCACCTTTTGGAGTTCGATTGCAAAGTTACTCAATTTCTCGTTAATCTTCGCAATGTTCTTCGGACTTATTTTCTTGAAGCCTCCTTTATATTGCAGCATTTGGCTTTCGCTCATATCGCATATACGAGCCAATGCCCTTGCCGAAATGAACGGTGAAAGAGCTTCCACCAACTCCCCGACAGTCTTAAATTCATGCTTGTTCGTCGTCATTTTCCTTTGATTCAAGTTCTCTCATCTTTTTTTGTTGTGGCAAATAGTCGCTGGCCTTTTGGCTTGTTACTACACTCTGCCCAAGTTGCTCTTCCAAATTTGTTCTTGCTATTTTTGCAACATTTCCTCCTTTCCGAGCAACTTTCCTGTTGCCGTCAAGCGTTGTAGGCTTCTCCTTTCTTGATATAGCCGCAGTAGAGGCTTCAGCAAGTGTGTTAAGTGCAAGTTCTATGGTCGTCATGTTATCTCTCAAACTTTCCTTTTTCTTTGGGTCGAGTTTTTTAAATCTTTTATATTGTCCTGTTGTTTTACCGCTCCAGGTCTTAGTGATGTCATCGGTCAGTAAACCGTAGTCCTTATCCTTGACACCACGCTCTTTCCATTCGTCGGTCAGTTCGTTGCGTGCCTCAATGCCTTTAAGCCGCTGATTTATCCATCTATCTGAATATCCTTTCTTTCGATAATCCTCCCTGGCCTGCTCTATAGACAACTCAGGATTCATCATCTGGTCAATACGGATGGTGGCTACATGAGCCATCCATTGTTTGAAAGGCTCTGCTTTGGGTGATGGGATAGATTGTATTAACCTGAAAAGTTGCTCAGTATCGGCAACATCGGTCATACGCATTTTGCCATCTTCTGCCATTATTTTCAAACGGCTACAATTTGTTGCCGTTTCATTTCCTTCTCTTTTCAAACGAGATTTAAGGACGCTCCAATACTTGCGCGGATTTGGGCTGTCCGTTAAGACACCACACACATCCACAATGGAAAAATACCACTTTTGAGTTTCTTCGTCCCAAATGGTACGCACTTTATAGTGCTCAAAAACCTGTAATAATTGTTTGTTGCTCATATTGTGTACGTTTCTATTAGTTTATGCCGCCTTGCGGTATGTCTTGTGTTCAAAATCTGTGCGGTAGGATGCCGCTATCAATAGCAGTCGCTCAAACAAGTCCTCGCCGAAATAACGGCGGTTGAACTTGTAGCAGAACTCGTTCAGGTACTCTTGCAGAAATTCAGGCTTAACACCATGGTACATGTCGGCAAGCAATGTTTTGGCGTTGGCAATGGCGATATGCACCCATGGAAGCACCTTTCCAATGTCATTCGGGTCAATCACTTGTGACTTATGTTCCGTAAACATGTCCTTAAAATGGATGTGCGAGGTGGAAGCATCGGTCGTTATCATACTGTCTTTGTCTATCGTTTTGGAAGCTGTTGCGTCGATGGTTATAGCCTTCGCATTAGGTATGACTATCATTTTGATATGCCCTACGCTTTTGGCCTTTTGGCCTTTCTTGGGGTTCTCTTCAGGTGTGCTTTCGGCAACCACCAGCACTTTAGATTTGCGCTGACTACCTACACCCGCCTTCAGTTTCTCTTCTTTTTGCTCGGCTGGTGTCTCTGTTGAGAAAAAGCCCTCGTCCAATTCTATGAATCCTTTCAGTGTGTATTTGTCATCACGCTTGCCCATCACAGAACGTAGTTTGTGCATCATTTCCCAAATAGGTTGATAACGCTTGTGTCCCAACTGTCGCTGAAGTTCCGAGGCTGATATGCTTTTCTTCGTGGCCGTCAAAAGGTGCATGGCGATAAACCAATACATGAACGGCAACTTCGATCCGTGCATCACAGTACCGCTCCTAAGCGTAGTGCGATGACGGCAATGCTTGCACTGGTATTGCTGCTTGCTTTCAAGCCAGACAACATCGTGACTTCCGCAGTGCTGGCATGTTACGCCCTCCCTGTCTCTCATTTCCTTAAAAGCCTTGCGGCAAGCTGCTTCATCAGGGAAATACTTGTTGAACTCAAAAATTTTCATGTCTCTACTATTTTATAAATGCTGTACAAAGGTAATCATTTTGATTGTATTATCCAAATATTTACCCAATTATTTTTGCTCGAATGCAAAAAATCGGCGTATCTGGAATGATGTGCCGATTTTTGGTGGTACGATTGCGGATAATCATTTTCTATAATTACATAGAGCCATTACAAACAGGAGCGAATTATCCTGCTGTTACTGATAGTGTTGTGAAAGATTATGTAATGAAAGTTCCGCCTCTCCCCGAGCAGCAATCCATCGTTGATTATCTTGACGCTGCTTTTGCTAAGATAGATGCGATGAAGGCTAATGCAGAAAAAGCCCTTAATGAAGCCAAAGCACACTTCCAAGCATCACTCAAAGAAATGCTGGAACCTAAAGAAGGATGGAAGGAGAAGACGTTGAAAGAAATAACAACAAAAATATCCGATGGTTCTCATAATCCTCCTGTTGGGTTAGATTTCTCAGAATACGAAATGCTTAGTTCTAAAAATATAAGAAACGATTATTTCAATTTTGAAAATCCTCGGTTTTTATCTAAAGAAAATTTTGAGAAAGAAGATAAAAGGACGAATCTTGAAAAAGGAGATGTTCTTTTAACTATTGTTGGTGCAGGTTTAGGTGACTGCTGTGTATATAATTTTGAAAAGAAAATAGTATTTCAAAGAAGTGTTTCTGTGATTAAACCTTCTTATGATAAGATTACAAGCCGATTCCTTATGTATACTCTGCAACACAATTATAAATGTATTAGAAACGAATCTAACGGTGCAGCCCAAAAAGGTATATATTTAAAGCAATTAGCAGCATATAAAGTAATTATACCTCATCTCTCCGAACAGCAAACCATCGTCAACACCCTCGACTCCATCAAATCAAAAGTTGACCACCTCCAAGAGAACTTCTACAAGATTTCTCAGGAGTGCGATGCCATGAAACAAGCAATATTAAGACAAGTATTTGAATAAGTATATGAACGAAGCGCAGACACGGTTTAACAAAATAGACCCCAAGTTAAGGGATGCAGGTTGGGGCATTGTTCCAGGAAGTAATATTCTTGTGGAGCAGAGTGCCTACATTGCTCCTGGACGTATCACGACCACGGGGAATAAGAACCCCAAGAAGGCTGACTATATCCTTGAATACAAGGGGCAGAAGCTTGCCGTGATAGAAGCAAAGAGCGACGAAAAGGATGTGGCTGAGGGCGTGGATCAGGCGAAACTCTATGCCGATGCTCTGAAGATTCGTTACACTTATAGTTCTAATGGCGATGAGATTTGGTTCATCGACATGGGCATCAAGAACAGCAAGGGAGAATATATCATTCCAAGCAAGGAACATGACATAGACAACTTCCCCACTCCTCAGAACTTGTGGCAGATGACCTTCCCCGAAGAGAATCCTTGGCGCGACAAGTTCAATCTTTGCGCTCTCAACCGCAGCGGTGGCCGTCAGCCTCGTTACTATCAGGAAATAGCCATCAAGAATGTGCTTGAAGCGGTGGCAAAGCAGAAAAACCGCATCTTGTTGACTATGGCGACAGGCACGGGAAAGACTTACACAGCTTTCCAAATATGTTGGAAACTGACACAGACGAAGTGGAACACAAAGGGTGTTGAACGTGCGCCAAGAATCCTGTTTATTGCGGACAGGAACATCCTTGCCAATCAAGCAATCAACGACTTCGACCAGTTCCCTGAAGATGCCATGTGCCGTGTCACGCCCAAGGAACTGAAGAAGAACAACTACAAGGTTCCCACAGCCCGCAATCTTTATTTCACCATCTTCCAGACAATGATGACGTCTCCCAATGCACAGAAGGCAGAGGAGCAAGGCATCAAGTTGCCAGAAGGTGCAACCGACCAGCCATACTATATGCAGTATGAGCGTGATTTCTTTGACTTCATCATTATCGACGAGTGCCATAGAGGTGGCGCAAATGATGAAAGCGAGTGGCGAAAACTGATGGAATACTTTGATTCCGCTTATCAACTCGGCATGACTGCCACCCCAAGAAGAAAGGACAATGTCAATACTTATGCATACTTCGGAGACCCTGTTTATATATATTCGCTAAAACAAGGTATCGAGGATGGTTTCCTTGTTCCGTTCCGAGTTGACATCTCTACGAGCAATATTGATGACTATAAGTATGAAACAGGAGATATTGTAAAGAGCGGTGAGATAGACCTTGAGAAAATATATACAGAGTCGGATTTCTATAATGGCAGAATCCAGATTAAGGAGCGTGACGAGCACCGTGTGCAAGAATTCCTAAACAAGATTGACCCAGACCAAAAGACTATCATCTTCTGTGCCACTCAAAAGCACGCCATGATTGTTCGCGATATGGTAAACAAGCACAAGAAACGCCCTGCCAGCAACTATTGTGAGCGAGTGACCGCTGATGATGGCGAGGTGGGAGAAGCAACATTAAGAGCCTTCCAAGACAACGAAAAGCTGTTGCCAACAATCCTTACCACCTCTTATAAGTTGAGTACTGGTGTTGATGCGCGCAATGTACGCAACATCGTATTGATGCGCCCCATCCGAAACATAGTGGAGTTTAAGCAGATTATTGGTCGTGGAACACGCTTGTTTGACAAAAAATATTATTTTACCATCTATGACTTTGTTGGAGCAAGCGAAATGTTCAAAGACCCCGACTGGGATGGTGACACATACTGCCCTGTATGTGGCAATTGGCCTTGCACTTGCAACAAAAAGCCTTATGTAATACCCGACGACAAGCCCGATATTGCAAGCGAACCAAAGGCATGCCCAGTTTGTGGCAACTTGCCATGTACCTGTGAGGGGCCTAAAACCAATCTCATTGATATAAAGTTATCAAAAGGAAGGAGGTTGTCGCTTGAAACAACATGGGAGCAGAAGATATTCTTTGGAGATGAGTTCATTAGCCTTGAAGAATATGTAAAGAAACTTTTTGGCAGAATACCAGACTTCTTCTCGGGTGCAGACGATTTGCGAAAGAAATGGTCGAATCCCGAGACACGCGAACAACTATTGCAGACGCTGGATGAAGCTGGGTTTGCTGAAGAGAAACTGATGCTCTTGAAGAATATGCTGAAGATGCAGAAATGCGACTTGCTTGATGTGCTTGAATACATTGCTTATAACTCAACACCTATTGAGAGAGCAAAGAGGGTTGAACTGGTAAAGAAGAAGTATGTCAATTCTCTGAGCGCAGAACAGCAAGAATTCGACAACTTAATTTTGCAATACTATGTAAACAACGGTTTTAAGGAACTCAGCATAGACAACTTGAAGACCTTCATAACTATTAGATTTAACTCAATTAGTGATGCCAAGCAAAGATTGCAGATGAGTCCTGCTGAGATACGACAGCATTACATCGACTTGCAACGTTGGCTGTATTGTTCATGAATCACGGGGACGGTGAATCGCGGGGACCGAGATTTTGATATGCAAAAAAAAACGGCAAAAAATGCGCTTTCATAACAAAATAACATTATGAACACATGAGTTCACAAATCTCTATAGTGGATGCCGTAGAAAATCTGATAACGTATCAAATTTCTCGTCCCTTTGATGCTCATCCTTAGGGGCCAGAAGAGGAAGCGGAAGATATGCACGATAAACTGCACGATAAATTCACTGAAATTTCGGACATGCATAAAGCAAGTACCTACGACTTCTATGACATTTTTGCACACGCCAAAAGGCCCTCCGCAAAAACCACACCTCTCCTGTATAAAATTGACTTCATTTCGCTACAAATTGTTGGATTTGACAATTTGTAGCGAAATAAACTTGATTTTATTCAAAATTTAAAATCCTTTCACTTTCTGGTATCAAAAAAAAATGGGAGGGGATGTTTACTTGCTGAACCGGCGTCCATTCCACTTCAGTGTTTTCGGTGTCTTTTTTCCCTTGTCATCCCACTTGTAGACAATGATGTCTTTTCCCACTCGTGGCAGGGCATAGGTAGAGTTTATACCGTTCACTTCGAAACCGGGAGGGGAAATATAGGTCATTTTTTTCGTGGCATTGGTGTAACGTAAGAACACCAAATAGTCGTATTGTCCTCCTAGGGGCACGCCATTTCTGTAAGCCCATGAGCTGTAGGCGAACAACTTATGTTTCCCGTCGGACTCATTCCAGAAGCACATCTCTGTCCTTATCATAAGATCATCCCATTTAACCTCATAGAGGATATAGCCATTTTTCTCGTCAACGGTGAAAGTCACGTTGTCATTCTGTGGCAGACCCTTACGGTAGTTCTCCAGGGCATGCTTTTGGCCAGCAGTTGCTTCCTGGTCACACTCATCCTCATCATCAGAGAAGAGATATGCCCATGCTAAATCGGTAATGGTGGGTTTTGCACCTTTATAGTTCACTCGTATCACATCCTCCTGTGCCATCGTGGACAGGGTGAAGCAGGCAAAGATAAACAACAATATAATTCTTTTTCATAAAATTACTGGTTTTTAGATGAAACACTTTGCAAATATACAAAAAAATTATCACCAAAAGATATTTTAGGAAAATATCCTCAATCATTTGCTGCTGGAAAGTCTGGGGTACAATGTCGGTACAAATAATGGTTTATGATGGCATTTTGGGCTTGAAAATGGGCTTTCCATGACCCTCAGCGATGCACCAAAAACTGCACAGCCTCCATACATCGTGCATGGAGGCTGCGCTGTGAGATTTCAGATAGTTACTTGATGATGACCTTCTTACCATTATTGATGTAGATGCCCTTGACCTTTGGCTTGTCTGAGAGATTTCTGCCGTCAAGTGTGTACCATCCTTGTTGGAGGGGATTTGAAATTCCCGATTTCTGAGATGAGGAATTGAATTCTATATCAACAATTCCAGTCGTTTCATCGCCGAGATTCAGCACAAAGGCGTTGATGCTGCTGCCACCCTGACTTGGATTGCCACACACCAGACCGTTGTTCAACTGGAAGTAGGCTCGGAACGCATTGATGTCCATTGCAGCATTGGGATAGTAGAGGGTGTTGTACTCGCCCATATAGAGTATGGTATTGTCACCTCCGTTGCCAATGCTGATGGGGTTGTAATTGCCTATGAAACTCACTGCACCATCTTCGCTGGTGACGGCTATCGGCTCGGTGCTGCTGATGGTGACGCTTTCAAATATTGGGTTTGTGATACCACCAGAGGTACATTTGGGTATGGCATTGCTGCCGCTGACCTCCCAATTGTTGCCGAGGGCTGCGGCAAGTGCGTCGGTGTTCATATTGCTGCCGTCGATGCCTTCGTTCTGGAGTACGGATGCCTTGGCCACGGCATTGTAATAGCAATTGGTCAGATTGCCGCGCACGTCGCCCGAGATGAAGATGCGAGGGTTATCTTCATTGACCGTCAGTGAGAGTGACGAGGGACAGAAGAAGCAGTTCGTCAGATTGGCTACCGCATCGGGTTGTCCATTTCCAGCTGATGAACTGGATTGCGTATAGCCCACCATACCACCACCTGTCGTTCCGCCATGATAGGTGATAGTCCCGGAGAACAGACAGTCCGTCATGTTGAGTGTAGTACCTGCATCGACATTAGCCACCATGGCACCGCCATCGACAAAACCGCTGGCCTTTGTCGAAACAATGTCCACGCTGCTCCAACAGTTCTTGATGGTGCAGATACCTCTGACGAAAGAAGCGAAAGTGGCTGGGCGGTTGCTCGTGGAAGTGACAGTTCCCATGACTTTCAGGTTCTAGATGGTGGCGGCGTTGATGGCATAGAAGAGTGCCAAACCCTGACTGCCCCCGCTGAGGTTGACGGTAATAGAGTGGTCGTTGCCGTCAAACGTGCCTTTGAAAGTGCCGGCCACCATCGTCGAGACGCTGATGTCTGCGCCAAGTGCTACCACCTTGCCTTCGTACGACGTTCCCTCGCTCACATTTCGGGCAAAGGTGTTCCAGTCATCCTCCGAACTGATGACGTGGTCAGCCTTAGCGCCCTTCATTTTCACGATGTAGGGCTTGCCTGCCTCGATGCTGGTGGCATCCTTGAAGTTCAGGTAGAGTGTGCCACTGTCGAAGCCCGTCTTGTGACCGTCGTTTTCGGTCTCAGCGTCGAGTTCCTTCACGGTGAATCCATCAAGTGGTGTGCCGTCGAATTCAACCACATCGAAAGGCAGACACAGCGTGTTCCAGTCGCCGTCAAGGTAGAGCGTGCGTCCCTGTAATGTCACCGTGAACTTCTGACCATTATACAATGTCAAGTCATTCGCCGAACCGTCGTTGAGCGCCAGTTGTTTTTCCGCCCATCCGGCATAGAGTGTCATGTCGCCGGGCACGATGTTGTCAAAGTCCCAGGCAGTGGTGCAGCCAGCATCAACATACCAGCTGCCCGTGAACACGTAGCCATCGGCCGAGGGGTCGGCAGGGCGCGTTGCCTTGTCCTCGTTGCTCCAGAGATTTTCCTGTGCGTCGGGGGGCGTACCGTGACCGTCGGTGTCAAACGACACCTTGCTGCGCCAATGCTCCGTGGCTGCATTGGGCTTCCAGTTTGCCCCCTTCATCACAGCGTTCCATCGCGTCTGTGTGCCGTCGAAATAGATGTCCGTCAGATGGGTGCAGCCAGTGAATGTCGAAGGCCCTATTCTCGTCACGCTGGCAGGTATGGTTATGCTTGTAAATGCGGCGCAGTTCTCAAAGGCAGACGCACCGATGAATTTCAAACTTGTCGGTATGTTGATACCCGTGAGCTTGGAGCAATTCTTGAACATATAGTCCGTTTCGGTCACTTTACCCATGCAGAAACTGCTGATGTCGAGCGTGGTGAGTTCCGAACACGAGCCGAACATGGAGGCCATATACACCACGTTGCCCGTGTCGAAGTGGGTCAGGTCGAGCGAGGTGAGCTGACTGCATCCAGAGAACATCGCCTCCATGTCCGTCACTTCGCTTGTGTTCAGATAGGAAAGTCCCTTTATCGACGACAACTGATGAAAATCCCTGAACCATCTCTTCGTGCTGGCTGGTTTCACGGAAGAGAAAGACGGCTCAATGACGACATGGGTAATGAAGGGATATATGCTCGATTCCAACACCCATCCGGGATAGTCGCCCGAAGCCGTTACGTCGGTGCTGCTCCATTGGGCGATGGCAGTCAGTGATGTTCCTGTTTCCTCGGGGATGAATATTCCGTTGTCTGCTGCTATCGGGCCATGATTGGTGAAATAAAGGTTTTTGTTGTTGTCAACATATACTGCGGCAGGGTTCAACGTCCGCATAAATCCGCCTGTGCCTGCGTGTGCTTTGCTCTTATCCACTGCATTACCAGCGACCCAAGTGGTGCCATCTTGCCCGACGATAGACTCACAAAGACCGAAAATGCTTTCTGTATTCGACACTTTAGAAGTGTCCCACCCTTCACCTATATAAATGGCACGAAGATTATCGCAAATAGAGAACATTCCATTCATTAATGTCACTTGAGATGTGTTAAAACTGCTGATGTCGAGAATGGCAAGATGGGTACATTTACAGAACATACCATTAGTGTTCTTCACCTTTGCTGTGTTGAAATTCATGAGGTTGAGTGATTTCAAGCTGAAACAACCCTCAAACATTCTGGCCATATTCGTTGCTTCGCTTGTGTTCAGATTTTCCAAACCTTCTATACTAGTCAGACCGCTAAAGCCTCTGAACCAAGAAGACAGGTTTTGGGGCTTAAAGGAAACAAAAGATGACTCAATGACTACTCTTGTGACAACTGTGGGATCAATAAAACCGTTATCAATCCAAGGAGCCTGCCCCGTTTCTGTCATATCTAAAAAGGTTAGTATGCGAATTCCATTATTACTCCCTTCTGGTATGAAAGGATTATCGATGTATTGTCTATTGGTAAGATAGAGTGTTTCCTCATCGTTGGAAAACACGGCAAAGGGTATGGCCATTGTATGCAAGGTCATCACCGCGAGCAGCAGCAGCATCGCCACACGTGCAATGAAATGTCGATTTGTAGATTTTATTTTCATATTGTCATAGGTTGATTTATTTTCGGAATGGGCATAAAAGCGACAAGGCTTCCCTAGCATGAAAGCATGGAAAGCTGCGAGTAAGCGAGTGACAAACAAGCTTGCTTGAATTTGGCCGAGCGTGAACAGCTTCGCTGAAAGCAAAGCCGTATCTTGACGCGTATGTGCGCGTGTATCTAAAAGAAGTGTTATTGGCGAGCGCCTGAGAGAGAGTAGCAAGGAACCACCAAGTAAATCGGTGATTTTTACATTGTTTTCCTGCTTCAAAAGATGTCGGGAAAGCAATGCCTCGTGACACATCTCAGCCCTATCTCTCATAGGCATTTGAAAAACTACTGCAAATATACATGTTTATTTGCAAAATGCAACGACTTTTGTTCAGTTTTATGCAAAACCAAAGTCTTTTTATTTCGATTTGCAAATTGATTACAACGGAGGCCAAATTGAAATGATAATCGGCCCATAAAGTCAACATTTTCGGTTAAAAAATCTAAACAAAACCTTAAACATTGTTGTTTCTGGTGACTTCCAATCTTAAAAAATCACACTTTTAGATGGCTGAAACCCACCCAAAATGCTCATCGGAAAAATTTGTACCATTTAAAAATTTTGCTTTTCTATACCGTTGATTATCAACAATTTACAATTTTGCCACAGGCTCCCACATGAATAGCGTCGTCAGGCAGCTTCTGGAACAAGACACGGACGTTGTCATGGTCGATACGGGTGACTCTTACGAAGGGATATGCAGCTCGCTTCACGGCACTTACATCACCTACTCCAAGGACAAGCCCATCTCGATGAATCCCTTCAAGGTGACCACCGAGGAGTATGAAAAGAACTTCGGGGAAAAGAAGAACTTCCTCAAATCGCTCATCTTCCTCATCTTCAAAGGCAACGAGCCCGCGATCAAGATTGAGGACAAGATCATCAACCAGACGATTGTGGAGTACTACGAGGAATACTTCCATCCCTTCGACAAATATTCGCCCGAGGAGCGCGACAAGCTGCGTGAGCGGCTGCTCCTGGAGGACAAGAAGAACGGCGAGTTCCAGCGGTACGAGGAGAAGCTTGAAGAGAAATACGGCGACGACTACCGCATAGATGAACTGGAAGAGAACGCTCCTTCCGACACGAAGGTTCCCAAAGACGTGGACGAACTGGAGTTCACCGAGGAGGAGCGCGAGCACCACGAGAGGACGCGCCGGTGGGTGGACAAGCTTCACTCACTGGTGACCGACGAAGGAGCCAGCGCAGGTGAAAAGGATGCTGCGGGAAAACAGCTCATCCGACTGATGCCGGAACTGATTGAGGGCAAGTACCTCATGAGAATTGAGAAGAAAATCGACAAGATGGAAGCACAGCGCAGGAAAATGAAGGTCGAAGGGCTGTCTTTCAACTCGTATTATGAGTTTGCGCTGGAGCGTATTCCGCAGCTTATGTCTGAAAA
>JAEEGI010007981.1_pt1 | contig 23522 bp, 15 predicted proteins | sample 8958751 | NCBI WGS metagenome assembly JAEEGI01 (sample SAMN16246545, study PRJNA631951) | gut metagenome | biome: gut microbiome; feature: rumen; material: KS-attached | host: Bos | place: Iran: Karaj | collected 2018-10 | reverse complement strand
GCATCTACCTGCTGGGAGAGACCTTCCGTGAAATGGCGGGCAGCGAGGCCGCGGCGGAACTGGGAGTGAAGGGCACCCGCGTGCCCCATGTCGACGCCCGGAAGGCTCTTGCCCGCTACCGGGCCGTACATGAGGCCATAGGCGCCGGGCTCGTTTCCGCATGCCATGACTGTTCCGACGGAGGGCTGGCCGTGGCCGTTGCCGAAATGTGCATAGGCGGCCGTCTGGGCGCCGAGATCGATCTTGACGGCGTGCGTTCTTCCGAAGGGTTGAACGACACCGAAGCCTTGTACAGCGAATCCGCCAGCCGCCTCCTGGTCTCTGTGCCTGAGGACAAGGCAGCGGAGTTCGAGGCGCTCATCGGCGGCGACGCCGCCTTGATAGGCGCCGTGGAAGAAGGCGGCGAATTGCGCTTCCGCCGCGGGGAGGAGGCGCTTTTCGCCTGCTCCGTGGAAGATCTTGCCGCGTCGTTCAAAAGCACGCTGGACTGGTAAGGCCGGGATCGATCACCACAGCAACAGCGCAGGGGGCGCGGCAATGAGCGAAGCACTGGAACGATGGAAGGAGCGCGAACGGCGGCTGATGTGCCGCACCTATTCCCGTTATCCGCTGGGCATCGTGCGCGGCAGGGGGTCCCGCCTGTGGGATGTGGACGGCAAGGAGTACGTCGATCTTTTGTCAGGCATCGCCGTCATCGCGCTGGGGCACAGCCATGAAGAGATCGCCGAAGTCATGGCGCGCCAGTCCCGCAAGCTCATCCATGTGAGCAACCTGTTCTATCAGGAGGAGCAGCTGGACTACGCCGAAAAGCTGCTGGGGACGAGCCATGCCGGCAAGGTCTTCTTCTGCAATTCCGGGGCGGAAAGCAACGAGGCGGCCATCAAGCTGGCGCGGCGCTTCCAGCGTGTCGTGCGCGGGCGCGACGCCTGGGAGGTGGTCACCCTGGAGAACTGCTTCCATGGGCGCACGCTGGCCACCCTGGCCGCCACGGGAAAGCATACGGAAGGTTTCGAGCCTGAAACTCCCGGCTTCAGGCGGGTGCCCTGGGGCGACCTGGATGCGCTGGAAAAAGCGCTCACGCCCGCCACTGCCGCGGTGCTCGTGGAGGCGGTGCAGGGCGAGGGAGGCATTTTCCCCCTGTCCCAGGACTACGCCGATGGTCTTTCCGCGCTGTGCCGCGAACGAGGCGTCCTGCTGATGTGCGATGAAGTGCAGGCCGGCATGGGGCGCAGCGGCGCGTGGTGGAGCTTCCAGCACTTCGGCCTCAAGCCGGATGTGTTCACCAGCGCCAAGTCCATGGCCAACGGGCTCCCCCTGGGCGCCATGATGGCCACGGACGAAGCCGCCGAAGGCTTTGACTACGGCAGCCACGCCACCACCTTCGGCGGCGGGGCCCTGGTCACCGCGGTGGCGCTCAAGGTGCTGGAGATCATCGAACGCGACAGGCTCGTGCAGCGCGCTGCGGAGGTCGGGGACCGCGCCCGCGCCCGTTTCCGCGCGCTTGCAGAGCGGCTGCCCGGCGCCATAACAGACGTGCGCGGGCTGGGGCTGCTCATCGGCGTGCAGCTGGCGATGCCCCAGGAGAAGGCGCGCCAGGCATGGGGCATGCTCCTGGAAAAGGGCTTCATCCTGAACCTCACCTATGGCAGCACGCTGCGGCTGCTCCCTCCGCTGAATATCAGCGAAGGAGACCTGGAAGATTTTACGGACGCCCTTGAGGACGTGCTCAAAAAACTGTCGTAGCTTTCCTGCCCGGCGCCGCCGGGCTTTTTTAATGTCCGCCGGAGCGCAAGGAGTTTTTGTGGACTGGCTTTTGAAAAACGCCGATGTTTACTGCCCTGGGGGGCCCCGCAGGGCGGACGTCCTGGTTCGCGGAGGGATCATCCGGCGCATCGCCGAAGCGATCCCCGGCGGATCCGGGGGGGAAGAGGTGGATCTCTCCGGCTGCGTGATCCTGCCCGGGCTGGTGGACGCCCATGTGCATTTCCGCGAGCCGGGATTCACCGCCAAGGAGACCATCCGCACGGGCAGCCTGGCGGCCGCCCATGGCGGCTTCACCACAGTCTGCGCCATGCCCAATCTTTCTCCCGTGCCGGACAGCGCAGGGCATCTTGCCCTTGAGCTCGAGGCCATCCGCCGGGACGCCGTCATCCGGGTCCTTCCCTACGGGGCCATCACCGTCGGCGAGATGGGGAAGGAACTGGCGGACATGGGATCCATGGCGCCCTTTGTCGCGGGTTTTTCCGACGATGGGCGCGGCGTCCAGGACGGAGGGATGATGCGCGCCGCGATGCTCGAGGCGAAGCGCCTCGGAAGGGTGATCGCCGCGCATTGCGAAGTGAACAGCCTCCTGCGCGGCGGGTATGTCCACGAGGGGCGCTATGCCGCAGCCCATGGCCACAAGGGCATCTGCTCCGAGAGCGAATGGGCCCAGGTCGCCCGCGACGTGGAGCTGGCGCGGGAAACGGGCGCCAGCTACCATGCCTGCCATATCTCGACGAAGGAAAGCGTGGAGGTCATCCGCCGCGCCAAGGCGGCCGGGGCGGACGTCACCTGTGAGACAGGCCCGCACTACCTGGTCTTTTGCGAGGACGACCTGCAGGAGGACGGGCGCTTCAAGATGAATCCGCCGCTGCGCTCCGCCGAGGACAGGGAAGCCCTCCTTGCGGGCATCGCGGACGGCACCATCGACATGATCGCCACCGACCATGCCCCGCACGAAGCGCAGGCCAAGGCGCGCGGGCTCGCGGGCAGCGCCATGGGCGTCGTAGGGCTGGAGACAGCCTTCGCCGCCATGTACACGCATCTTGTCCTGCCAGGCAGGATCACGCTGGGCAGGCTCGTGGAGCTCATGTCATCCGTCCCCGCCAGGCGCTTCGGCATAAGGACGGGGCTTGAGGAAGGCGCTCCCGCCGACCTTGCAGCCTTCGACCTGAAGCGCGGGTGGACGGTCGATCCCGATGATTTCCTTTCCATGGGGCGGGCCACGCCTTTTGCCGGCTGCCGGCTCCATGGGAAATGCCTATTGACTCTTGCCGGAGGCCGCATCGCCTACAGGGAGCGCCCATGAAGCAGGTCTTGTTCACAGTCAGGGAACAGCAGAAGCTGGCGCGCGATGTCTGGCGCATGGACCTGGAAGGCGACGCTTCCGCCGTTGCCGCCCCGGGACAGTTCGTCGAGGTGGCCGTGGAAGGCTTTTTCCTGCGGCGCCCCATTTCGGTGTGCGACTGCAGCAAGGACCGCCTGACGCTCGTTTACAAGGTCGTCGGGCAGGGCACGGGAGCCATGTCCCGCATGGCGGCAGGGGACCGGCTGGACCTGCTCACGGGGCTGGGGCGAGGCTTCAGCGTGGAAAAGGGCGGATCTGCCCCGCTGCTCATCGGGGGCGGCGTGGGCGTGCCTCCGCTGTTCATGCTGGCAAGGCGCCTCATCGAAAGCGGTGTCCGCCCCACAGCCGTGCTGGGCTTCAACCGCGCTGATGAGGTGTTCTTCACGGAAGAGTTCACAGCCCTCGGCGTGCGCGTCGTGCTATGCACGGCGGACGGCAGCGCCGGGGAGCGCGGCTTCGTGACGGATGTCCTGCCAGGCGGCGCCAGTTTCGCCTATGCCTGCGGCCCCCTGCCCATGCTGCGCGCCCTGGAACGCGTCCTTCCGCGTGATCTTGGCGCGGAATTCAGCCTGGAGGAGCGCATGGGCTGCGGGTTCGGAGCCTGCATGGGCTGCACCCTGCAGACCAGGGACGGCGCGCGCCGCGTGTGCAGGGACGGACCGGTCTTCCCCAGGGAAACGCTGCTGTGGACGGAATAACGGGAAGGAGGGGGAACTATGCACCAAAGCCTTTCACGCCAGAGGAGGCGCCATCATGCCTGACTTGAAGGTCCGCCTTGGGGAGTGGGAACTCGACAACCCTGTCATCCCCGCCAGCGGCACGTTTGGCTACGGCCATGAATTCGCGCAGCTCTACGACATCAACGTGCTGGGCACGTTCTCCTTCAAGGGCACGACGCTCGAGCCGCGCTTCGGCAACCCGACGCCGCGCATCGCGGAAACGCCGTGCGGCATGCTCAACGCCGTGGGCATGCAGAATCCCGGCGTGGACAAGGTCATCGCCGAGGAACTTCCCCGCCTGGCGCGCTGCTTCCATAAGAAGGTCATCGCCAACGTCGGCGGATTTTCCGTACAGGAATACGCCGAGGCCTGCGCCCGGCTGGACGGCGTGGAACAGGTAGGCCTCATCGAAGTCAACGTGAGCTGCCCCAACGTGCATGACGGCTGCATCACCTTCGGCACGGATCCGCGGGCTGCGGCCGAGGTGACGCGGGCCGTCAAGGCGGCCACGTCCAAGCCCGTCTACGTCAAGCTCACGCCCAATGTCACGGACATCGCCGTTATGGCCCGCGCCTGCGAGGACGCCGGCGCCGACGGCATCTCCCTCATCAATACCCTCCTGGGCATGCGCATCGACCTGCGCAGCCGCAGGCCGGTGCTGGCCAACACCATGGGCGGCTTTTCCGGCAGCGCCATCCTGCCCGTGGCCCTGCGCATGGTATGGCAGGCATACGAGGCAGTGAAGATCCCCGTCATCGGCATGGGAGGAGTTTCCTCGGCCCGCGATGTCATCGAGATGATGCTTGCCGGGGCCACGGCCGTGGAAGTGGGCTCCGCCAACCTCGTCGATCCCTGGGCCTGCCCGAAGATCATCGCGGACCTGCCGCGCGTCATGGAGCAGCTGGGCATTTCCTCACTTTCAGATATCATCGGAGGGGCGCACGCATGAGCATGCCGCGCAAAGACGTGATCGTGGCCTGCGACTTCGGCAGCAGGGCGGAGGCGCTGGATTTCCTGGGCATGTTCGGCGAGGACCGCCCCTTCGTCAAGATCGGCATGGAGCTTTTCTACGCGGAGGGGCCGGACATGGTGCGTGCGCTCAAGGCGCGCGGGCACAGGATATTCCTCGACCTCAAGCTGCATGACATACCCAACACGGTGCGCCGCTCCATGGCGGTGCTCTCTGCGCTGGACGTGGACATATGCAACGTGCATGCCGCGGGCACGGCGGAGATGATGCGCGCCGCCCTGGAAGGGCTGGTCCGCCCCGATGGCTCCCGCCCGCTGCTCATCGCTGTCACGCAGCTCACCTCCACCAGCGAGGAGCGCATGCATTCCGACCTGCTCATCGACCGCCCCATGCCCGAAGTCGTGCGGCACTATGCGCGCACGGCCAGGGACGCCGGGCTGGACGGCGTGGTCTGTTCCCCGCTGGAGGCCGGCGACGTGCACCGGTGCTGCGGGCAGGGCTTCCTCGCGGTGACGCCGGGCGTGCGCTTTGCCGAGGGCGGCGCGGGCGACCAGGTGCGCGTGGCCACGCCCGCACGCGCCCGGGAACTGGGTTCGGATCTCATCGTGGTAGGCCGCCCCATCACCCGGGCGGCGGACCCCGTGGCGGCGTGGAAGCGCTGCGTCAGGGAATTTTTGGGATAACGCGGGGCCTGTGTCCCGCACAGCCAGCAAGGAGCCGTTATGGAGAGCCGGGAACAGCAGATAGCCAGGCATCTTCTATCCATCAAGGCCGTGTTTTTCCGCCCGCAGGAGCCCTTCACCTGGGCCAGCGGCATCAAGAGCCCCGTCTATTGCGACAACCGGCTCATCCTCACCGCGCCGGAAGCCCGCAATGCCGTGGAGCAGGCCCTTGCCGCCGTCGTGCGGCAGGAATACGCCGGATGCGAGGTGCTCATGGGCACCAGCACGGCGGGCATAGCCCATGCCGCCATCACGGGGCACATCCTGGGGCTGCCCATGGGCTACGTGCGTTCCAGCGCCAAGGACCACGGACGCGGCAACCAGATAGAGGGCAGGCTTCTCCCCGGGCAGAAGGTCGTCGTCATCGAAGACCTCATCTCCACAGCGGGCAGCGTGCTCGAGGTGGTGCGCGTCCTGCGCGGGGCCGGGGCCGAAGTGCTCGGCGTGGCCAGCATATTCACCTACGGCATGAAGAAGGGGCTGGAGAGGCTTGCCGCCGAGGGCGTGAAGAACGTGAGCCTGACCCATTTCGACGTGGTCGCCCGCGTCGCCGCCGAGACCGGCTACATCAGGCCGGAAGACGTGGCGCGGCTGCTTGCCTTCCGCGACGACCCCGCTGATGAAAGCTGGATAGGAGCGTAGCATGGACAGCCTGATAGACATCCGCGACCTTTCCGTCAAGGACATCGATGACCTGCTGGCCGTGGCGCTGGACATCATCGCCCATCCCGGAACGTACGCCCATAAATGCGCGGGCAAAAAACTGGCCACGCTCTTTTTTGAGCCCTCCACGCGCACGCGCCTGAGCTTTGAGGCGGCCATGTACGAGCTGGGCGGCAGCGTGCTGGGATTCTCGGAGGCGCAGAGTTCCTCCGCATCAAAGGGCGAGAGCGTTTCCGACACGGTCAGGGTGGTCGGCTGCTACGCCGACATCATCGCCATGCGCCATCCCAAGGAGGGCGCGCCGCTCGTGGCTTCCATGAAGGCAGGCGTCCCCGTGATCAATGCCGGCGACGGAGGGCACAACCACCCCACGCAGACCCTGGCCGACCTGCTCACCATCTGGCGCGAGAAGGGGCGCTTCGACCACCTGTCCATCGGATTGTGCGGGGACCTCAAGTTCGGCCGCACGGTGCACTCGCTCATCGCCGCCATGTCGCGCTATGAGGGCGTGGAGTTCGTGCTCATCTCGCCGGAAGAACTGCGCCTGCCCGGCTATGTGCGCCAGGACATCATCGAAAGGTCAGGCTCCGCCTGCTGCGAAACGACAGACCTCCTGGGAGCCATGCCGCGGCTGGACGTGCTCTACATGACCCGCGTGCAGCGCGAGCGCTTCTTCAACGAGGCGGACTACATACGCCTCAAGGACAGCTACATCCTCACGCCCGAAAAGCTGGCGGACGCCAAAAAGGACATGTGCATCCTCCATCCGCTGCCCAGGGTCAACGAGATCTCCGTCGCCGTTGACGACGATCCCCGCGCGGCCTATTTCCGCCAGGCGCTCAACGGCAAGTACATGCGCATGGCGCTCATCCTGAAGCTTCTGGGGGTGGAATAGATGGTCATCGACGCGATATCCAACGGCATCGTCCTCGACCACATCCGCGCCGGCCTGTGCATGGAGCTGTACTCCATCCTGGGGCTGGACAGGCTGGAATGCACCGTGGCCATGCTCAAGAACGTGCCCAGCCGCAAGATGGGCCGCAAAGACATCATCAAGATCGACGAGATCATCGACATCGATTTTGACGTGCTGGGCTACGTGGATCCCGGCATCACCGTGAACATCGTGCGCGACGGGAAGCTGGACCGCAAGTTCTCGGTGGAGCTGCCGGAGCGCGTGACCAATGTCATCCGCTGCCGCAATCCGCGCTGCATCACCTCCACCGAGCAGGAGCTGCCGCACATCTTCAAGCTCACCGACCGCGAGAACCGCGTGTACCGCTGCCTGTACTGCGAGAGCCGGGCCAAGGGCGCGTCGGAGCCAGCCGGCGGCGGCCGCAGGGAGGGGATCTGCCGCCAGGGGAAGGGCGGATCAGTGCGTGCGAGGGCAAAAAAGGGAGGGCAGCACCCTGCCGGTACGCAAAACGCAGGACGTTCCGGACCGCCGAGCGGCGGCACCGCCGCGTCCATGCCGAAGGTTGGAGCCCATGCTTCCGCCTTGCGGGGGACCGGTCGGACAGGCGCATGGCAATTCCTGGGCCGGATCGTGGGGGAGGGGGCGGGATGCCCCCCCCTTGCGCGGGGCGCAGTGACAGCGCGGGGACCTGGGACCTCCGATGGGAAAAAGTTAAAAAAATGTGGCTGACGATATTGACATTGAAATTTATTTTCAATATAACAGGGTCAGAACGGAACGGGAACGTTCCGGAGCGCCCGAAGCAGCGGGATTGAAAATGGGATAGAGCCGGCAGTTGCCGATGCAGGACAAGATGACAACCTCCCCTCCGCCGTCCGGCGACGGCTTTTCCGGGTGTCCCGGAACGCCGGGCGGCAAAATTTCCGCCGCCTGATGCGGCACGGCATTGGGGCCGCCGGGACCGGCCCCTGTGCTGAGATATGCCAGCCTCAGCCTCCTGGTGCGGCGCGGACCGCCCCTTCCGTCAAGGCGGGGGCGGTCCGGATGCGCTCCTGATATTTCCCATGGCGGCAGCGCGGCGATCCGAGCGCAGCGTGCTGTCCCCCTCCGCCGGGCACCAAATCCGGGTGTCCGGCAAAAACAGCGTGCCATGCTTCCAGATGCCTGGAAGCTACCTCCTCGGCCGGCATGTGAGCCAGACATGCCGGCAAAATTTTCCGTTGTTTGCCTGCACGGCGCAACAAGCCGGTCCCGCAGCAGAAAGGCATAGGCTCCTGAGAAGGATATGCTCCTGGTCGTGCGCGGCGGAAGAAGACGGCATGCTTCCGCCGCGCAAAAATGTCATTGCGCCATGCCGGAAGGGCGCCGCTCCCGTCCTCAGGATGATGTTCCGCAGCTCGCGGCAAAGGGGCAGGATGTGCAGATCTTGCTGTCCTGGGACCGGGAAAAGACTTCTGACTGCGTCATGTGGCGGCAGATGAAATCCAGCAGGGCAGGGACCTTGTCCTCCAGGATGCCTTCTCTTTCTTCCTGTGCCTGATCTTCAGTGAAAAGGGCCTTTTCTCCGCCTGTGTCCCTCAGGTCGACAAGCGCGGCATTGACGGGGGCGTATTGGCTGATCCTCCTGTCCGCCGTGTGTTTTGCCAGGTGCAGGTAAAGCGGCAGCTGGATGCTTTTCAGCTGCCTGGCCAGGTCGGGCAGGGGGTCGTCATCTCCACCGGCCTCCCATGATGCCATCCTTTCCCACAGGTCCAGGTCGTGCCAGAATCCCGTATCCGGCAGGTGCGGGTCGGTGCTGCCGGTCTTATAGTCGAGGATGACCAGTCCTCCCCCCCGCTTGTCGATGCGGTCGGCCCTTCCTGTGAGAAGGATATCCCTTCCGTTGAACAGGGATCCGCATGAGAGGCCCGTTTCCAGGAAGAGGATCTCTCCTTCAGGGATGGCGCCGGCAAATTTTTGCAGCCTGTGCGGTCCGGCTTCCTTCAGGAAAAAATACGTGTGCGGCGGAAGGTCTGCCACGAGCTTGGCGTTCTCAGCGGATCCCTGCTGCCCGGGGAAGGGATCGTTTCCCTGCATCAGGTCAGAAAAGGCTTTCGTGAGCTTTCCGGCCAGGGCTGCCCTGTCTGTATGCTCCGTGATGGACCTGTCCGTTTTGCTGGAGCTCCTGAAGAACGCATGCAGGAAATTGTGCATGAGCGTTCCCACGCTGGCGGGATCCTCTTCTTCGCCTGGCTCTTCCGGAGGCTTCAATCCGCAGAGCGACCTCAAAAAGAACTGGCGGGGGCAGCGCAGGTAGCTGTTGATGGAAGAAGCGGAAAGCCCGGTCCTGGTCAGGAGGTCCCACAGGCGCACATCGATCTCCGGCGTCTTTTCGATGTTCAGTCCTGCTCCGCCTTGCAGCGGCGGCACCATGAAGCGCGCTTTGAGCAGGGGAGATCCTGGGGCATCAGGATGCTTCAGGAGCTTTCCTTCGCGCTTTTCGCATTCCCAGAGCATTTCCTCCACGAAGCGGGAGCGGATCTTTTTGTCCATCATGCCGGATTGCACGCCTTCCTGCCAGTAGAGGAAGGCTTTTTTCCCGGTGCCGGCCAGCAGGCTGTGGAAGGTATGCGCGGCAAGCCGGTCCCGGTGGCTGCTGTCAGGCAGGCCGAGCGCCCTGCGCACGGCGTCCGGTAGCAGGGGGTCACGCCGTGGTTCGCCGGGCAGGGCGTCTTCGGTCAGGTCCAGGATATGCACCCTGTCGAACTGCAGCAGGCGCGTTTCCAGCATGCCCAGGACCTGCAGGCTGCCGGCGTGGGAGCCGTCCCCGCTGTCCTGCACCGGGACGGGGATGGCCATGCCGGCCGCATCGTCTTCCTCCGTGCCTTCTTCAGGGGCAGACTCAAAGGGGACGCGCTGTGCGGCGATCTGCTGGCGCAGGATGGCAAAGGGCATGCTTTCCGCATCGGCATCCTGCCCGCCCAGGTCTTTGTCCGCGAGCAGGGAGTCCGTGAGCGCGGGCAGCACGGACTGCAGGAGCACGGCGAGGCATGTGGAATCCCATGGAGAGTTCCTGAGGCGTTCCCTTCCATGCTCCAGGATGAAGAGGAGGAAGGCTTCCAGGCGGCTTCCGAGTCCACGCAGGGTCTTTGCCTCCTGCCAGCCCGTGGCAGCGCTGATGAGGCTGTCGAGAAAATCTGCGGCCACGTCTCCGTGCGCCAGCGGGGAAGGCTCCCGGGGACCGTAGTCCCTGCCCGGGCCAGGGAGCGCCGGCCTCTCCGGATCTTCCAGGGCGGCGTCATGCCGCACGGCGGACCGCAGCGCCTGAAGATCGATCATGCGCTCATTGCGGCGCAGATAGCGTTCGATGCGCTGGAGGCATCCCGCAGCGGCAACGGGCGTGCCGTCGTCTGCGGTCACGGGAGTGCCCCCGTCGTGGAGGGCCAGCATGCGCAGGCAGGGATGCCTGAAGACGGCGCGCAGTTCCTTCCAGTGCAGGCGGCCTTTCGCATCTGCTGTCTCGTTTGCCTGGAGCACGCGCTCCACCAGCTGGGCGATGGGCAGCCTGCCCAGGGGGTAGCCCAGCGAGATGTTGACCCTGGGAGATCTGCCGCCGCCTGCGCTTCCAGGCAGGGCGGACAAGACCGGTCTGAGCAGGGAATCGTGCGACAGGACGATGGCGGTCGTGGGCGGCTGGACATGTCCGTCCTGGCCGGCAACAGGGCGCATCCGCCCCTTTTCTCCGTCTTCCTGCCGTTCTTCTTTCAGCACGCGGGACAGGCAGGCGAGCTGGGAATGCAGGTCGTATCCGGCAAAAAAGCGGACCTGCCTGCCTGTTTCGCCGGCTCTGCCGGGGCTCTCCCCGCCTGCGGCAGCATCCCTGGACCACCCTTTTAACATTTTTTCATGCCCGGAATCCTGTTCCAGCCATTCCCTGCGCCATTCGGCAAAAGTCTTCGCGTCCGCCTTCCATGCGCCGAGCCATTGCTTATGGTCGCTGCAGCTCCAATGCCAGCCCTTGCTCCCGGTGACCGCCGGATCGCTGCGCAGGCAGATCCATGCGCCATTTTCCTGCCAGAAGCGCTGCAGCAGGGCGTCTTCGCTTTTGTTGAGCAGGACGAATCCGGCGAAGATGAGCGTTTTTCCTTTCAGGGCAGGCGGGACGCCGCGTTCCCCGATGAGCCTGGCCGCACGGCCGGAATCCAGCCCCGGGGAGCTGAAGCCATGGCTCTGCATTTTGGCATGGTAGAGCCTGGCGATGATGCGGATATTGGACAGCAGCAGTTCCCTGACGCGCCTTGATCTGCCGGCGGCATCTCCGTCTGCGGCGTCCATGTCGTCGAACGGCAGCGCCTCATGGGCCAGGCGTTCATGATCGATAAGGTTTGCATCGCACTCGTCCAGGAGCGCAGCCAGCCTGACGCCCCAGGGATAGAACAGGCGCATGTTGCCGGAAAGTTCCCGCAGGGCTGCTATGTCCGGCGATGCAGCGGCCTCGTCCGCACAGCCCTGTAGGCATTCCATGAGGATGGCGGCGGCGTCGGGAGCGGAAACGTGGCGCAGCGGCCGCTCGCCGCACTCCTGCAGGCAAAGGCGGGTGAACTGTCCGATATCCATGGTGCCGGGCAGCAGCGCGGTTTCGCCTTCAGGCGTATCCCGGGCGAATGCGTCGATCAGGTAGCGGCGCGGCCGCTTGTTGGGGAAGACGACGAGGGCGTCATCGGCCTTCCCCCCTGTCACGGCGATGATGAACTGATGGAGGCGGGCGGCAAAATGATCGCTCCATGGGACGATGATGAAAGGATGTGCGCTCATGCCTGCCCCTCCTCAGGGATGCGGAAGATCTGACGGCTGTCCAGGTAGACCAGGACGCCGCGCGCCGGTCTTTGCTTGCGCTTTGTCCGATCCAGCAGGCGCAGGTAGTTTTTCAGCTGGTCGACGTGGGCTTTTTTGGGCAGGGGGGCGGTGGCGTTGGTCTTGTATTCCACGGCCGTGAAATGGTCCTCTTCGTCGACCAGCAGGTCCATGCGCCGTATCCGGCGCATGCCATCTTCTTTGGGATCGTCCAGCAGCGCCTGTTCCGGCTTCCCGTGTTCGAGCCACTGCCTTGCCTGGGGAAGGGACGCGAACCATTCGATGATCTGCGCTGCATCGCGCAGGACGTTTTCCTTGCCGGGGATGGGCACCGGGGAGGAATGGGCGCCGCGTTCCACGGCCCTCATGGCGTCGTAGGCTGCGCCCCTGCCGGAAATGCGCAGGCATTCCATGCAGTGATGGATGAAGGTGCCGTTCCTGCGGGGCGACCAGCAGCCGAGGTCGTCCACGTTGGCGCCGTAGATGCTGAGGCTGCGCTCGCTGCCTGGCAGGGGATCGTCCTGCGGTCCGTTCCACGGGGCCGGCGCTTCGCCGGCAGCACGGTCCCCTGCCTGTGCCCGGCCTTGATCCGGCATGGCCTTTTCCCCCCACACGAGGACATAGCCGTCTGCCGTCCCATCCGGATCATGGGAATGTGCCAGGGATGCGGCAGGACCTTTGAGCAGTTCATCCAGCATGGTCAGGAATTTGGGAGCATTCTTTTCCGGCGGCTCCGGAGCAAAAAGATAGAGCTCCGACTTGGCGCGCGTGGTGGCGACATAGAGCAGGTGCAGGGCTTCGCGGTAGCCGTCAAGGCTCCGGCTGTCCCAGTCGGGCATGCCGGCGTTGACGCTCGTGATGGCGCGGACCCTGCCGTATCCGGCAAGGGGGGATGCTTCCTCTCCGTTGAACGTGCAAGGTTCGCAGCCGTCGGGATGCCTGGGGGTGAGATCCAGCCATGGCAGGATGACGACCTGCCTTTGCAGCCCCTTGGCCTTGTGTATGGTCATGATCTGCACGGCGTCCATGTCTTCGGGCAGGGGCACGTGTTCTTCGTTTTCGGACCTGCTCCAGAGGTCCAGGAACGCCGGCAGGTCGGCCGTGCCCTTTTCTTCCGCGCGGTGCAGCACTTCCAGGAAGCGCAGCAGGATGTCCCTCAGCCCGGGGAAGCGTTCAAAAACGCGCCAGCAGCGCAGGATCTTCAGCGTGATGTCGTAGGGCGTGCCCGTTTCCGCACTTTGGACCAGGGGTTCGATCTTTTCTTCCCACGCTTCCGGACAGGCTCTCCTGAAGCGGCTGGCCAGGCATCCGCCTGGTGCTTCCTGTGCGGCGATGCGCTCGAGCTCGCCGGCGCTGAACGGCGCGCCGGATCCGGAAAAAATGCCGGCTGCCCAGCCGGAGAGGACGGTCCACAGGCTCACGTCGTCCTCCGGCGAATCCAGGAAGCGCAGCATGCTGACGATCTGGGCGATGACGGGCTGCCTGCCCAGCAGCATGCTGTTCTCGGTGACGAAAGGCACGCCGATCTCCTGCAGCCAGCCCGCAGCCATGGCGCATTGCTCGTTCAGCCGGGTGAGGATGCAGATCTCCCTGAGCGGGAAGCGCCGGGAAGCATCCCTGACCAGGTCCTGGACGCCTTGCCTGGCGAGGTCGGCATCCGCCTCCTTGCCATGCTGCTTCCAGCGGCGCACCCAGACCATCCCTCCCTGCTTCCGGGGATCCCCTGCGGCGGGGAATTGCTGCCGGACGCCTTCGAATTCACCAGACAGGACCTGCGACTGGCCATGCAGCAGGTCCCTGTTGGGAGAGGCTTTGTACGATCCCAGGAGATGGCCGGCGTTGCCGGCCTGCATGAGATATCCATACAGTGCGTTGTTCCAGCTGATGATCATTTTGCGGCTGCGCCAGTTGCATGGGATGCTTGCCTCAGTGAGCATCTGCATCTCCAGGAAGCCTCTTGCAAAGCTGCCGTCGTCCAGGCAGTCCATGATGATGCGGCCGTTGGTGCGCTTCCTGGCATCGTCGTCGTCCAGGGGCCTTATGCCGTATGCCGGGAAGGAAGGTTCCTTTCCGGCGACGGAAAAGCAGGCGGGAGCTTCTTCGGCCACGCTGTCGAACAGCGTGCTGTCGCCGCCGCGCCAGCCGTAGATGGCCTGTTTCTTGTCGCCGACGAGGGTAAGGGAGGCGATGCCCTGGGCGAGGCTCTCCTGGAGCAGATGGCGCAGCACGCTCCACTGGCCGCTGCTGGTATCCTGGAATTCATCGATGAGCACGTGCGCAAGGGGAGTGCCCATGCGCAGGAGGAGGGTGGCTGCGGCGTCCGGCCTGCCGCCGTCGCAAAGCAGGCCGCTGAGCATGCCGGGCAGCTGCGACAGGGGGACGATGTTCTTTTTCTGCATGTGCTCGCGGGCCTTCCAGGCTATGGCCTGCCCCAGCATGACCGCGGGAAGGTTTTTCACGGCTCGTTGCAGGCTGGGCAGGTCGGATGCCCTTGCCCTGAGCCTGGCATAGAGCCGGCAGGCTTCCGCGCTGGCCCTGGACTGGCTGGCCTCGTCCAGGCATTCGGCCAGGGAGCCGCTTTTGATCTTGTCCAGGTCCAGATCATGGATGGTTTGGGGGCGCCCATCCTGTTCCGGGGCTCCGCAGATCTTTGCGAGCTGGTTTTTAAGGGTGTTCCGTTTTGTCTTCAGGCCTTCGCCCTCCAGGGCGTCCAGCAGGCTGCGGGCCGTGTCCAGGGCATCTTCAAGGAAGCTTTGTGCGTAGAGGGACACTTTGCCGCAATCGATCTCCCTTCCCTTTTCTGGCAGGGCGAGGATGGCCCCGGCCATCTCCATGGCGCGCTTGCGGATCTTTTTTGCGGCAAAGCCCTTTTCGTCGTTGCCGCGGGCGAGGGCATGCATGGCCTTGCTGAAAAGCTCCTGCAGCCCCTGGTCGCCATGGCGCGCCTGCTCGGCGAGCCCGTCGATAATGGGACCCGTGATGTCATCCATGTCGAAGCAGGGCTCAAAGTCCGGCGGGATGCCCAGCTCCAGCGCCGAAAGGCGCGCCATCATGACCAGCAGGCTGTCGATGGTGCGCATGTTCAGCCTGCCGTAATCATGCAGGAGGGCCTCGACCGCGTTTGCGGCCGTGACCACCAGACCGGGATGGTCACCTGCCCTGTCCCAGAGGGCATGCATGGCCGGATCGTTTTCCCGGGACGCTGGATCTTTGAGGGCGATCTCCTTGAGGGTGGTGACCAGGCGCTCGCGCATCTCGCCGGCCGCCTTGTTGGTGAAGGTGATGGCCAGCAGGTCTTTCCATCCGTAGCCGTATCCTTCGCGGCCTTCTTCGCCGTCGCAGCCGCTCCGGGACCAGTCCTTGCCATCGCGGGACATGCGCAGCAGCTCCAGGAATATCCTGGTCAGCGTGTAGGTCTTCCCCGATCCGGCGGAGGCCTCTATCTTGATCAGCGAGCCCATTTCCCCTCCATGAGCGAGGCGGACGCATTTGACCGGCCATGGGGCGCATCAAAAAAAGGGCGGGGGAGGCCCCGCCCAAAGTGCTATGCCAGGCGCTGCCCTGTGGTCGCGATGACCGAGCGCCAGTAATTGGATTTGATGTCGATCTGCCGGCGGCGGCGCGTGACGAGCTGCAGGGGCAGATGGACGAAGCGGTCGAGCAGGCGCGCCACGACCATGTTCGTCTTGCCCGCCATGGCCGCGTGCACCGCATGGCGTCCGAGCTGCCCGCAGTAGACCCTGTCGTTGGTGTTGGCAGGCATGGAACGGATGATGTAGCTCGGGTCGATGTACTTGATGGAAATATTGAGCTTCCGTTCGGCAAAGTACTTTTTGATGGAGGACTGCAGGAACGGTCCGATATCGCCGAGGATCTTGTTGCCGGAAGCGTCCGTCTTGCCGCTCGCCGTGAGGAGGTCCTGACCAGCGCCTTCGGCGGCGACGATGACCGCGTGCCCCCGGCTGAGCAGGCGTTTTTCCAGCTCTGAGAGCAGCCCGCCTTCGCCTTCCATTTTAAAGGGTGCCTCCGGGACGAGCACGAAGTTGACGACGTTGAGCGAAAGCGTCGCCTGGGCGGCGATAAAGCCCGATTCCCGGCCCATGAGCTTGACCAGGCCTATGCCGTAGGGCGCGCCTATGGCTTCGGTGTGGGCGCAGCGCAGGGACGTGGTGGCTATGTCCACGGCCGTGTCAAACCCGAAGGATTTGGGGACGAAGTTGATGTCATTGTCGATGGTCTTGGGGATGCCGATGACGATGATGCTCCGTCCACGCCTGTTGATCTCGTTCTGGATGGCGGTCGCTGCCTTCATGGTGCCGTCGCCGCCGATGATGTACAGGATGTTGACGTTCAGCCTTTCCAGGGCGTCAACGATCTCTTCCTGGCTCTGCGGGCCGCGGGATGATCCGAGGATGGTCCCGCCGAAGGTGTGGATCTCGGAAACATTGCCCGGATTCAGGTCCATGATGTTGTGGTGGTACTTGGGGATGAAGCCTTCCAGCCCATAGCGCACGCCGATGACAGAGCGTACGCCGTAGCCGTAGAAGGACTCCAGCACGATGGCGCGGATGACGTCGTTGAGTCCCGGGCAGAGCCCGCCGCAGGTGACGATGGCCGCCTTGGTCTTGCCGGAGTCGAAATATATCTGCTTACGCGGGCCGGCAAGCTCCAGGAAAATCGGATCGCTGCCCATGCCGCGCACGTCTTCGCCGCCCTGTTCAACGTCGAGATAGAAGGGGATGGGGGAATCGTCGACATAGGGGCCTATGGCCGGGTTCTGGATCTTGGGTTTCCCCACCGTTTTGATGTGAGTGTCGAGTGTGTGTGTCATAAAAAGCCTCCGCAGGAGAAAATACGTTTTCGAGAGGCGATTGTCACGCAAAAAATTGCCATGAAAAAGCGGTCTTCCCAACGGAAGACCGCCTTTAAGCCTGTCCCTGGTCCGGGAGTCACTCGGCGAGGGAATCACTTATGGAGCTGCGGTCGATCTGGCTGCGCTTTTCAGCCGCTTTGCGGAGCTGCTGCCCCAGCCTGTCATTGCAGAGGTCGATGGCGGCGTACATGTCGTCGTTTTTTTCGGAGGCGGAGAAATTCAGCCCGGTCCCGGAGAGCTGGGCGTCGGCACGGAACTGGCTGCTTTCCCTGGAGAGCGTGATGAGCAGGTCAGCTTCTTCGTCATTGCCGACGATGCGGGATATTTTCTGGAAGCGTTTTAAAGCATAGTTTTTAAGGGTGTCGGCTGGAGTGACATTTCTGAAAACGACTTCGATCTGCATAATGACTCCTTTCCCGATATGCTCGGGTGCGGGTGTCCCCGCTTTGTTGCATGTTCCGGAACATGCCGGACTGCCATGATTTTCAAATAGCACAGATCGCCTGAGAGGTCTATGGTTTCGGTGTGCTTTTCTTGTCGAGGAATTTATTTTCCTTCCCCTGCAGGAGGCGGACGATATTGGCCCTGTGCGTCCAGAGGATGGACGCAAGCAGGATGAGCCCCAGGGGAAGGAGGTCGGTGCGGCCGAAAAGCACGTAGAAAAGCGACAGTGAAGCGGCCATGACCATGGAGCCCAGGGAGACGTAGCGCGTTGCGGCAATGACGGCCAGGCAGCAGAGGACGGCGCAGAGCAGGGGCCAGAAGGCCAGCGGGATGAGTGCGCCGATGGTGGTGGCCACGCCCTTGCCCCCGTGGAATCCAAGGAAGGGGGACTTGACGTGCCCCAGGACCGCCGCCAGGGCCACGGCGCTCTGCATGGCAGCAGAGCCAGGCAGGAGGTGCACGGCCAGGAGCGAGGGCAGGAGCCCCTTCATGATGTCGCAGAAAAGGGTGAGCAGCCCGAGGGGGAGGCCGCAGGTGCGGGCGACATTGGTGGAGCCGATGTTGCCGCTGCCTTCCTTGCGGGGGTCGATGTTTTTAAAGGTTTTGGCGATGACCAGCCCGAAAGGGATGGAACCAAGGAGGAAGGCGGCCGCGATCAGGAGGATGAGCAGAAATGCAGACATGGATCCTCAAAGCCAGGCGGATGGGCGCCTCGCAGCACCCTCCCGGCATGGCGGTTATTGGGCTTCAGCTGGCTGAAGCGGGGCGTTTTCCGGCAGGGGGGAAGGCTGCGGGGCGCTTTGCTCACCTGCGGCTTCCTGGGGACTTCCTTCCGGTTCCGGCATGGACGGGGCATCAGCCGCGGGCGCAGGGGAGGGCGCTGCCGCATCGGCTGCGCCGGCTGAAGGGGCATCCTGCGTCCCGGGGGCGGCAAGCTCTTTGAGCGCCTGACCGGCACTGTCCTGCGGCGCCTGCTCCGGGCTTTCCTGCGGTCCAGAGGCCGGCTGATCCGCCGGTGCCGGGCCTTCCTTATCCTGCGGCTGGGCCGCGGGAGGTTCCGGTTCCGTGTTGATGGCGGCAACGACATACTGGCTGCCCGCCATCCAGGAGCTCGCTATGGTGGAAGAGCTTGCGGGGCGGTCTTTCCAGCCTTCCCATTCCGCAAGGGACATGGCCATGATGGTTTTGGGATGGCCGGCTATCCATGCGGATCGGGCTTCGGGCGTGTCCAGGTCCTGCACCGTGGCACGCGGCCCGGCATTGTCATGGAGGAGGACATTGAGATGCCAGGCATACACGCCCGGGTGAACGCGGTAGGCTGCGGCGGCGTAGCCGGACCGTGACATCTCGGCCATGGCGGCCGCCTGCTTACGGGGGCTGAGCACGGACCCGAGGGAAGGAGCTGTAAAATAGCAGTAGGGGCCCATGACAGCCGCCAGCCCGAGCGAAGCGGCCATGAGGGCGCCGTCCGGCCGTGACGTGCGCACGAAGAGGAGGAGCAGCACGGCCAGGACGATGAGTGCAGATCCGATGAAGATGCAGCCTTCCACGCTGGCGAACCATGCCGCAACGGCCGGGGGCAGGGCGGGCAGCCATCCTGCCGGGGCAAATTCCCTGGCCAGGGGATAGGCGTCGACGGCGACCAGGGCGAGCCCGGCGAGGGCGAGGATGATCGAGCAGAGGCAGAAAAAGCCGCGGCTGCGGGCAGGGCTGAGCCGCAGCAGGGAGCGTGCGGTGAGCACGGCCAGCGGCGGGGCCATGGGCAGCAGGTAGATGGCAAGCTTGGCGCGCACGGCGCACAGCATGGCGAAGCCGCACAGCAGCCAGATCCAGAGCCAGGCGCCGCCGCCTTTTTCCCTGCGTTCCTGCCAGGCGCGGCGCAGTCCGCGCGCCGCGGCAAGCCAGTTGACAAAGAGGATGACGAGGATCCAGGGCAGCCAGGCGAGGGCGGCTGCCGGGAGATAGTACCACCATGGCCCGGAATGATCCCCGCCGTCAAGCACCCGTCCGGCAAGCTGCGTGCCCAGCATGTCGCGCACATAGTCCTGGTGGCCTGTCATGTAGATGTAGCCGAGCCATCCGGCGATGATGAGCAGCATGAGCAGGAAGCCGGGGATGCCGTCGCGCCCGCCCAGCCTTCCGGGCGTTCCGCGCCAGCATGCGAAAACGATGCTCACGGTGACGGCCAGGGCGATGCCGAAGGGACCTTTGACGAGCGTCGCGGCAGCCATGAGGAGGAATCCGGCCAGCAGCCACAGCGGTGCGGAGCTCTTGCACGCGCCGCGGTAGAGGCAGAGCATGCCCAGGCAGATGAGGGCGGCAAACAGCAGGTCCATGCGCACATAGCCCGCGAGCCAGCTGATGGAAAGGCAGCCCAGGGTGAGCAGGCCGGCGGCGAAGGCGACCTTGCGGCCATGCCCCGTGCCCCGGGCGAGCAGCCACACCGATGCGATGAACAGGGCATGCGACAGCGCAGAGGCCAGGAACATGGCCATGACGGCGGTCACGCCCGGTATCCAGGTCAGCGCCTCCATCATCCAGAAATACAGGGGGGGCTTGTCGGCGTAAGGGAGCCCGTTCAGGGTGAGCGTCAGCCAGCCGCCCGACTTCAGGTTCATGAAGACGTCGGCGATCCTCACTTCATCGGAAAACCAGAGGTCGCGGACATGCCAGACGCCCCAGAACGTCAGGGCGGCGGAAAGGAGGATGAGCAGGGGCAGTCCGGCGTAGGAGAGGCCGTTGAAAAGGACCGCGCACGGGCCTGCGGGCGCTTCCGCAGGTCCGGTCGTGCCCGCCTGCGTTCCGGCAGGGGGCTCGCCGCCCCGGGCTTCTTGCTCCAGAGGGGCTTCTTCGTCTTCTGAGGCGGCTTCTTCCGGATCGGGATCTGCCGGGTCAGCGGGATCGGCGGGGGCGGCTGCCTCCCCGGTGCCTCCGCCGGCGGCAGGACCTCCCGCAGGGCTTTCCGCCGGCGCTTCCTCTGCCGGCGGCATGCTTTCCGCCAGGGGGGCGGGGGATCCCTCCTGCCCGGCGTCCTTAGCCATGTCCATTTCCTTTTCCTTTATGCTGCTTTCGATCGTGTCGTCCATGCGGTACCACGCTGGTTGAAGGCTCATGTGTTGTGCACATTATCACAAAATATCGGCGGGACTGCAAGCCCCGCCCGTGAGAAGTCCCGGCCGCATGGGCGCAAGCGGAGGTCCCCTGGCTCCGGACCGTGTCATGGGGCCAGATGCGGCGAATAAATGTTTCTGGTCCCTGCCCTTGACTTCTTTTTGATTTTCGCCTAAAAAAATTCTAATGAATGGAATTGAGGAATGGATATTGGGGCGTCGCCCCGGCCGCTTATGGCGGGATACCTTTAATTTCCTTGCAAGGAGCATGTGATGCTGAAGAAATTTGGTGTGTTTTTTGCCGCCCTCGCGCTGGGCGGCATGTGCGTGTTCGCCGGCACGGCCGAGGCCGCCAAGGGCTTCAAGGGCCTTTCCTTCATGGGCAGCTATCCTGATAAGCATCCCACCGCGGCCAACGTGTGGAAGCCCTGGTTCAAGGTCGTGGAAGAGAAGTTCGGCGGCAAGCTGACCTTCGACTACTTCGCCACCAACCATCTCTATCCTGAAGCCGAAGCCATCGCCGCCGTCACCGACGGCCGCGTGGACTTCGGCGTGGTGCGCCCCTCCGTCTATCCCGGCAAGATGAACCTGCTCGGCGCCGTCGCCCTGCCCGGCATGTGCCCCAACGCCCTGGTCGGCAGCCTGGTGACCGAGGACATCATCGAGCATTTCAAGGAGATCCGCGACGAGATGCCCGCCAATTCCGTGCATTATTTCGGCTGGGCTTCCGCCGCCTACCAGATCCACACCATCAAGCCCGTCAAGAACATGGATGAGCTCAAGGGCAAGAAGATCATCGTGTGGGACGCCGCGACGCTGGAATGGATCAAGGCCATGGGCGCCAACCCCATCCGCATGAGCTCGCCCGACACCTACCTCGCCCTGTCCAAGGGCATGGCTGACGGCGTCATCTGCCCGCTCGCCCCCCTCAAGTCCTACAAGATCACCGAGGCCTGCAAGTACCATCTCATCATGGATCTGGCCGTGAACACGTTCTGCATGGAAGCGAACAAGGATCTGTGGGACTCCATGCCCCAGGACATGCGTGACTGGCTCACCGCAGAAGGCGGCATGAAGATGGCCGAGGCCTGCGGCAAGTCCCTGGAAGACGGCGCCATGGCCGATACCAAGTGGATGGAATCCCAGGGCCATCAGTTCTTCTATCTGACCCCCGCCGAGCGCGAAGCTGTCCTGGCTCCCCTGGCCTCCTTCGCCGAACTGTGGAAGAACGTCGAGTGCAAGGGCATGGATCCCAAGGTCGTGGACGAAGTGCTCAAGTACACCCGCGAGCGCAGCAAGTTCTACACCGAGGCCGTCTATGCCGGCAAATACGGCGACGCCTATAAGAAGTAGCCCGCTTTCTTGATAGCCTGTGACGAGCGGTCCCGCACGCGGGACCGCTCCTTTTTTTGAACGGACGGAAAAGAAGCGCATTTTGCTGTTGACGGATATTTTAATTTGATTTAGTAAACCTCTATTGAATGAGTATATCAGCCCTTCAGGGGCATGGACTATTTTCACTGGGGCGCATGCCCACAGACGTTCCCATGCCGCGCTTCTGGCATGGATGCAGAGGATGCCATGGCACAAAACATTTCCTCATCCCCGTTCGGCGGCGTGTACTCGTTCCTTGAGTCATGCACCGACAAGTTCAGCTGGCTGAGCCACGCGGCTATGGCCATCCTTCCCATCATCGTCTTCCTGGATGTGTGCGGCAGGCTCTTCGGCAAGAGCGTGCCGGGTTCGCTGGAGATCCAGGAAAACATCCTCGCCCTCACCACCTTCTCCTTCATGGCCCTGCTGCAGCTGCGGGACCGGCACATGCAGATCGACTTCCTGTACAACCGCTTCAGCGAAGGCGTGAAGCGCTGGTGCGACGTGGCGGTCTCTTCCAGCGTGCTCATCATCCTGCTGCTGCTCACCTACGAAAGCTACAAGGCCTTCCTGGGCAAGTTCGGCACGCAGTCCATGGAGCTCTACGTCCCGCTGGAATACTACTACTGGATGCCGTTCGTCGGGCTTGGCATCACCGCCGTCGTCCTGGTCTTCCAGCTCTTGCGCGACCTGGTGCGCTGCCTGGCGGAACGACACCTCATCGCTCCGTTGCTCGGGCTGGCCTTCGCCGCCTTCCTGGCCTGGGTGCCCTTCTGGTACCGCGACTGCGACTATGAGGTCTCCAACCTGGTGCTCGGCCTCATCGCCTTCGGCTTCCTCTTCCTCTTCCTCTTCATCAGGATGCCCATCGCCTGGGCCATGAGCATCATCGGCGCCATGGGCATGATCTGCATCGCGCGCAACGTGCCCGCCGCCCTGGCCTCTGCCGGATCCACGCCCTATGCCGCGGCCGCCAACTACAGCCTGGTTGCCCTGCCCCTGTTCGTGTTCATGGGCTGCATGATCCTCTATTCCGGCATCTCCGTCGACCTGTTCAACTCAGCCAACAAGTGGATCGGGCACATGCCCGGCGGCATGGGCATGGCGGGCGTCGCCGGCTGCACGGGATTCGCCGCCGTGTGCGGCGACTCCCTCTCCACTGCCGTGACCATGGGCTCGGTCTCCCTGCCTGAGATGATGCGCCTCAAGTATTCTCCCTCCCTGGCCACGGGCGCCCTGGCCGCCGGCGGCACCCTGGGCATCCTCATCCCGCCCAGTGCCGGCTTCATCATCTACGGCATCGTCACCGAGGTATCCATCGGCCGCCTGTTCATGGCCGGGCTCGTGCCCGGGATCCTGCTGGCCGGCATGTTCATGGTCTACATCTACATCACCGCCGTGCGCCACCCTGAGATGGCGCCGCGCGGACCGAAGTACACCTTTGCCGAAAAAGTCCAGTCCTCCCTCGGCCTTGTTCCCATCCTGGCGCTCTTCGTGCTCGTGCTGGGCAGCATCGTCATCGGCATCTGCTCGCCTACCGAGGGCGGCGGCATCGGCGCCATGGGCGCCTTCCTCTACGCCCTGGCGCGCCGCAAGGTGACCTGGAAAAACCTGCTGGCCTCGCTCCAGGAGACCGGCGAGCTCACGGCGCGCATCCTCTGCATCATGGTCGGCGTGGCCGTGCTGGGCTATTTCTTCGCCCAGACGCGCCTGCCCTTCCTCCTGGCGGACTTCATCAGCTCGCTGCCCTTCAACCGCTACTGGGTGTTTGCCATCATCATTACCATCT
>JAEEGI010007980.1_pt1 | contig 23525 bp, 20 predicted proteins | sample 8958751 | NCBI WGS metagenome assembly JAEEGI01 (sample SAMN16246545, study PRJNA631951) | gut metagenome | biome: gut microbiome; feature: rumen; material: KS-attached | host: Bos | place: Iran: Karaj | collected 2018-10 | reverse complement strand
AAGTTATCGAATTTTTGTGCTATGTTTTCTTGTCTGCCGACTAGAACCTGAGCTTGGAGATCTGGGAAGAATGGCGCATCAGCGCTTTGGTGAAGGACTTCGGCAGCGATCTCTCGCTCTTGTAATACTTGAAGGTCTCCTTGATGATGAACCATGCGCCAAAGAGGGCTACAAAGAAGGCCCAACTGTCTTTGGTCCTGGCGATCTGCTCCTTTTTCATATTGATCTCTTTCATTTCCCGATCGAGGACTTCGGCGACTTCTTTCATCATGGCGGCCTTTTTCAGTGTCTTGGAAAGGCGTATGAAAAGGGCGATCAAGGCGATGAGGATGCTGATGATCAGGACCCAGTAGATGTATGGCATGAAGCGATTGATGGTGTTCATAAATCTATTATACTTCTTTCTGCAGGCGCTGTTCACCGATCTTGATCGGGGAGATGCCTTTTGTGTATTCCTTGATCGTTTCCACTTTCCTTTCATCATCCAGAGCGAAGATGTAGGTCGTTTCCGTGTCGTAGATCTTGTCGATGATGATGGCGTTGCTGTTGAGATAATAGTCGATGCGACTGGCCTGCTCGTAGGAGAGTTTCAATTCATATTTGGGCAGGATCTGGTCCTCCACCAGGATGCCTTTTCTGATGCATTCGCTGACTGCTGAGGAATAGGCCCTGATCAGGCCTCCCGTACCCAGCTTGATCCCGCCGAAATAGCGCACGACAAGGGCACAGCTGTCGTCAAGTCCGTTCTTGTCCAGGACGTTGAGGATAGGCGCTCCGGCTGTGCCGGAAGGTTCCCCGTCATCGGATGAACGGCGGATATTGCCGCAGATCATTGCCGAACAGACGTGGCTGGCATCATGGTGCATCTTGCGGATGAAAGTGAGGAAAGAACGGTATTCTTCTTCGCTTCTGATGTGCTTGATGTAGCAGATGAATTTTGATTTTTCGACGATGATCGTATTCTCGGTATCGTATTTCAAATACATACTTTTATTATAAAAAAATGTGGTAGAATTGGAAATGTTGTGAGGTTATAAATATGCGCAGTTTAGAAGAGATACTGGCTGAACTCAATGCGGCCGAGAAGGAGTACGCACAGAAATGTGAACAGTACGGGATCGAGGAAAAGGTCAGAAAGAGAAAGTCAGCTGAAAATCAGAAAAATGAAGAAAGTAGGGGATAATCGCCTACTTTTTTTATGGGCTCTGATGATATAATGAGTATGTATTTAGGAGGAGTTTTGTTATGGCTAAGAAGCTAGTTACAGATTTACAGGTAGCGGGCAAAAAAGTCATCGTCAGAGTTGACTTTAACGTACCGCACAAGGGTGACCTTATCACTGATGACAACAGGATCGTTGCTGCTTTACCGACGATCAAATATCTGTTGGAAAACAATGCTAAGGTCATTTTACTTTCTCACTTAGGCAAGATCGATTACAAGAAGACTGAGGAAGAGATCGAAGCAGCCAAGAAGAAGAACGATATGTCTATCGTCGCTGCAAAGCTGCAGGAATATCTGCCTGACAACAAGGTCATCTTCGTCAATGCGACCAGAGGTGAGGAACTGGAAAATGCCATCGCCAACATGAAGGAAGGCGAAGTCGTTCTGATGCAGAACACCAGATACGAGAAGGGCGAATCCAAGAACAATGAAGAACTCGGCGCTTACTGGGCTTCTTTAGGCGATCTGTTCGTTGAAGATGCATTCGGTTCTGTCCACAGAGCTCATGCTTCGACTGTCGGTATCCCGACACATCTGCCAAGCGCTGCCGGTTTCCTGGTAGAGAAGGAACTGAAGTTCCTGGGCGATGCTGTTGAAAATCCTGTCAGACCGTTTGTCGGTATCTTAGGCGGCGCCAAAGTTGCTGATAAGCTCAAAGTCATCAACAATCTGCTCGAAAAATGCGATACGCTGATCATCGGCGGCGGCATGGCTTACACATTCCTGAAGGCTCAGGGCAAAGAGATCGGTAATTCACTGGTCGATGATGAGAAGCTCGATTACTGCAAAGAGATGATCGAAAAGGCTGCTAGCTTAGGCAAAGAGCTGCTGCTTCCTTGCGACACAGTCGTAGCTGACAACTTCCCTGATCCGATCGATGGTGAGATCGCTACGGAAGTCGTAGATGCCGACTGCATCCCGGCTGAGAAGCAGGGTCTGGATATCGGTCCTAAGACAGCTGCGCTGTTTGCTGAAAAAGTCAAAGCAGCAAAGACTGTCGTCTGGAATGGTCCGATGGGCGTGTTCGAGAATCCTACACTGGCAAAGGGCACGAATGAAGTTGCCAAGGCTCTGGCTGAGTGCGAAGGCACGACGATCATCGGTGGTGGCGACTCCGCAGCCGCGATCAAACAGCTCGGTTTTGCCGACAAGGTATCGCATGTATCAACAGGCGGCGGCGCATCTCTGGAATTCTTAGAGGGCAACGGTTTACCTGGTGTTGATATCATTAACGAAAAATAAGAGGAACTGAAATGAGAAGACCTATTATCGTTGGTAACTGGAAGATGAACAAGACTCCTTCTGAGGCTCTTGAATTCATGAAGGGCATCGAAGAAGTCCTGACTGGTAAAGAAGCTGCTGACTATGGTGTCGGCGCTCCTTATGTCGACCTTGATGTCTGTGTCAGAAATGCCAAGAATCTGATCATCGCTGCAGAGAACTGCAACGAGAAGGATTCCGGCGCTTATACCGGTGAAGTATCTGTTCCGATGCTCAAAGAAGTCGGTATCACTTACTGCATCATCGGTCACAGCGAGAGAAGGACGTATTATAACGAGACAAATGAGGCTTGTGCATTGAAGGCGAAGAGGCTCTTTGCGGATGATATCATCCCTATCCTTTGCATCGGTGAGACGGAAGCTGAATATGACGAGGGCAAGACTGCCGATGTCATCAAGACACAGCTGGCCGGATCTTTAGCCGGCCTGGATGCAGGCGAAGTCGCCAGAATGGTCATCGCTTATGAACCGATCTGGGCTATCGGCACCGGCAAATCTGCGACAAAAGAGATTGCAGAAGACTGCTGCAAGCTGGTCAGAGAGACTGTCAAGGATCTCTATGATGAGGCTACTGCGGAGGCGGTCCGAGTTCAGTACGGCGGTTCTGTAAAACCGACCAATATCAAGGAATATATGGCTTGTGAAGATATCGATGGTGCTTTGATCGGTGGCGCTTCACTTAAAGTCGATTCATTCAAGGAAATAATTGACGCTACTAAATAGGAGGAAAAACGTATGTCTGCAATTATTGATGTTTATGCTCGTGAGGTCATCGACTCCCGTGGCAACCCGACAGTAGAAGTTGAAGTTGCTACTGAATCAGGTGCTTTCGGTCGTGCAATGGTACCTTCAGGCGCTTCCACAGGTGAAAGAGAAGCTCTTGAGCTCAGAGACGGTGATACTGCCCGTTTCTCAGGCAAAGGTGTCTTAAAGGCTGTCAACAATGTCAATGAGATCATCGCTCCGGCTCTGATCGGTTACGATGTTACAGATCAGGCTCTGATCGATAAGAAGATGATCGAACTCGATGGCACAAAAGATAAATCTCATCTGGGTGCCAACGCTATGCTGGGTGTCTCTTTGGCTGCTGCCAGAGCTGCTGCTGACTTCTATGGCATGCCTTTATACAAGTATTTAGGCGGTGCAAATGGCAAGACTTTACCGGTCCCGATGCTCAACGTCCTGAACGGCGGCAAGCACGCTGATTCAACTGTTGATATGCAGGAATTCATGATCATGCCTTACGGTGCTCCTAATTTCAAGGAAGCCATCAGATGGTCTGCAGAAGTCTTCCACGCTCTGAAGAAGGTCCTGAAGTCAAAGGGCTATTCTACAGGTGTCGGTGATGAAGGTGGCTACGCTCCTGACTGCACGGAAGGTAACGAAGAACCTCTGAAGCTCATCGTTGCAGCTATCGAGCTTGCGGGTTACAAGCCTGGCGTCGATTTCGGTATCTGCATGGACCCGGCTTCTTCAGAATTCTACAATGCTGAGACAGGCAACTATGAACTGACAAGATCCGGACAGGGTACAAAGACGACTGATGAAATGATCAACATGTACGCTGAATGGTGCGAGAAGTATCCGATCATCTCCATCGAGGACGGCCTTGCTGAGAACGACTGGGATGGCTGGAAGAAACTCATGGCTCGCTTAGGCGACAAGATCCAGCTCGTCGGCGATGACCTCTTCGTCACGAACGTTGAGTACATCAAGAAGGGTATCGATCTGCATTGCGCTAACTCTGTGTTGATCAAGCTCAATCAGATCGGCACACTGACAGAGACTCTGGATGCCATCGAACTGGCTAAGAGAAACAACATGACTGCTGTCGTCTCTCACAGATCAGGTGAAACTGAAGACACGACGATCGCTGACCTCGTTGTCGGTCTCAATGCCGGCCAGATCAAGACCGGTTCTATGTCCAGAACTGACCGTATCGCCAAGTACAACCAGCTGCTCAGGATCGAAGATGAATTAGGTCCGGTTGCTGTATACTTGGGCAAAGATGCTTACTACAACCTGAAGAAATAAATAAATTCCTCAGTTTATAAGCCGACCGCATGTGAAAACATGCGGTTTTTTTGACTCTACGAGACATAGGGTGACTCTTGTGGTAAATTAACTTATGCTGATAGCGGAGGTCGAAGAATATGGATGCAAATAAAACTGGTATTCTGATCGCAAACAAAAGAAAAGAGCTGGGCTTGAATCAGGCGCAGCTTGCAGAGAGGATCCATGTCTCTGATAAGGCAGTATCCCGCTGGGAGACGGGCAGAGGTTTCCCGGACATCACGATCCTCGAAGATCTCGCCGATGCTCTGCAGATCAGCGTTTACGAGCTGATGAAGGGGGAAGAGGACAGGGATCAGGAAAGGATAAAAGAAAATGAGGCTCTGGCAAAGGATTCTTTGGCTCTGTTTTCTGAAAACATGAACAGAAAGAAAGTCCTTTCCTTCCTCTTTGGTTTCTTTTTCTCTGTTGCCGTTCTGGTCCTGCTTCTTGTCCATCTGAATGCGCCGGTCTATTCGGAGAACGGAGCGGATCTGGTCAGGGTCGAAAAGTTTGATGAAAGGCTGATCGCGATCATAGATGCTTCAGCCGATGGCTTCAGGATCGAAGAAGTCAACTATGAGGGTGATAAACAGATCTTCATCGGCGTTTATCAGACTGCAGCCGGCAGATTCAAGACGGAAAGAAGGGAACAGATCGCCATCCTGACAGAAAAAGGGGAAGAAGCATCTGTATGGTCCTATCCGGGAAAAGAGGGAGATGTGCTGCTTTACGGAAACGCCTCAGATCAGGGCGTCGTGACTTTGCCCAGACTCGTCTATAACTACTGGATCATCCTCTCGTTTGCCGTGACGTTGATCAGTGCCGTCTTGTACATCTTTTTCAGAAAGAAGTATTTCGCTTCCAGGATACTTGACTATGTGCTGATCCCGTCTGTGTCTTTGTGCGTTTCGATCCTGCTCATCCTCTGGGGCAATTTCGGAAAAGTATACAATGCTTCTTATTATCTCAGTGGCATCCTGCTGCTTGCGATCAGTCTCATCTTTCTGTATCATGTCGCTTTGAAGCTGTTCAGAAGAAAAAGAACTTAAGCCGGTCTTGCCGGCTTTTTTCATATAAAAGCATCTCCATGACGAGATGCCTAGTATACGACTTTCTTGTATGTGATGATCCAGAGGATGTATTCGACGATCGAAGTGAAGATCCAGCTGAGCGGGAAACACAGGTAGACGGTCTCGAGGGTGTGATGGATCGGGAACATGGTGTAGATCCAGATCAGTCTGACACCGCAGATGCCGATGACCATCAGGATGGTCGGAAGGGTGGAAGACCCCATTCCTCTCATGGAATTGACGAATACGTCGAGGATCCCGTTGAATACCAACAGGGATGCGACAAGACGTATGCGGGTCATACCGACTGCGACGACTTCCGGCTTGTCTGTATAGAACTGCAGGACATAAGGTCCAGCCAGATAGACGGCGACTCCCATGACGAGTGCACCGAGCACGACTAGAGCCATCGTCTTGATCATGATCTCCTTGATACGGTCAAGTCTGCCGGCACCCATACACTGGCTGGTAAAGGTGATCGTGGCCTGGTTGAAGGCCATATAACCTATATATACGAAGTTTTCGACGTTGTTGCCAGCGGCATTGCCGGCAACGATATCCGTCGAATTGAAGGAATTGATGCTGGATTGAACGACGACGTTGGACAAGGCGAAGACTGCGCCGGAAAGTCCGGCCGGTACGCCGATCCTCATGATCTCGGAAATGCTTTCCAGATCAAAATACAGATGCCTGATATCGAGCCTGGTGACATCATCATCCTTGATCAGGACATAGAGGACCAGGATCGCCGAAACAGCCTGCGAGATCGCAGTCGACATCGCCGCGCCGATGACATGCATGTGCATGAAGCGGATCGTGATGTAATTCAGGATGATGTTGAGAAGCCCTGAACACATCAGGAAGTAGAGCGGCCTCTGTGTATCACCTTTGGAACGAAGGATGGCAGATCCGAAATTATACAGAAGCAGGAAGATGATCCCGCAGAAATAGATGCGCATATACAAGGTGGAAAGATCGATGATATCATCCGGTGTCGACATCATAGTCAGGAATCTCCTGGCGCAGATGACGCCGATGAACGTCAGGATGATGCCGCCAAGACCCGCCAGGGCGATGGAAGTCTGAACGGAATCTCTGATCTTTTTCTGGTTCCCGTTTCCGATATAGCGGGCAACGACGACGTTGGTCCCGGTCGCCAATCCGTTGAAGAGGGAAGTGATCAGGAAGATGATGGATCCCGTTGAGCCGACCGCAGCCAGCGCTCTGTCTCCGGCGAACTTGCCGACGATGATCGTATCTGCTGAATTGAAGAACATCTGCAGGATATTGGTGAAGACCAGCGGGATCGCAAAAATGAAAATATTTTTCAATAATGGACCATTGGCCATGTCCATCGTTTTTGTTTTTGAACTCATATAGAAAATTATAGGTTATTAAATAAGGAAATGTAATAAATATGACTGATTTTTTCATGAAAATGTAATTAATATCATGAAATAGGGCCATAGTTGGCGGATCTAGGCTGATTTTGGGTATTGATTAATGAAAATATAGTGAGATTTATTTTCATAAAATGTAAAAATGTAACAGATGTGTGAAAATATGATGAAAAATTCGTTGACAAAATATAGGCATAGTTTACAATTATTCTTATAGTTTGAAAAGGGGGACAGGAATGCTTAAATACATAGGGAAAAGACTGATCATCGGTGTCCTCACGCTGCTGATCTTATCGACTATAACCTTTTTCGGCGTCAGAGCGATGCCGGGCGATCCTTTTTCACAGGATAACAAGGTCATTGCTCCGGAAACCTATGAGGCAATGAAAGCGAAATTCCATTTGGATAAGCCGCTGTCGGAACAGTACTTGATCTTTTTGGCAAATGCGGTCAGAGGAGACTTTGGCGAGTCTATCTCAAAGAAGGGCAAGCAGGTCTCTGACATCATCGCCTTGAGATTCCCGGTCACGGCAAAACTGGGTGCCATCGCCTTCTGCGTATCGATGGTCGTCGGTCTGGCTCTGGGCATCGTCTCCGCTTTGGCGAAACACCGCTGGGTCAACTCAGTGATCACCGTCGTATCGACTTTGGGCGTCTCGCTGCCGAACTTCCTGTTTGCCATGATGATCATGATCGTGTTTGCGGTCAAACTGGGCTGGCTGCCGATCTTGGGTCTGAATGGCCCTCAATATTACATCCTGCCGGTCGCGGCCTTATCCCTTGGACCGATCGCATCCGTGACACGTCTGACGAGATCTTCGATCAGGGATGTCATGCATGAGGATTACATCACGCTGTCCCGTTCAAAGGGCAATAAGGAGACCAGGACCATCATCGTCCACGGTCTCAAGAACGCTCTGCTTCCGGTCATCACCTATGCCGGTCCGCTCTTTGCCGGTATGATCACCGGTTCACTGGTCATTGAGACACTGTTCTCTGTTCCGGGTATCGGCGCTGAGTTCACCAACAGTATCACCAACAGGGATTACACCCTGGTCATGGGTCTGACGATCCTCTTCGGTTTCCTGGTCATCGTCATGAACCTGATATCAGACATCGTTGCGGCGATCGTTGACCCGCGTATCAAGTTAGGGAAGTAGGAGATAGATCATGAGTGAAAAGAATTTAGTATTGACAGATGATCTGTTTGAAAAGCTTCCTGAAGAAGAAAAGAACTCGGAATTCATCGCCGTGGCGATCAAGACGTTCGCCAAGGATGCCTGGGATCGTTTCCGCAGGAATCCGCTTGCCTTAGGCGGTCTGATCTTCCTGATCATCATGATCGTCCTGGCGATCGTCGTTCCGGAAGTCTCCTCATATCAGTTCGACTCGCAGGATCTGGCAAACCGCAACGCTTTGCCAAGTCTCCAGCATCTGTTCGGAACGGATAAACTGGGCAGAGACATCTTCGTTCGGGTCATGTATGGTGCCAGAGTTTCGCTTTCCATCGGTTTTGCGACAGCTGCGATCAACCTGGTCATCGGCATCCTCTATGGTGGTATCTCAGGCTATGTCGGCGGCAGAGTCGATATGGTCATGATGCGTATCGTCGATATCATCTACGCTGTTCCATCTCTGATCTATGTCGTCCTGATCCTTCTGGTGTTCGGCGACAGCATCGGGTCCATGATGCTGGCGATCTGTCTGACTTCCTGGATAGGCATGGCCAGACAGGTCCGCGCACAGATCATGTCCCTGAAAGAAATGGAATTCTCACTGGCGGCGAGAGTCATCGGTGCCAGCAATTCCCGTATCCTGATCAGACACCTGGTCATCAATGCTTTGGGTCCGATCATCGTCTCACTGACCATGATGGTCCCTGGCGCGATCTTTACCGAAGCTTCATTGAGCTTCGTCGGTATCGGTCTGAATCCGGCCATTCCTTCCTGGGGCAAGCTGGCGAATGACTGCAGACAGCTGATATTCACGCAGCCTTTGCAGATCATATGGCCGGTCGGCGCGATCAGCCTGACGATCCTGGCATTGAACTTTGTCGGTGATGGCATCGGCGAAGCCTTCCAGGCGAGGACCAGATAGGAGGAACGATATGGCGTTATTAGAAGTCAATAATTTAGTAACTACATTCAAAACGGATGCCGGTGATGTCAAGGCAGTCCGCGGTGTCTCCTTCAAACTGGAACCGAAGGAAGCCCTCGGTATCGTCGGTGAATCCGGTTCCGGCAAGAGCCAGATGATGTATTCCATCATCGGTCTGCTGGCAGAAAACGGTAAAGTAGAATCCGGTGATGTCTTCTTCAACGGAAAAGACATCTCCATGAAGAATTTCAAGAACAAGAGAGATTATAACGATTTCATGCGGAAGATCCGCGGCAATGACATGGCCATGATCTTCCAGGATCCGATGACATTCCTCAATCCGGTCCTTAAAGTTGAGACACAGCTGATCGAGCCGATGCTCAACCACACGGACATGAGCAGAGAGGAAGCCAAAAAAAGAGCGATCGAACTGATGAATCTGGTCGGTATCCCTTCACCTGAGAAGAGGATCACGCAGTATCCGTTCGAGTTCTCTGGCGGCATGCGTCAAAGGATCATCATAGCGATCGCTTTGGCCAACAATCCGAAGCTGATCATTGCCGATGAGCCGACAACGGCACTGGATGTCACCATTCAGGCTCAGGTCCTGGAGCTCATTGAAGAACTGAAAGATAAATCAGATTCCGCGATCATCATGATCACCCACGACCTGGGCGTGGTCGCAAAACTCTGTGACCGCATCGCCATCATGTATGGCGGAAAGATCGTCGAGATCGGCACTGACAGGGATATCTTCTATGACCCGAAGCATCCTTATACCGAAGGTCTGCTGAAGTGCATCTCCAATCCGGAAAATGATGATGAGAAAGAGCTGACTCCGATCGCGGGTTCTCCGCCGGATCTGCTCAATCCTCCGAAGGGTTGTCCGTTCGTGGACCGTTGTCCGAAAGCGATGAAAGTCTGTAAGGATTTCGAACCACCTGTTACAGATATCAAAGAAGGCCATCAGTGTGCCTGCTGGCTCTTAGACGATAGGGCGGTGAACGTATGAGTGAACAAAAAGCAATACTTTCCGTAAGGAACCTTAAGACTTATTTCGATGTCACGAAAGGCATCTTCTCGCCGAAACAGATCGTCAAGGCAGTTGATGATGTCTCCTTCGACATCATGGAGAACGAGACATTCGGACTGGTCGGCGAATCAGGCTGCGGCAAGACGACTTTGGGTCGTACCATCGTCAAGCTTTACGAGCCGGAAAGCGGAAGTATCATCTTCCAGGGCAAGGATATCGCCAAGCTGAAAGGCAAGGATCTGATCTCCTTCAGAAAAGATGTGCAGATGATCTTCCAGGATCCGTATGCTTCACTGAATCCGCGTATGACGGTCGGTGAGATCATCAAGGAACCGATGATCATCCATAATATCTATGATAACGACAAGGAAAGGGAAGAAAGAGTCGTCGAACTGTTGAAGATCGTCGGTCTCAAACCTGACCATATCCGCCGTTATCCTGCTGAATTCTCGGGTGGGCAAAGACAGAGAGTCGGCGTTGCCAGAGCTCTGGCCGTCAATCCGAAATTCATCGTCTGTGACGAACCGATCTCGGCCCTGGATGTTTCCATTCAGGCACAGGTCGTCAACCTTCTGAAGGACATTCAGAAGGAGATGGGCCTCTCCTATCTCTTCGTCGCACATGATCTGTCCATGGTCAAGCACATTTCCGACAGGATCGGTGTCATGTACCTCGGACAGCTGGTCGAACTGGGTCCGGCAAACGATGTCTATCATCGCCCGTTGCATCCGTATACGACCGCGCTCTTGTCAGCCATCCCGATCCCTGATCCGGATGTTGCCAAGAAGAAACAAAGGATCATACTTGGCGGTGAAGTGCCAAGCCCGATCAACCCTCCTCAGGGGTGCCCGTTCTGTACCCGTTGTCCAAAGGCCACAGAACGTTGTCATAAAGAAAGACCTGTGCCTATCGAGGTCGGCACTCGTACAGTGGCGTGCCACTTGTATGAAAAGTAGAAGAAAGGAAGAAAAAAAATGAAGAAATTATTTGTTCTGTTGCTTTCGCTCTTAATGGTCATCGGCTTAACGGCTTGTGGCAGCAACAATGGCGGCGGCAATGAAGGCGGCGGATCTGAAGCTGAAGTCAAGACCTTCACTTACTCTGTAGGTGGCGAACCAACTTACATGGACCCTGCAAAGTGCGGTGACTCTGTTACAGCTGAGATCCACAACGAGATCTGGTATCCGTTATTCTATCTTGTAGAAGATGGTTCTACAGCTAACGGCGACTGTGTCTCTTACGAAGTATCTGATGATGGTCTGGTCTACACGTTCCATCTCGATCCTGAAGCTAAGTGGTCTGATGGTGTCGCTCTGACTGCTGACCAGTATGTTTACGGTATCAAGCGCTGCATCGGCTATGGACACGCCGAAGTCGGTTATCTGACAATGATCACCAACTACATTGTGAATGCAGAAGCTCACCTCAACCAGGCTGTTGCTGATATGGATGATGTCGGTGTCAAGGCGATCGATGATTTCACTTTAGAGATCACTCTGAATGCACCGTGCCCATTCTTCGTATCATTACTGCCGACTCAGGTCTTCGCAGCTCTGCGTCCTGAGATCGCTCCTGAAAAGGATTCTGAATGGTCAAGCACTCCGGGTTATCCGACGACTGGCGCTTTCGTTCCAAGCAAGATCGACTCTGCTAACGAATACATCCTCGAAAAGAACCCGTACTTCGCAAAAGCTGATCAGGTCTACTATGACAGACTGGTCGCAAAGATCATGCCTTCCATGGAAGCAAGCCAGATGGCATTCCAGACCGGCGAGATCGACTATGACACGAGCGCTGACTCAAGCGTCGTCAACATCCCTGAACTCAAGGATGCGATCGATATCCATGGCAACATCAACTACTACATGAACCTCAACATGTATGATGCAAACCCTGCATTACAGGATGTCAGAGTTCGTAGAGCTATCCAGTTAGGTATCGACAGAAGTGCATTCGTCACTGCTCTTGATGCCGGTGAAGTCTACTATGAACTGTATGGTTTCCTCCCTGTAGGTATCCCTGATTTCTCTGGTGACTTCCGTACCAATGCCGATAATGATCACAAACTGGTCTACACCGACAAGGACGAAGCAAGAAAACTCATGGAAGAAGCAGGCTTCTCAGAGACCAACAGACTGGCTCTGGAATACTACTACAACCAGAACGCTATGCACGATACAGTTTCTGCTGTCATCGCTGAACAGCTGAAGGATATCTATATCGATGTCACTCTGAAGACAGCTGAACTTCGTACATTCTTCGAAGATCGTAGTTATGGACGCTATGATATGGCAAGAAACGCATTCTCAGCCGACTACATGGATCCGTGGAACTATCTTGAGCTGATGGCTATCTTCGATGATTCAGAAGAATACGGCACTCACTTCGGTGATGAGACTTACGATGCTATGCTGTTTGAATCTATGAAAATGGAAGGCGAAGCTCGTTTCGCCAAGCTCCATGAAGCTGAGGCTTATGCGATCGAAGAAGCATGCTTCAACTGCCCGCTCTTCGGTTACGGTTCTGTTTCATTACAGAGACCTGGCACGACTGGTGTCATCAATAACCCTCAGGCAAACCACATCTTCTGGTTTGTAAGATTACCTGAAGATTAATCAAATAATCTGACTGTACTTAAGAGAGAGCTCGTTCAGAGTTCTCTCTTACTGCTTTATTGATCCAAGCTCTGTTTTGGGGCAGAGAAAACAGAAGTTGGATTCAATATGAAAGGAGCGATCATGAAGCCGATTGAATTAGATCAGTTTACCAGATTCCAGTTTTTATCGTCATTGGGGATCTCCCGTGACCATAAAGACCTTTTCTTTGTTGTGACCAGGACCGATATGGAAAATAACGGGTATCTTCAGAAACTCGTGAAGTTGGATGTCGGCTCAGGTGCTCAGAAAGATGTCACTGAATGGGGGAAGAGCGCTTCTTACATGGTCCTGGATGACGGGATCTTCTTCATTCAGAACGATCCGGAAAAAAAGGGCGTCTTCTCGACTTTCTATAAAGTGGAAGAGGATGGAAACAGGGAAGTCTTCACGCTTCCACTGGCTGTGCAGCTCTTCAGGGATCTCAATGAAGAATATTATGTCGCTTCAGCAATGACCAACAGGGCTTGCCCGGATTACTATGCGCTGAGTGATGAAGAAAAAGCGGCTTATGATCAGAAAGTCAAGGATGATGAGGATTACATCGTCTTTGATGAATATCCTTTCGTCTTCAACGGTGCCGGTGTCGTCAATGGCAACAGGACATCGCTGTTCCTGGTCTCCAAAAAAGACCATTCTGTCAGAAAGATCACGCCTGACACCTTCGATGTCGCCAGTGTCGAGGTCATGAATGGGAAGATCATCTTCTCTGCCAATGATTTCACGACCTACAAGACAAAGTGGGACAAGATCTATGAATATGATCCTCAGACGGATAAAGTCAGCATGATCTATGGCGAGAAGATGCAGGTCCGCAAGGTCTTCAATGAAAAGGGGAAGATCTATGTCAACGGCACTTTCGCCAGAGACTGGGGCGAGATGGAAGCCGGCAAGTTCTATGAGCTGAAAGACGGTAAAATGGAATTGAGGATCGATACGGAGTGTTCACTGTACAACTCTGTCGGATCGGATTCCCGCTATGGAAGGAACAAGAACTATTTCAAAGACGGTGAGGATAATTATTTCGTCACAGTCGACAAGGATAAGACGATCGTCCTGAAGATCGAAGATGATGAACTCAAAACTGTCGTCTCTCTGGAAAACGGCAGTGTGGATGACTTTGTCGTATGCGGCGATGCATTCTATGTGCTGGCTATGATGGGTCAGGACCTGGATGAAGTATACAAAGTCACGGATAACAAAGTGGTGAAACTGACTGCTTACAATGATGAAGTCTTCAAGGACAACTATGTGGCCAGACCGCAGAAACTGACGGTGAAGAAGGCTGTCGATATCGATGGCTGGGTCCTGAAACCGATCGATTACGATGAAAACAGGAAGTATCCGGCCATTCTGGATATCCATGGCGGTCCTAAAACAGCTTATGGTGAAGTCTATTATCATGAGATGCAGTATTGGGCATCACAGGGTTACTTCGTGATGTTCTGCAATCCGAGAGGTTCTGATGGCAAGGGCAATTTCTTTGCCGATCTGCGTCATCAGTTCGGCGGCATCGACTATCAGGACATCATGGCCTTCGTCGATCTGGTGCTGGAGACTTATCCGGCTATCGACAAAGGCAGACTGGGCGTGACCGGAGGAAGCTATGGCGGTTACATGACCAACTGGATCATCGGACAGACCGACCGCTTCAAATGCGCAGCGACGCAGCGTTCCATCTCCAACTGGATCTCGGAAGTCGGCGTGAGCGATTATGGCATCGATTTCCCGATCGAACAGGAATTCGGCGATGTGAGGAATTGCGCAGGTGAACTGTGGGGCATGTCGCCTCTGAAGTTCGTCAACAATGCCGTGACGCCGACTCTCTTCATCCATTCCACGGAAGACTACCGCTGCCCGGTCCCTGAAGCTTTGCAGCTTTACACCGCTCTGACCTGCAACGGTGTCGAGACCAGGATGTGTCTGTTCAAGGGTGAGAACCACGAACTGTCACGTTCCGGCAAGCCGACCCACAGGATCAGAAGGCTGACCGAGATCAGCAACTGGATGGATAAACATCTGAAATAAGGAGGACCCTAGTTATGACGACATTTGATCTGAGCAGGCCTCAGAATTACTGGTTCAATGAGATATCAAAGATCCCGCATCCTTCAAGGCATGAAAAGAAGCTTTCCGACTTCATCGTCGAGTTTGCCAAGAAGAGGGGTCTGAAGTGGAAACAGGATGAAGTCTTTAACGTCATCGTTGAAAAACCGGCTTCAAAGGGATATGAGGATGCACCGGCACTGATCCTGCAGGCGCATATCGACATGGTACCGGCCAAGGTCGAAGGCAGTGATCATGATTTTGAAAATGATCCGCTGCAGCTCTATGTCGATGAGGAAGGATGGCTCCATGCCAAAGATACGACTCTGGGTGGAGATGACGGACATGGCGTTGCATACATGCTGTCGATCCTGGATGATGACAACATTCCGCATCCGGCTCTGCAGTGTTTCTTCACGACGATGGAAGAGATCGGATTATTGGGTTCGGTCGAGATCAAACCTGAAGATGTCAAAGCGGACCGCATGATCAATCTGGATGGCGGTGGGGAGACCTCGACAGGCGTTTCGGCTGCCGGAGGCTTCACCGTCTACATCCACAAAGATGCGGATTTCAAGCAGAGCGAAAAAGAAAGCTACCGTCTGGATATCACGGGGCTCAGTGGCGGACATTCCGGTGGCCAGATCCATCTGGAAAAGGGGAATGCGATCGTCATCGCTTCCCGCGTCATCGAAGAGGCTGTGAAGAAGGGCATGGACTTTGAACTGGTCCGTCTCACCGGCGGTGAGAAAGACAATGCCATTCCGCGTCTTGCAAGCATCACATTCAATTCCGATACGGCATTTGAAAAGATAAAAGATCTCTTTGCAGAAAGCGCAAAGAATATCAGAACAGAACTCGAGTTTTCTGATCCGGATGTGACGGTCAGCGTCGAAAAGATCGACAAGTGCGGCCGTTATATCGCTGATGGTATGGATATCATCGATTACTGCTATCTGATGCCAAATGGCTTCCAGCATCGTTCCATGGCCATCGAAGGTCTGACGCTGACTTCGCTCAACCTTGGTGTCGCGATCAGTGATGAAAAGGAGGTCTGGATCGACATCCTGATCCGTTCGGCGATGGATCATGCCGCCGAGGATCTCAAGGACAGACTGGAAGTACTGGCAGGTAAACTGAATGTCCGTTTTGAGCTGGCAAACCGTTATTCCGGCTGGAATTTTGAACCGGTATCACAAATGAGGGAAAAACTCAGGGAGGTCGTCGCCAAATATGGAAACACACTCACTGAGCATGCCGGACATGGCGGCAATGAGTGTGGCGTATTCAAGGCTTTGAATCCGAAACTGGATATCATCACCTTCGGACCGAAGGGTGCCAATGTCCACACGCCGGAGGAAAAGCTCGATCTTGATAGTTTTGAACGTTCTTATCAGATGCTGAAGGATCTGATCGCGTTGTGTCATTAAGGAGGATTTATGGCTAAAGGTATAGTTGTTGTATTAAGTGGTGCGAGTTCAGTCGGTAAAGGTGCTATCCGTGATAAGCTTCTGGCGGATACGGACCTGAACCTCTTTTTCTCGATCTCTGAGACCACCCGTCCCAAGAAGGAAGGCGAAGTGGATGGCAAAGACTACTATTTCGTCTCTCACAAGCAGTTTGCAGAGTCTGTGAAAAACAAGGAACTTCTGGAGTATACGGAGTTCAACGGATACTATTACGGCACTCCGAAGGCACAGATCGACTTCCTGGTCAACAAGGGAAAGAACGTCCTGATCGAAGTTGAGGCGCAGGGTGTCGGACCGATCAAACTGAATATCCCTGAGAGCATCTGTTTCTTCGTCATGCCTGAGAGCTTCGAAGAGCTGGAAAAGCAGATCCACGAGATCTACAAGGATGATGAAGCTTCCGTCGAAAGAAGACTGAACAAGGCAAAGATGGAGATGGAGATCGCTCCGTTATTCAATAACGTCGTCTACAACACCGATGCCGACAAGGCAGTTGAACAGATCAAAAAGATCGTGATGGATGAAATGGAGAAGAGAAAAGATGAATAAGTGGCAGCTTGAAAAACTCGCCAGAGTCCTGATCAGGACCGGCGTGAACCTTCAGGAAGGCGAGACTGTCGTCTTACAGACAGATACAGCGGCGATCGATCTGGCCAGAGAGATCACCAGAGAGGCTTTTGCGGCCGGCGCAGCCAATGTCGAGGCGTTCATCGAAGATGCCGAGATCAATCACTACAAGGCGTTGAACTGCACGCCTGAGACACTCAGGGCACTGCCTGAATGGAAGAAGGAGAGTCTCGATTCCATCCTTCGTACCGGCAAGGGTGTTCAGCTCGGTGTCCGAGCCAGCCGTCCTTCACTGAACCTTGATGTACCGGATGAGAACCTGAAAGCGCAGGCTTTTGCCGGCAATGAACTGCGCAATGTCGTTCGTCACTACATCCATCAGGGCTGTCTGAAGTGGACAGGCACCATCTATCCAAGCATGGAATGGGCCAAGAAGGTCTTCCCTGAGCTGGAAGATGAAGAAGCTTATGCCAGACTGGAAGAGAGCATCTGCAAGATGATGAGAGTCGATGAAGACACGGATCCGGTGGAGAACTGGAAGAAGCACTGTGAAGAATTGGCTGTCCGTTCAAAGAAACTGAATGACTTCAATTTCAAGTCTTTGCATATCACGTCTGAACTGGGCACGGATCTGACGATGGATCTGGTCAAGGATCACATCTGGTGTTCAGCCGGTGAGATGGGTTCACAGAATGTCAATGCGCCATATGTCGCGAATATGCCTACGGAAGAAGTCTTCACCGATCCTGATTTCAGGACCGTCAATGGCATCGCCTATGCATCCTTCCCGCTTTTCATCAGCGGCAAGCTGGTCAAGGATTTCTCGATCACTTTCAAAGACGGGCTGGCAGTGGACTGCGCCGCTTCCGAGAATGTCGAATTCCTGAGAGAAGCCCTGTTCAGGGATGAACACACCAGATCGCTCGGCGAGGTCGCCCTGGTCTCCAAGAAGTCTCCGATCCGTCAGATGGGCAGGATCTTCTACAACGGCCTCATCGACGAGAATGCCGCATGCCACCTGGCATTCGGTTCCAGTTTCTCTGATTGTGTCAAAAATGGCACGGAACTGAGTCAGGAAGAACTGTATGCGAAGGGTGTCAACTTCGCTGTCTCACATAATGACTTCATGATCGGCACAGATGACATCAAGGTCGTCGGTACGACATTTGACGGAAAAGAAGTCGTCGTCATGGAACACGGCGATTTCGTGATATAGGGATAGACTATGGCTGTTTCAAATCAGGAATTTCTGCTGACTGGTGTTCCCAGCGTCGATGAACTGAAGGCCAAGATCCTTGGCTACAGACAGAGAGGAAAGCTGCTCGATCAGTGGCTCGTCAAGAGACTGGAGGTCCTTCTTCCGGAACTGATGAAGCGTTCCGGTATCGACTCCTGGGTCATCATCAACAATGAATACAACGAGGATCCGCTTTTCTGGACTTTGTCGACCTATGACCAGATCACGGCCAGAAGGCTGACGATCATCCTTTTCCATTTGAACGAGGAAGGAAAGGTCGAGCGTTTCTCTGTGACGCGTTATCCGATGCCAAACTACAAACAGCTCTGGACCGATCAGGAAAAGAGCCAGATGGCCACGCTTGCGCAGACCTTGAGAGGCTGGAACGTGAAGAAGATCGGTCTGAACATGTCCGATACCTTCGCGTATGCCGATGGTCTGTCTCATTCCCTCTATGAAGACTTTGTCAAAGAACTCAGCGAGGAGGAAAAGGGAAAGATCGTTTCCGCCGAGAACATCGCCGTTGGTTGGCTGGAGACGAGGATCGAAGAAGAGATGGTCGCCTACAATGGCATCGTCGGCATCGCTCATGCGATGATCGCGGAGGCTTTCTCCAACAAAGTCATCCATCCGGGTGTCACAACGGCGGATGATGTGAAGTACTGGATGCTGCAGAAGACGATCGATCTGGGGCTGGAACCGTGGTTTGACTACGAAGTATCCATCAACCGGAACGGCGACACGCATCTGGAAGGGGAAGAGATCATCCATCCGGGCGACATCCTGCATTGTGATGTCGGTTTCCGTTATCTCAATCTGTGCACTGATACCCAGGAGCTTTGTTACATCCTGAAAGACGATGAGTTCGATGCGCCTGAAGATCTGAAGAACGGCATCAGGGTGACCAACCGTCTCCAGGATATCGTCATCGAGAACCTGAAGATCGGCAAGACAGGCAATGAGGTGCTTCTGGATTCGCTGAAACAGGCGAAGGCAGAAGGCATCAAACCTTGCATCTACACCCATCCATTGGGCTTCCATGGCCATGCGGCCGGTCCGACGATCGGACTTTGGGACAAACAGAACGGCGTCGAGGGAAGCGGAGATTATCCTGTCCATGACAATACGGCTTATTCCCTGGAACTCAATGCGACAGTCTATTGCGAGACGTATCAGAAAGAACTGCGCTTCCCGATGGAATCAGACATCCTTCTGAAAGATGGCAGAGTCTGTTTCCTGGCCGGAAGACAGACGGATTTCCACCTGGTCAAATAAAAAGAAAAGCCCGTTTTGACGGGCTTTCAAATGCGTCGGACGGATCAAAAGGATCCGCCTGTGATAAAATCTTACGTGTATGTTTAAACGATTCTTATCTTATTACAAACCTTATCTGAAGACTTTTGCCTTTGACATGAGCTGTGCTTTAGGCAATTCGGCTATCGGTGTCCTTTATCCGATCATCACCAGGCGGATGTTGAATGATTTCATCCCGAACCGCAGGTTCAATGAGATCATCATCTTCGGATGCGTCCTTCTGGCCGCCTATATCCTGAAGATGCTGATGAAGTACAGCGTCGATTACTACGGTCACATGGTCGGCACACATCTGCAGGCCGATATGAGGAAGGAACTTTTCGCCAAACTGGAGAAACTGCCTTTCTCTTACTTCGACAACAACGAGACCGGCAAGATCATGTCCCGCATCACTTCGGATCTCCAGGAGATATCCGAACTGGCGCACCATGGGCCGGAGATGCTGGTGATGACATCGTTCTCGCTGATCTTCTCACTGTTTTATCTGTCGAGCATCAATACGACGCTGGCTCTGATCATCTTCTCGTGTTCGCCTTTGCTGGTGGTCATCACCCTGATCGTGCGCAAGAAGCACCTGGAATCTTCCAGAAGGGCCAGGAGATCACTGGCTCAGATCAATGCGGATGTGAATTCATCCGTATCGGGTATCCGTATCACGAAGGCGTTCAACAATTCCGATAAGGAGATGGATAAGTTTGAGACCGGAAACAAGGCTTTTGTGGAAGCCAAGAGAGGTCAGTATGTCACGATGGCCATCCAGCATGCCGCGACGATCTTCGTGACGGACATCTACAATGTCGTCTGTCTGATCTCCGGTGGCATCTTCCTGTACAGGGGCCTGATCAGTTTCGGTGACTATTCCTCTTTCATCGTTTCGATCTCTTTCTTCACCAGTCCCATCCTGCAGCTGGTCCAGTGGATGGAGCAGTTCGATGAAGGCGTGACCGGTTTCGAAAGATTCTGTGAGATCCTCGATCTGCCTGTCGAAGAAGACAGGACCGGGGCGAAAGAACTGGAAAAGGTCAAAGGTGACATCGCTTTTGATGAAGTCTGTTTCTCCTACAATCACGAAGAAAACAGGGAAGTATTGGATCATATCAGTTTCCATGTTGATAGTGGCAAGACGATCGCTCTTGTCGGTCCTTCGGGAGGCGGCAAGACGACGATCTGTCATCTGCTTCCGAAGTTCTATCATCCGGACAATGGAAAGATCACGATCGACGGGTCAGATATCGAAGATATCACGATGGATTCTCTCAGGGAAAACATCGGTATCGTTCAGCAGGATGTCTTCCTATTCTCGGGTTCCTTTGCCGACAATATCGCTTATGGCAAGAAGGACGCGACAGAAGAAGAGATCATCGATGCGGCCAGAAAGGCCAACATCTATGATTACATCATGTCCCTGCCTGAAGGCTTCAACACCGAGATCGGTGAACGCGGCATCCGTCTTTCCGGCGGCCAGAAGCAGCGTCTCTCGATCGCCCGCGTCTTCCTGAAGAATCCGTCCATCCTCATCCTGGATGAAGCGACGAGCGCTTTGGACAATGCGACGGAGGCTCTGATCCAGGAAGCTTTGAACAACCTGAAACAGGGCAGGACGACCATCGTCGTCGCCCACAGGCTTTCCACGATCAAGAATGCCGATGAGATCCTGGTCGTCGCCAATGGAAAGATCAAGGAGAAGGGTACCCATGATGAACTGATCCAAAAGGAAAACGGGATCTACAAGAAATTATACGAATCACAGTTTCTGAGCAGTGAATTCGGTCTGGATTCAAAAATGATGATGTCCTAGGACATCATCATTTTTTGCTTCTTTCTGCTATCATATCAATCAGCCATTGACCGGAAGTTGAGAAATCATCATATTCAAATCCATTCGTCTTGAGACAGTCGTTTCTCAGAGCGGCCGAAGATTCCTTGACCGTTGAAAAATTCCACATGACATGACTGATGCCGTTTTCTTCCAGAAAATCTATCCAGAGATCTGCACTGTCCAGATCATAAGGGAAATCACCGGTGGAAGCTGTGACTCCATACTCGCTTACAAAGATCGGCAGGCCTTTTTCGATCGCTTTTTTCACATTATCCCGCGATTCCTGCTTGTGGGATGCGGAATAGAAATGAAGAGAATACAGAAGATTTGGATAGTCCAAGGGATCCTGAGCTGCAATATCCACCCGGGATGACCAGTCCGGTGTGCCGACGATGATCACGGAATCCGGATCGTTGTTTCTGATAATAGGAATGATGACGTTCGCATAGTTCTTGACCTGCTGCCATTCGACCTTGTTTGGTTCGTTGCAGATCTCATAAAGGACATTTTTCTTGTCTTTGCATCTTTTTGATACTTCATCAAAGAACTCTTCTGCTTTGCTGATATATTTGTTTGGATCGCCATCTGAGAGGATGTGCCAGTCGATGATAGCGTAGATATCGTTGTTTTCGCAATAATCGACACCGTCCATGACCAGCTGAGTGAGTTTTTCTCTGTTTCCTCCTGTACAGTAACCGAAGGAACCAACACCGTAAGTGTATAGGGCAAATCTGAAAACATTCACACCCATCACATGGGCGATGTCATGGAAGGTCTCGTCTTTGATGTATCTTTCTGATACGGAAATGCCGTAATTCGAGATCCCTCTGAGCATGACTGGTCTTCCATCTTCGCCGCAGAGTTTTCCATCTATGACCTGCAAGGCACCTCTTGAAGAAGGCCTGTCTTTGCCGTCAAATGACTCTTTTTGAGAAGAGGCACAGGAACTAAGAAGCAGCAGACAGATGAACAGCGATATGATCTTTTTCATAGGATGACCTCCAGTTGATGTTTCATTTTATCGTGAGGCAGTCTGATCTTCTGATCGCTTTCCCGTCCATCGAAAATGAATCTGCTGGACGGATCGACCCTGTGACCGTTTTCTTTCCGTATCGTCACGTCGATACAGGTATCGGCAAGATTCAATGCGTAGTGATATCGGTCGCTGTCGATGATCGGATCGATGCAGAAGATGTCTCCTGAGATCCTGATGCCCAGGATCTCATAATAGGCCAGAGTGAGCCATGATGCCGTTCCGGACAGGATAGGGCCAATGCCTTCCCCGGTCTCGGAATTGTTGTATTGGGTGCAGAAGCGCGGATTGCCTTTCAGGACATAAGGATCTTCCAGTGTCTTGTATGGAAGTGTCTTGGAGATCATGAAGAAGGCCAGATCTTTCAGACGCTTGGAGAGGTCCTCGTCTTTGACGGTCTTGGCTTTTTTCAGACAGGCGACCGTGCACATCATGGCCGCGTGTTTGAAGACGCCGCCATTCTCCCTGTCGCCCGGGAAGTAGAAGGATGATCCGGTCGTGATGCCCAGCTTGTCGTAATCGACAGGCGTGACCAGCTTGAGTCCGGCATCGGTCTTGAGGTATCTTTCAATGATATCCAGCATCATCATGATCTGTCTTTCATCGGCGATATCCGCCAATAATGGCCAGGAGAAGCCGTTGAGATAATAGGTCCCATCGATGTTCTCGTCAAGAGAGAGGCCATCCCCGGTCGAACCCAGGTAAGTGTATCCTCTGTCATCGTTGATCAGACAGCGGGCATAATAGTCCTTTTTCCAGGCGTTCTCGTATACGGATGCGTGGACTTTTTCCGAGATCTCTCTGGACAAACAGATCAGGTCTTCAAGTCCAAGCTTTTCAGCCATTTCGCAGACTTCGTCAGCCGCGATCTTGAGCAGACAGGCGTTCATGACGGATTCGGACTGTTCATTCTCGAAAGCAACACCAAAGTCCTGTCCTTTTTCTTTCAGCTGTCTGAAATAGGCTTCTTCTTTCTGCGGGCCCCATAAGACTTCCTTGTCAAGTCTGAGGCAGTCGTTCCAGTCGGCGGTATCCAGTAGCGGCAGACCGTGTTTTCCGATCGAGATCTTTCCGGAATAGGTGATGATCGCTTTCAGCGTTTCGTACAGTGGTCTTGTTTTATCTGATCCGGCGATCTTCATCTCTTCCTTCAGGAAATCGAGGTCATCCGTCAGCATGACATAGCGGTAGACCGCTTGGATCAGCCAGATCTGGTCATCTGAGCAC